>Ga0209013_10001924_pt1 | contig 19160 bp, 16 predicted proteins | sample Cruoilmetagenom2_FD_187291 | JGI IMG/M metagenome (GOLD analysis project Ga0209013, IMG submission 187291) | Oil polluted marine microbial communities from Coal Oil Point, Santa Barbara, California, USA - Sample 2 (SPAdes) (version 2) | ecosystem: Environmental > Aquatic > Marine > Oil seeps ...
GATCCTCGACGCGAGCGACGTCGACTGGATCGGAGCGGACTAGAATGGAGTTGGGCCGCTTTTCCGGGTCCAGCCAAATTGCTGTACCGCAGTCGACCAAGAGCTTCAGCATCGCACGAAACTCTTCCTTAGAGCCGTTGCACCAATGAACCGCTTCCGGTTTGAACAATGCTTTTGCTTCGTCGACAAAAGCTAGAACTTTGGGGTTACTTGTCGGCACTTGATCGGAGGCGACTTGCGGCGATACGGCGGGCTGCGGGCTCATTGTGTGGCGTTCCCTAAAAAATTTGACTGGCTTGGTTTTTTTGAGATGCTGGACTGCTAGCACTGAAGAGGGAGGAATTTCAAGCGATTGGGCTTTGCCGATCGAAGCGAGAGCGTGACCCTGGATCGTGTGCGCTGTGTGAAAATCGGCGACCGAAACGAATTAGCGCGGTTTCCGCCGCATCTTAACAGAAAAGCCTGGGTGTCAGCGTCTCATAAGGCTCACTCGGCTCGATTGGTAATAGAAACAAGCTTGTCGAGCGCCTGCGCTGCTAAGCCCCTATCGATTGCGCGCGCGGCCCGGTCCACCCCATCAGCAAGGCTTGCGGCCTTGCCGGCAACGATTAGAGCCGCGGCGGCATTCATGAGCACAATGTCGCGGAAGGGGCCCGCTTTGCCTCCGAGCACCTCTTGGATGGCGATAGCGTTCACACTGGCGTCGCCGCCCTTGAGGTCGGCGAGAGTGGCAACCGGCAAACCAGCAAGGTCCGGCGTGACTTCGAATACCGATATATCGCCGTCCTTTAGCTCAGCGACGTGGGTTTTGCCGGTCGTTGTCAATTCGTCGAGCCCGTCGCTGCCATGGACAACCCAGGCATGCACTGACCCGAGATTTTTGAGGACCTCCGCGAGTGGCTCCACCCAGCCTTCGTGGAAAACACCAACAACCTGACGCTTGACGTTCGCCGGGTTTGATAAGGGTCCCAGAAGGTTGAATAGGGTGCGGATGCCAAGCTCGGCGCGTACCGGGGCCCAATGCTTCATGGCCGGATGGTGCATGGGTGCCCACATGAAGCCAACGTTAGCACTCGATATCGTGCTTGCAATTGTCTCGGGTGACACGTCGATCTTGACGCCGAGCGCGGTCAGCACGTCGGAGGAGCCTGAAAGTGAGGAGACCGAGCGGTTGCCGTGTTTGGCGATAGGAACACCGGCGCCTGCTGCCACCAGTGCTGCACATGTGGAGATGTTGTAGGTTCCGTGCCCGTCGCCGCCAGTACCAACGATATCGACGGCGTCCGGCGGAGCCTCGACGGGGACCATTGCTGAACGCATTAGCCGGCACGCTCCCGTAATCTCAGAAATTGTTTCGCCTCGCACGCGCAGCGCCATCAGAAATGCAGCCATCTGCACGGGTGTCGCGACGCCTGACATCATTGCCTCGAGCGCGGCTTGGATTTCGTCTTCTTCGAGGGGCGCACCGGTTGCCACCTTCTGCATCAGGCTTTTGATTTCAGGCGCGGACATCTCAAAGCCTCATGCTGCATCGCGCCTTGCAGGAGCATTGCGCTTCTTAGGATTGAATCCGGCGAGCCGGAGAAAATTGGCAAGCAACGCATGGCCGTGTTCAGAGGCAATACTTTCGGGATGGAACTGCACGCCGTGTACGGGGTGCTCTTTGTGCTCGAGGCCCATGATGATGCCGTCTTCGGTTTCCGCAGTGACCTCCAGCTCTTCCGGCAAGCTTTCCCTCTCGACGATCAGCGAATGGTAGCGCGTTACTTCGAAGCGCTCAGGCAGATTCTTGAACACGCCCTTGTTGGCGTGGCGCACTGTGGAGAGCTTTCCGTGCATCGGCTCGGGCGCGCGAATAACCTTGCCGCCATAGCTCTGGCCGATCGATTGGTGACCGAGGCAAACGCCAAGAATGGGCACTTTGCCATCAGCCTTGGCGATGAGGTCCAGGCAAATGCCGGCCTCGTTAGGAGTGCAAGGGCCCGGTGATATGACGATTGCCTTTGGCTTTTTCTTCAACACGTCCACAGCGGAGACCTTGTCGTTACGGATCACCTTGCACGCTGCGCCGAGTTCGCCGAGAAAGTGCACGAGGTTATAAGTGAAGCTATCGTAGTTATCGATCAGGATGAGCATGTTTCTTTTAACTCCAGTAAGCATGGCGTTTGCATGCCCACTCTTGCCATTGGTGCACTGCTAATGAGCCATATTGAGCTCGGTACCTATTTCACTTTTTAGGCTGTGTGGCCAATCTCGTGCTCGCGCGCAAATTTCCCACCGACAACATTCATATATTTAAGGCGACCATCGTTCGAGCGCCGACCTAGGCGCTATAGACAAGACAGACGCGCTGGGTCGAGGGTCGGCTACTGTGCTGCGAGTGATCGCGAACGATACATTGCGGAACTGATGTCTGCTTCTGGGGAAAAACGGACATTATCACCACGACAACCTCCGTCATCTGTAAAGTGGCATGCTGGATATGCAAGACGATCTTGGCGCCGAGAGCCGCAATGGTTACCCTGATGCTCACAACCGACGCTCATGGTGGGAATGTCGGGTTTAACGAGGCAGAAACATAGATGTTCCCTCTTTCGCACATGATGAAATCCTTCGTTCGCGTGGGCACCCTCAAGGTCATTGATGCCGATGGCAAGGTTCATGAGTTTTCCGGAAAGCCCGGCCCGAACGTCACCATGCGCTTGAGAGATCCGTCTCTCTATTACAAGCTCGTTGTTAATCCCGAACTGCATGCCGGTGAAGCCTATATGGATGGGCGCCTGAGCTTCGAGAACTCGACACTGCGCGATTTCCTGACACTGTTTTCGCTGAACCGCCTGTCGCTTGGTTCCTATCCGGTACAAAGGGTCCTGCGCCGGGTCTCTCGCAACTTCAGGAAGTGGCAGCAGGCTAACCCAATTGGCAAAGCAGAGCAGAATGTCGCTCACCACTACGATCTGGGTAATGACTTCTACAAGCTCTTCCTCGATGAGGGGCTGCAATATTCCTGTGCTTACTTCGTGAATGACAACGAAACGCTTGAACAAGCACAACGCAACAAGATGCGGCTGTTAGCGGCCAAACTCAATCTCGCCCCTGGTCTGAAAATTCTCGATATTGGCTCTGGCTGGGGAGACCTCGGGCTTTACCTCGCTAGGTTGGAGGACGTCGAAGTGGTAGGCGTCACGCTTTCGAAGGAGCAGTTTGAACTGTCCAACGCGCGTGCACGCAAAGCGGGCTTGGACCACCGCGTCCGTTTTGAACTCAAAGATTACCGACAGTTGAGAGGTCGCTTCGACCGCATCGTGTCAGTTGGCATGTTCGAACATGTCGGCGTTCAACACTATGGCGAATTTTTTTCTAAGATCAACGAACTCATGGACGATGATGGACTAACGCTCATCCATTCCATAGGCCACATGAGCCCGCCTGGTACGGCCAGCCCATGGTTGCGCAAATATATTTTCCCCGGAGCCTACTCTCCGGCGCTATCGGAAGTATTCGAAGTCGTCGAACAAAATAGCCTTTGGGTCACCGATCTAGAGTTTTTGCGGGTTCATTATGCCAAAACCCTCGCACATTGGGTGCAACGCTTCGAGGCCAATCGCGACAAGATTGAAGCCATGTACGATGCGCGCTTCGTGCGCATGTGGGAGTTCTATTTGATTAGCTGCGAAATGATGTTTCGCACCGGAAGCCAGCTTGTCTTTCACATGCAGTTGGCGCGTAAACGCGATGCCGCTCCCATCGTTCGCGATTACATCACTGATCTTCAGCGCACCTACGAACAACGAGAAAGTGAATTCCGATCCCTATCCGCGTGACACCAAACTAGGTGTTCGCTCCGCCAATGATTGCCTATGGTGCTTGGCGGATGTGCCGCGTCTGCCGCAGCATGACTGTATTGCTGACGCCCTAGGCTGCCTCGATCATGGTGCGTCAGGATGGGGGACGCAGGGGTCACAGGTGTCTGGAAGCCGCCGGGGAGCGTCAGGGCAGGTCCCTTGGCACGATGAAGTGCACAAGCCGTCCCGCGCCAGCATTTATCTCGGTCCAGTTGTCGGCCTCAAAATCGATGATGGCGACAGCGCAAGTTGGAAACTTTTCCGCAATGAGGGCCATGCCGGCGTCGGAGCCGCTACCAGTCAGAAGAATTGTCAAGTCTTCTAGTCCCGGGTTATGCCCGACAACCATCATATGGCGGGGCAGCCGATCAGCGTGCTCGGTCCCTACACGGCGAACGCGCATGAGCAGAGTGTCGGGAGTGGCCATGTAGATGGAGTCGTCATAGATGACCTGGGGCCGTGGCGCGGGGAACTTTGGCAGGATCAGTGATACGGTTTCGCGCGTGCGCACCGCACCGGAACACAACACCAGATCTGGCTTCAGTCCCATGCCGGCTAGCGCCGCGCCAACCTTTGGCGCCGCCTTCCGCCCGCGTTTGGCGAGCGGGCGCTCGTGGTCACCAAGGCCGGGCTGCTCCCAGCTCGATTTGGCATGGCGTAGCAATGAGAGCGTCAGCATCGCTTGACGTTGACTCCTCAGGTGCGGCTGTCAAGGCTTTAGCGTAAGCAGGCCGGTTCCGGATCGACCATGACTATAAGCTTGGCGAGGCCCTTCTTTTCTGCACAGGCCGCGATCAACGCGGGTGACCGCACCAGGTCCATAGTGCTCCGAAATATCGTTTTAGGAGCACGCTTGTTTGGAGCGACTATGCGGGAAGGGCTGCCTTAGGTGTGCGAGTCGCTGTGTATCCCACATATCGCAGGACCATAAACGTGAGGGCGGGCAGGAATGTCAGCGTGACGATGGCGGAACCTAGGATGCCAAACAACACGATGGCGCCCACGCCACGATAAAGCTCTGTGCCCGCGCCCGGAATGAAGACGAGGGGGGCAAGGCCGCAAATCGTCGTGATGGTGGACATGAGGATTGGCCGCAAGCGAGCAGAGACGGCTTCCGTTACGGCGGCGTGCGCGCCCATACCCATGTGGCGTACGTTGAAGACCGCGCGATCGACGATTAGGATAGGATTATTCACCACGGTGCCCATCAGGATCAAAAAGCCCAGCATCGAGATCATATCAAACGGTTGATGGATCGACTTGAAGCCGAACGCTGGCAACACTTCGCCGCCGATATTCAACAGATGCAGACCAATGAGCCCGCTAGCCACACCAAGGGGGATCGTCGTCATGATGAGGAGCGGGTAGCCCCAATGACTAAAGACGGCGACGAGTAACAGATAAATAATAATAACGGCTACGAGGTAGTTTCCAGCGAGCGCGTTGCGGGTCGCCTCGAGTTGGTCACTGGCGCCTGATATCCCCATGGTGATGCCTTGGGGAACCTGGCCGGTTTCATTGAGGTAGCCCACGATCTGTTCGCGTACCATCTCAACGCCGGTCTCCAGTGCAATCGCGGCCGGTGGGATGATGTTGAGGGTGACCGTTCGCTTGGCATTGATGCGCCGTATGGTGCTTGTGTCGACAGTTTCCTTAACTTCGGCCAACGTTGAAAGCGGCACCATCGTGCCTTGCGGGGTGTAGACGGGCAGCTGGCCAACGGAGTCGAGTGCTGTGCCGTAGCCTTCGCGGTTGTAGAAGAAAATATCAATCTTCTCATCGTTGAGGTAGAAGTAGCCGGCAAACGCGCCATCGGTTAGTGCTGCAACAGTAAAGCCGAGTTCTTGAGCCGTCATACCAAGTTCAGCGGCGCGGTCCCAGTCGGGGCGTATCTCAATCAGTGGCTGTGAGAGTGTCAGGGTGGGCGGTTCGGGCTTAATGCGAGGATTGTCGAACACTTCGCCCGCGCGTGTGTAGGCGGCGGCAGCAACGGCGTAGATGTCCTGTAGCCGCGGGCCTGATATATCGAGACTTACGCTGCGGGTGCCGGCGTCATTGCTCGTAATGATCGACCCGCGTGTGGCAAACGCCCGCATGCCTGGATACTTGCGATACTTGGCTGTTATCACGCCCAAAAGCGCATTGATGTCATTTGGATCTGCGGTTTCAGAAATGATGCGCAAGCCGTTCGGATCGACGCTCAAGAACAAGTACTTGAGGGCGGGAACAGCTGTTTCGCCTCGTTTGAAGCGCGCCGGATCGTCATTCACAAAGGGCAGGAGCTCGTCTTGGAGCTCCTTGCCGATTTGGCGCATGGTCGTAAGGTTGTAGCCGGGTGGCGCGTTCATTCTGGCGAAGATCTTCGGCTCTTCACCTTCTGGCAGATATTCGGCGGGCGGCGTTAGGTAGACGATGACGGCGGCGCTCGCGCCTGTAACTGCAAGGATGCAGGCAAACGATCTTAATGAGCTGCTCAGGAGCCACTTCACGGCACCAACAACCAGTCCGCCATCCTTGTTCGGCAACTTCGCTCCTTGCTTGCTGCCTTTAAAGTCAATGCGCGCGCAGGCCGTGGGCACGATCGTGATCGCAACGATCATCGACGCGAGAATGGAAGCCGAGACGGCGATGGCGATATCTGAGTAGAGCTGGCCCGCTTCCTCCTGAATGAAGACGATGGGCACAAAGACAAACACCGTCGTCAGCGTCGAGGCGACGACCGCTGGCCATACCCTGCGTACACCTTCGACGGCCGCACGGAAGCGATCGAGCCCGCGCCGGCGCTCCAAATCGATGCTTTCCAACACAACGATCGAGTTATCGAGTGTCATGCCAATGGCAAATGCAATGCCAGCCAACGAAATGACGTTGACGGTGCGTCCCATCAAAAACAGGCCGATGAAGGCGGCAATGGTACAGATCGGGATCCCGATCACGCCGACGAGTGTTGCCCTGAAGGTGCGTAAAAACAAGAACATCACGAACGTGGCGAGCACGGCACCGATAGCGAGGTTGGTCCAAACGTTCTTGATAGAGGCTTCGACATAGACCACGTCGTCCGCGGTGAGCTTCATCTCCATGCCCGCGGGTTTGAGAACGTCGCGATTGATTCTCTCCACCTTCGCGAGCACCGCCTTCTTGATGTCAATCACATTGGAGCCGGCTTCGCGCCGAATCCCCAAATAGATGACGGGCCGGCCGTTAACGTAAGCGTTGAACTGAATCTCGAAATGGCCGAGGTGCACATCGGCCACGTCGCGCAGCTTGATGATGGTATCGCCCCGTCGCGCAATGATCAGGTCTTCAAGAGCCTCGATGTCATCGAAGCGCCCGATGGTGCGCAACAGATAGCGGCGTTTGCCGCTTTCGATTTCACCACCTGACGTGTCACGATTACGACTGGCAAGGGCCCGTCGCACGTCCAGGATCGTAAGGCCGCGCTCGGCGAGTGCAGGGGCGTTTATGAGGACCTGAATTTGTTTTTCCGCCCCGCCACCAACCCAGACCCGCGATACGTCCGCCACGCTCTCTAGCCGCACACGGACATTGTCATCGATGAAGTCGCGCATCATGTCCATTTCGAGCTGGCGGGGGTTGCCCTCCAACGGGGACACCCGGAAATACATGAAGGAGTTGGCGCTAAAGGAGCTGGCAAAAATGCGCGGCTGGTCGACGTTTTCGGGGTAGGACGGGACCTGGCTCAGCGCGTTGTTGATGCGGATAAGCGTCTCGTTGAGATCGATGTTGTAAGGAAACTCCAGCTCGATTCTAGCGCTGCTACTCGTAGCGCGCGAGACGATGCGTTCGAGGCTGGGAATTGAGCGCAAGTACTCTTCCTGCTCGATGATGATTTCTTTTTCGATGTCTTGAGGCGTTGCTCCCGACCACCGTGTCGTAACCGATACGGTGCGCACTTCTAGGTCGGGGATCATCTGCACAGGGATGCGCATGGCTGCGACGATCCCCAAAACACACAGAATGAGTGCAGCGACAGTCGTGAGGGTTCCACGTTTGATCAATGCCTCAAACACGAACCCTGCCTTCTCTCATGTTCGCAAGTCATCAACTCGCCAGCCGCACCACTTGCCCTTCGCGTAGGGACTCATTGCCGCGAACGACAACGCGTTCGCCCTCTTTTAAGCCGGAGCGGATCTGCACGAGCCCGTCGAACGACAGCCCTATATCCACCCTGCGCTCTTTGACGCGGTTTGCCTCGCCGTTGCTTTCCAGAACCCAAACCGTGATGCGGCCGTCGGGATAGCGCACCAACGCATCACGGGTCACAACCACACCACGCTGACCGGTGGCGAGCCGCACGGAGACGCGGGCCGACATTCCCGGTGTGACGGCAACATTTTCGCGGGTCGGTAGAACGCGCAACGTGAAGGTGCGAACCTTTGGATCGCTGACGGGAATAAGCGCTTGTATCTTGGCGGGCAAAACCGCGTCGGGAAGCGCGTCAAACTGTAAGGTGATCTTGGCTCCCGTCTGGAGCTGCGGATAATACTGCTGAGGTACGGGGACATCGACGCGCAGGCCTTGCATCTCAACAAGCTCGAATACGGTGGTGCCGGGCACCACCCATTCGCCGACCTCCGCCATTCTCTGTGAGATCACGCCGGAGTAGGGCGCCTTCACCAAGTGTCGCTCCAGACGTTCGGAGGCCGCCGCCTGCCGCGCCTTTCTGAGCGCGATGGTTGCAGCGTCGATCTGCAATTCGTTCTTGAGGGTATCTACTGTGTTCTGAGGTCCAAACTTTCTCGCGGCCAGACCCTTGGCAATTTTAAATCGCCGCTGCGAATCGGCAAGTTCAGCCTCGGCCTGCTGGACCTCCGCTTCAGCTTGTTTAAGCGCCTCCTCTTCCAGCTTAGGATCAAGTTCAAGCAATAAGTCGCCAGCTTCGACCTTAGCGCCGCTGTCAAAGTGAACAGTCTCAATGAGCCCCGGAACAGAAGTGGAGATCTGCGAAACGCGCGGTGAGGTGACAGTGCCAGAGAGCTCAAGCCGATTGACAAGCGCCTCCGTGCGCACGACCTCGACCGTGACCGGCGCTGCCTTCTGCGCGAATACAGGCCCGGCCATGGTAGCGCATGAAAACGCTCCAAAAAGGACGCCAACGGTCTTAGCGACGTTTTTGATCCAAGAAAAGTCTGCGGGTCTTGTAACCGCGGTCATCCTAGAAACTCTCGCGTTCGAACGCTGAACTACCCAGTAATATTTTCACGGTGCGCTCAGAAACAATAGTTTGGCCACAATATATCAAGGTCTACCAGAAAATTGATCGGAATTGAGGCGTCTAGTGGGCGGTAATTTCACGGTTATTACAACTTGTTAAGTATGGTTGAGCGCCTTGGATAATGCCAGTCTAGGCCGAGCGTCCCGCCGGAACAGCGCGGATGGCACCAGTTCGGCTTGGGATGATCAGATGATTGCGCGGCGCACGCGCGCCGTGATCCACTCGCTAATGATGACAGTCCCAAGGATCATCAACAGAATGACAGTGACCTGCGGCCAGGCCAGCGTATTGAGAGAAGCCTCAAGGGCCAAGCCAAGACCTCCGGCGCCGACGAGACCCAGCACCGTCGACTCGCGGATGTTGATGTCCCACCGGAAAACCGAGATGGTCGCGAACGCCGGCAGGATTTGGGGTATGATCGCGTAACTCATGATCTGGGCTTGCGTCGCTCCGCTCGCGCGCACGGCTTCAGTCTGCGTCTCGTCAATTTCTTCGATCGCTTCGTAAAGAAGCTTGCCGATGAAGCCAATTGAACGCAGAGCAATCGCTACAATGCCGGCAAAAACGCCGGGGCCAAACACCGCCACCATCAGCAGGCCCCACACGATGGCATTGATCGAGCGCGATGCTACGATAATAAGAAGCGCAACCGGTCGCACGAGCAGCATGCTTGGTGTCGTATTTCGGGCGGCGAGAAACGCGAGAGGAACGGCGATCAAGATGGCGATAAGTGTGCCAAGCGTCGCAATGTTGACGGTGTCCCACAGCGGCAGCCAGAGCTTATTGGAGTAGTCCCAACGTGGCGGCAGCATGCGCCCGAAAATATCGGCGGCCTGGCGCGGGGCATCCCAGACAAAGACCCAAATAGTGCCCGCCGTCATCACGCGCCAGCAAAACACTGTCAGCGCAATGAGGGCGAGCCAGCCCAGCCAACGTAAAATGCGTTCCTTGCTGGTGCGGGATTGCCAGCCTTTGGGACGCCCGCCTGGGTTCAAGATCACCGGCATGTCAGGCGAACCTTTTGCGGATCGCACCGGACGTGTACTCGCACGCCATGACGATAACGATGATGATGAGAAGGATTGCTGCGGCGGTGTCGAATTCATAACGATCGAGCGCAGTGTTGAGGGTGGCGCCGATGCCGCCTGCACCAACAATCCCGATAACGGAGGACTCGCGGAAGTTAATGTCGACCTTATAGGTGGTAAGTCCGACGAGGCGTGGGAGCACCTGGCTTGCGACAGCAAAGTCTATTACCTGCCAGAACCCGGCGCCCGTTGCGCGGATAGCGTCAACCTGGGCTGGATCAATCTCTTCGATATCGTCAGCCAGCAGCTTGGACAGAAAACCGATTGTGGAGATGCAAAGTGTTAGGAACCCAGCGAACGGTCCAAAGCCGAACATGACAACGAAGAAGATCGCCACGATAAGTTCGTGCAAAGCACGAGACACGGCGATAACGCCGCGGCAGATACCATAGATCCACCAAGGGGTAAGGTTGCGGGCCGCGCCGAGGCCGAATGGAATGGCGAGCGCAACACCCGCGACCGTTGCTGTGACGGTCATCGTCAGGCTTTCGATCATACCCTGTTGGATGTCGCTCCAGCGCGCGGTGAAGTTCGGCGTTAGGAAACCTTCAAACAGCCGGCCGGCGCGCGCCATGCCTTCGAATACGCGGGCCCAATTCACATTGATCGACGCGAAGGCCAGGATGAGGTAGCCGGCAACGCCAAGAGCGACGGCCCACCGTACCCAGTTGGTCTCGATCAGCCGCGGCGGCGCCCAGCGGCGCGCGTCTCCGTTCGTGGGAGAGATGTTCTGCGTTGCGGTGGTCATGGATACTGCGCGGCAGGCTCGAGGTCAGGCGGCCGGTGTGTGCCGTGACCGTCGAGATCATCATTGTCGTCTCGCGCCGCACTTTGTGTCCAATCCTCGTCGCCGTAGATCGTTGTCAGAACCTCGGGCGAGAGGTTCTCAGAGGGTCCATCATAGACGATCTCGCCGGCCCTGAGGCCGACGATGCGGGGCAGGAACATTTGTGCCAGTGCCACGTCGTGAATGTTTACAATTGCTGCAAGGCGACGCTCGCTGCACAGCTCTGTCAACAACCGCATCACCTGGCGCGACGTCTTTGGGTCAAGACTGGCCGTCGGCTCGTCGATCAACAGAAATTCGGGTTCTTGGACTAAGGCGCGCGCAATGCCGACCCGTTGGCGTTGTCCGCCGGACAGAGCATCGGCGCGTTTGTCAACCTGTTCGATGAGGCCGACCCGTTCGAGCAGCGCAAACGCTAGCTTAATGTCGGTCTGGGGAAAGCGGCGAAACCAGCTGGCCCAAAATCCGGTGTAGCCAAGGCGGCCAGACAGAACGTTCTCCATCACAGTCAAACGCTCGACCAGCGAGTATTCTTGGAAAATCATGCCGATGCGCCGCCGCGCGTGCCGCAATGAATTGCTTGTGAGGCGCGTTACCTCGGTATCGCCTAAAAAGATGCGTCCCGATGTTGGCTCAACGAGGCGGTTGACGCAGCGAATAAGAGTGGACTTTCCCGCACCCGACGGTCCAATGAGGCCGATGATCTCGCCTGGCGCCACGGTGAGCGAGACACCGCGCAAGGCGGTATCTCCTGTTTTGTAGCGCTTGTGCAACTGCTCGATGCGCAACATGCCAGGCTCCCAATTGCGTCACTTGCACTCGTAGCTGACACCCATCGCCGTGTCGACGTCACGTACTACCGCCCAGTGTTCGTCGTATGTAATAGGGATGAACGACTCTTGGGGGGGCTCGGTCTTTGAGTATTCGTTCAGGAGGTCGGAGCCCTCCCAATTAAATGAGAAGAAGGCCTTGCGAATTTTGTCTGCAAGCTCAGGTTTCAGATTATAAACTGTGCCGTAACCTGATGTCGGGAAGGTCTGCGATTTATAAAGAACCTTGAGCTCATTGGTATTCACTACACCACGAGAGATCATGCGCTGCTTGACCGAGTTGGCAACTGCGGCTGCCGGATAGTCTTTGTTGGCGACGCCAAGAACTGAGTTATCATGTTTGCCTGAGAACACAGGCTCATAGTCCTTAATCGCCTCCAATTTGAACTCGTCGCGAAGGATCGCTGATGGTGCCTTGTACCCAGAGTTCGATGTTTGCGAGGTGAAGGCCATCTTGTTTCCCTTGATGTCCTCCACCTTTTCCACGCCAGAGCCGGGGTAGGTGATGATCTCCATCTCGTAACCGAAATCGCCGTTCCTATCGGCCATCATGGCGAAAGGCACGAACCCCGCGCAGTTAACCGCGAGAGGGTTGGAACCCGTATTGAAAGCAGCAACGTGAAGTCGACCGGCCCGCATGGCCTCGATCTGGGCTGCATTCGACTGTACGGGGAAGAACAAAACACGCTTGCCTGTTTCCCTTTCAAGGTGCTTGAGGAACCCTTGCCATGCCTTGGCATACACGGCCGGGTCTTCCACCGGTGTGTAGGCAAAGATGAGCGTGCGAGGATCGACGAGCTCACTTGCATTGCGAGGGGCATCAGCGACCAAGTCGCCGTTGATGTCTTTGTACCGCTCGTCAAGCGCGCCAGCTGACGTTACGCAAAACGCGCCTACAAACAACACAAGTGATTTTAGCGAGCGTTGCAGTTTAGTTAGCATCGGTAACGGTCTTCTGTTGTGGGATGGCATGGGGATAGCCGCCAACTGTGACAGCTAACTAATCCTCCGAAATGGCAAGCGTTTCTTTGCGATTCTGTGGGCGCGTCACTTGGAGCGCGTTGCAAAGCGTACGGCTTCCTCCGCTGCACGGAAGAGGGCGGCGGACTTATTGATGCACTCTTGTTGTTCCTTTGCTGGGACTGAATCGTGCACCAGGCCGGCACCCGCTTGGACATACATTACGTCATCCTTGACCAGCGCAGTTCTCAGGACGATGCAGCTATCCATCTGTCCGGACGCAGAGAAGTAGCCAACGCAGCCCGCATAAGGCCCGCGCTTTGATTTCTCTAATTGGTCAATGATCTGCATGGCACGCACTTTGGGTGCACCGGAGACGGTGCCAGCGGGAAAACCAGCCATCAACGCATCAACCGCGTCGTGCTTCTTACTAAGGCGCCCAATCACGTTGGAGACGATGTGCATGACATGGCTATAACGCTCGATGAAGAACCTGCTAGTGACCGCCACTGTGCCGATCTTAGCCACGCGACCGATGTCGTTACGGCCTAAGTCCAGTAACATCAGGTGTTCGGCTCGCTCCTTGGGGTCTTTGAGCAAAGCCGCGGCAAGCGCTTGGTCTTCTGATTCGGTAGCACCGCGTGGTGCGGTTCCAGCAATTGGCCGGATCGTTACCTCGTCGTCGCGTACCCGCACCAGAATTTCAGGGCTGGAGCCCACAAGCGCAAAGTCAGCAAAATCGAGATGAAACATGAAAGGCGATGGGTTGGTGCGTCGCAGTGCGCGATATAGCGCAAAGGATGGAAGCCTGAAGGGCGCGGAGAAACGTTGCGAAAGCACAACTTGGAAAACGTCGCCGGCAACGATGTAATCCTTCGCGCGCCGCACCATGGCCTTGTATTCGGTTGGCGTGGTGTTGGAGGTTGGCTCGGGCTTGGAAAGCTTTCGGCTCGAGACAGGGGGCATATGCGGCAATGGCTCATCAAGCGCAGCGATAACTCTTTTGAGACGCTTACGGGCCTTCTTGTAAGTTTGGTCCGCGCTGCTTTGCGCGTCTGGCCGAACCGGCGTCACGACAGTGATCTCGTCCTTGACGACGTCGAAGATCAACATAAGTGTCGGCCGAATAAGCATGCTGTCGGGAATATTCAGCGCGTCCGGCGGTGTATTGGGCAGCGTCTCGATCAGCCGCACGGTATCGTAGCCCATGTATCCAAAAATTCCCGCCGACATGGGCGGCAATTCGGGCGGGAGAGCTACCTCTGACTCCGCAAGCAGGCTACGCAAAGACGTGAGCGAGCCATCTGGCTCTGGCCGGAACGCATCTGGCTTCTTGATGGGATTACGATTAACCGCGGCCTCGTTGCCGTTTGCTCGCCACACGAGATCAGGCTCCAAACCAATGATCGAATAGCGTCCACGTGTTGCGCCCCCCTCTACCGATTCCAAAAGGAAGCTCATGGGTTGCTGTGCGGCAACCTTCAAATAGGCGGATACTGGCGTTTCCAGATCGGCGACGAGACGTGTCCACACGACCTGAGGGTGACCGGCGTTATACTGTTTGGCAAACACGGCAAGCGGTGGTTGCGTCTCCAGCTGCCCAGGTCTGGGCCCTTTTCTGCGCTCGAGCGTGCTCAAGGCATCTCCCGGCTTGGACTGCAGCTTGACTATCTATTGTTCGGTATCGGCGCCGGTTGCGCGCCTGTATTCTTGCTGATTTATGGTGGCACCAAAACGCGTTTGCAGGGCGGCAACGTACTCTCCTAGCACGTCGTTGGTAATTTCATTCTTTATTGCCTGGGTAATCTGCTCGCGTTGCTCTTCGGTCGCAGGCTTTGCTGGGATGATTTTCGTTAGCTTGAAAATGGTGCGCGAGTCATTCTGCGCACTAGTGGTTGAACCGGTTTTGCCGAGGGGGAGCGCAAAGACCTGCTTTACCGCTGCTTTCGTAAGGCCTTGCGGCTCAGTTTTGCGATTGAAGGGCGGAGTAGCCTCGACTTTTGGATCGCCGGCTTCGCTCGCAAGCGCGGTGAGAGTCTCGCCATTGTTGGCTTTGTCTACGAGTTTGGCCGCAAGCTCGTTGAGCTTACGTGCGCGCTCATTGTTAATAGTGAGCTTCTTTGCCTCGTCTTTCACATCATCAAATGCCTTTAGTTTCTTTGCGGTGATGTCGACGACGTCCACCCAAGCATAACTGCCGTCAGCAAGCTCGACCGCCTCGTTTTCAAGACCTACTTGGCTAGCAAAGGCGGTCTTCATGATATTGTTTACGTCTTGCAGCGGGATCGCCTGTTTATCCTCTTTGTCCTTATTGAAGGTGTCGGTTGCGGGGACGTCGTAGTATTTCAGCTTCAGAGTTTCGGCAATTTCTTTGAGAGTCTTGCCGGCTCCGCGATTGTCTTCAATCTCATCATGCAAGTCCTGCATTTTCCCCTCTGCCTTGTACTTCGCGAGGTTGTCGCGCACGTCGTCCTTGACCTCGTCAAACGTGCGCAAGACGGCAGGCTGAATGTCGGTAACGCGTAATAGAACCGTAGCAAATCGGCCCTCTACGACGTCGGAAACGGAATCCCTTTCAAGTGCAAAAGCCGCCTCTGCGATTTTTGGATCAATCAAATCATTTTTCTTGACCAGGCCGAGGTCGATATCTGTCGTCTTAGCGCCGCTATCCAGGGCAACAGTACCAAATGATTTTCCCTCTTCTATCGCCTTCTTGGCGGCCTCCCCCGCGGTTTTGTCCTTGAACGGGATTTGCTGAACGCGTCGTCGTTCGGGCACGTCGTAGCGATCCTTGGTGTCTGCGTAGCTCGAGGCGATTTCTTCTTCGGAAACGTCCATTTGTTTCTTGAGCTCATCGGGTGAAAGCACGAGAATGGAAAGCTTACGATATTCAGGCGCCATGAACCTGCTTTTGTTTTTCTCGTACGTCTCTTTGATCTGAGCTTCATCCGGTTCGGGAACCGTAATCACCTTATCTGCGTCAATCGTGAAGTACTCTACTTCACGCGTTTCACCTTGCCAGGTGTTTGCGACGTCGATCAGGGATTGCGGGGTTACGACGGCCTTGGTCAGCGCATCGGTTACCTGCTGGCGCAGCTCGTCATTGCGGCGTATCGCGAGATAGCTTTTTTCAGTGAAGCCTGCGCGATAGAGGGAGTCCTCGAAGCCTATGCGTGAAAAGCTACCGTCGGGGCCCGCAAAGACGGGGTCCTTCTTCAAAGCGTCTAGTAGCTCTGCGTCAGAGACCGCCAGATTAAGCTCGTCGGCGTGCTCGCTAACCGCGGCCCCTGCCATTAGTTGCGAGAGAATGCGGTTGTCGAGCCCGGCAGCACGCGCATCTTCGGCCGAAATGCGACGGCCAGAGCGGTCTGAAATAGTTCTTAGCTCGTTCTGGAAGGCCCGTTGAAAATCCTCAACCCGAATATCACGCTCTCCAACCTTTGCTATGGAGCCACGGCCCCAGCCGGTGAATACATCGGCAACGCCCCAAATGGCGAAACTGAACACTAGAACGGCGAGCAGAATCTTGGCCAACCAGCCGGTGGAGCCGCGTCGTATGGCATCGAGCATTTAGGGTTCATTCCGTTGCTTGGGCGGCACACACATGACCCGGAGCTAGTCGGCCGATTGAGTGCGTCGCAAAAAAAGGGGCGATATTGCTGCACGTGACGCAAGATGTCGGCATGATATGAAGCGCAGCCCGACCGTTATTGCAAGGGTTGGCATGACCTTGCGGATCGCCCGCGACTACAGGCCCTCAGAATTAACAAGCTGGGAACAATCATGACTAAGGCTGCCCTCCCCATTCGACCCCTGGTCGCAGGAAACTGGAAAATGAACGGGTTCAAGGCTGACTTGGTCGAAGCCCTTAGGGTTCGCGATGCGGTCTCGGAGCCCAGCGCCAAACTAGGTGCAGATATTTTGATATGCCCGCCCGCCACACTCCTCATGGCTATGGCCGAAGCCTTGTCGGGTTCAAAGCTTCGTGTCGGGGCTCAAGATTGTGGCGTTGCCGCGGGGGGGGCTCACACGGGGGACCTTTCCGCCGAGATGCTGCACGACGCAGGTGCGGTCGCGACGATCGTGGGACATTCGGAACGGCGTGCAGACCATGGCGACTTGGATGAAACGGTGCGGCGCAAAGCGGAGGCCGCGCACCGAGCCGGCCTCGCCGCGATCGTGTGCGTCGGTGAAACGGGGGGCGAGAGGCGGGCCCGGTTGACACTAGAAGTTGTAAATCGCCAGCTTTCGGGATCCCTTCCAGATGCGTCCAATTCAACCAATACGATTGTTGCGTATGAGCCCATTTGGGCTATTGGGACGGGCTTTACGCCGACACCGGCCGACATCGCAGAAGTGCACGCCGCGATGCGCGATGGGCTAAAAGAGCGCTTTGGCGGGGAAGGAGCGAGGATGCGCCTTCTCTACGGGGGATCGGTTAAGCCGGATAATGCTTGTGAGCTTCGTGCCGTGGACAATGTCGACGGTGCTTTGGTTGGAGGGGCGAGTCTCAAAAGCAACGATTTCCTCGCAATAATCGCAACGTATGCGAATTGATGGGCCGGCACAGTACCAATAAGGCTTGAAATGATGTTAGCGTTCTGTCTCAGCGCTTTGGGGGCGCAAACCTTTGCTGGTGGGGGAAGGTAGGGAATGCGCGGCGGAACAAGTGCATCGGTGGCTATGCTACTCGCTGCTTTAAGTGTGGCGGCGTCATTGCCTGCTCACGCGGGCAGGCTGGGTAAGGACGCTTGCTATGAACTTAGGGTGGAGCTGGGCATCTTGCGGTCGGCTGGTGCTGAGGAGGATATGAAACTCGGCCCGGGTTGGGGGAAGATTAATCTCACTCGCCAGGAATTGCAGAATGTTCATCGTCTCGTCGAGGTGGAGGAGCAGCTGCGCTTTAGGTGCGGGAGTCTGCGCGGCAGGCTCGTCGCAAAGAAGCCGAAGGTCATTCCACCTCCGGACATGCCCATGAGAAAACCAGCGCTGGCGTCGGCAAATACGCGTAAGACAACGCCAATTGGCAAAAAATCAGCTGCTGCGCCGGCCGCAAAGAAGGTAGCCGCCCCGACACCCCGTATACGAGCGAGTTCGCGCCAAAAAAGGAAACGGTCGAGGGCCAAGGCCTACACGCCGAGTGAAGCGGTAATTAACAGTTTAAACCCTTATTCCAGCTTCCGCTGAGGCCCGATCAGATCTTCAGTAACCGCCACTAGCGGCCCCCTGCCATCTAGTATAAAAGCAGCAAGCTTATCGATTTCGAGCCTAACGGAACCCCCATGGCCACCGCACTTCTTGTTCTTCATCTCATGATTGCTACCGCGCTTGTGGCTGTAGTGCTGCTGCAGCGATCAGAAGGGGGTGCGCTGGGCATTGGAGGCGGCGGCGGCGGTGGTGCTGGCGGCCTTTTGACTGGTCGTGGAACGGCCAACCTTTTGACGAGGACGACGGCGCTTCTGGCCTTAGCTTTTTTCACGACCAGCATTCTCCTGAGCCTGGTGGCGCAGAGGACCGTCCCTAACAAATCGCTCCTCGACGCTGGTGGTGCGGCTTCAACCAGTGCGCCCGCATCGGCCGACAGCCAGCCCGCGCAAGCGCCGGCCGACGGCGGCCGTGGGGGTATTCTCGACAAATTACAGTCAGGCCGAGGGGGTGCACCGGCAGTGCCGCAGTCACGTTAAATCCAGCGTGCGAATTTCCACAGACTGCCGGCGCGACTTCTCGACTGTCTTGGCCGCGCCTGCTGGCCACAGTTGAATCAACAACCTAAGGGAATGCATCGAGCATCGGGGATGAGGCGATAAAGACGCTTCGAATCGCACGATGGTTCGTGTAAGCGTCAAAGCCCATGCAGCGGTATATCTTCATAACCGGCGGCGTGGTGTCCTCCCTTGGCAAAGGTCTTGCCTCAGCCGCCCTCGGCGCGCTCCTTCAAGCGCGTGGGTACTCGGTCAGGCTTCGAAAGCTTGACCCCTACCTCAACGTCGATCCCGGAACGATGAGCCCCTACCAGCACGGTGAGGTGTTTGTCACGGACGATGGGGCGGAGACAGATCTGGATTTGGGGCACTACGAACGCTTCACCGGCGTGCCGGCGCGCAAGTCGGATAATGTCACGACAGGGCGCATCTACCAAGACATCCTCGCCAAGGAGAGGCGCGGTGAATTCCTGGGTGGCACCGTGCAGGTAATCCCGCATGTTACCGACGCCATCAAGCAGTTCGTCACCAGCGGCAACGACGGGATTGACTTTGTACTGGTCGAAATTGGCGGCACCGTGGGTGACATTGAAGGATTGCCCTTTTTCGAGGCGATCCGCCAGCTCGGTAACGAGCTGCCCATGGGCAGCTCCATTTTCATCCATTTGACGTTGGTGCCCTATATTCCCTCAGCTGGCGAAATTAAAACCAA
>Ga0209013_10001925_pt1 | contig 19160 bp, 17 predicted proteins | sample Cruoilmetagenom2_FD_187291 | JGI IMG/M metagenome (GOLD analysis project Ga0209013, IMG submission 187291) | Oil polluted marine microbial communities from Coal Oil Point, Santa Barbara, California, USA - Sample 2 (SPAdes) (version 2) | ecosystem: Environmental > Aquatic > Marine > Oil seeps ...
CGTACCTTCCGTTGCCGCTCCTTCAACATGTTGTACCGACTGAAGATCTCATCGTAATTATCAGGATTGTTTTCCATTTTCAGGTATTTGATCCTTTCAAAGTCCCGTTCGTTGGCCATCCTGTAAGCCCGGTCCATCTCTTCAGCATCTTTTGCATCCGCATTCCTGATCAATTTTTTCACCGTCTTATCGATTACGGCATCATAATTTCCCTGTTGTAATTTTTTTGTGGTGGAACCACAACCTGCCATCAGGAGGGCAGCAATCAAAAAAGTAAAAATCTTTTGCATGGCTATATTGTTTAGTCAGAGGCTAATTTAAACGCTTCTGCAAAAAAAAAGCCGGCACGAAGCCGGCTTTTATCAACATATAATCAATATTTTACTGAAGCACGAAGTTAATGGGGAAGGTAAAGAGCACCTTCACTGCCTTTCCACGCTGTTTTCCGGGAGCCCATTTTGGTGAAGTCATTACCACCCTGATGGCTTCCTTATCCAGGGCCGGGTCAACCTTCCGTACAACAACAGCATCAACAACAGTTCCTACTTTATTTACTGCAAACTGAACGATTACACGTCCGCTGATACCGTTTTCAGCAGCGATCTCGGGATACCTCAGGTTCTGTGCAATGTATTTTCTAAATTCTGTGGCCGGGTCACCTCCATTAAATGTAGGCATATCCTCCACAATGTAAAATACCTCTTCCTCGTCAATCTCCTCGTCATCGTCACCCATCATCGAGGTAAAGTCGTATTCTGTATCGTCGGTTGCTTCCATATCGAAGTCAAATTCGTCTTCAATCTCAACATCGTCGTCTACGATATCCAGTACCTCTGCAACCTTGGGTTGATCTGGCTTGGGCTCTGGCTTGGGCTCTTCCCTTCGGGTGATTTGCATCATCTCATCCTCAAACTGTATCTCCTGGACTAATTGTGAATCATCTCCTCTGCCCTCACCTTTCGTCCATTCGAAGGCTACCAGTATTATGGAGAGCGCAACTACCAGACCTATCTCGAGAAACATTCCTTTCCTCTTTTCCAGATCGACCTTTTTTGCTTTTTTCAGTTCCATATCGTTATGAATTTGGGCATTAAAAATAGTGATTTACTTATTATATATCAAAAAGAATTAGAGTAAAGATTCACTATATGTCATTATAGCTGCATTATTTGTATATAAATACATGCAAAAATTCTGCCAGACTACCCTTTGTACTTGAGTTTTTTTTAATATTTTTGCCTCGCGTTGGGGCATTAGCTCAGTTGGCTAGAGCGTTTGACTGGCAGTCAAGAGGTCATCGGTTCGATTCCGATATGCTCCACACAGATAATCAAAGGGTTGCAAACATTCAGATTTGCAGCCCTTTCTTTTTTGCCAGAATTTTGCCAGAAAGATTGTTATGTAACAACTTATGTTGACTTCAGAAGGTATAATTTGACTCCCATCAAATCTGATACTGAGTCCTCTCTAGTAGACAAGAGGTTTGAAATATCTATCCTTGATTTGCTGAGGGATTTGACAGAAATTGTTGAATTTCTTACCAAGGATCTGGCTCCAGATGAAATAGCTTATGACCTGAAAAAAGTCCGGAATCTCTACTTGAGACCGTAGCGGAAATTTGGATGTAGGTCACCTGAAAAGAAAACAAGCTTAACTTTAAAGAATCGTTGTCTAATGAAGGGGAGTATTTAAAAATAACGTTGGATTTCGAAAAGGTAGAAACAGAAATATAGTTTTTCCTATTTTTGAATTCAGGATCAAAAAAAGAGAATGGAATGGAAACAGTTGAGAAGAATAGTATGAAGGAGTTTGATGTAAGGAATCTATTTCACGAAAAGAATCCGAAAGTAGCTAGATGGATACCTGTATTTGTTTTTAGATATTTAAGAAAAATAACTCGCCAGGATTTCGTTAATGAGATTATTCGAGATTATGGTCACTTGCGAGGACACGACTTCAGTGCGGCCATGATGAAGTATTTTAATATAAAAATTGAGGTTGAAGGAGAAGAAAATCTGCCCGATGAAGGGAAATATATATTTGCAGCAAACCATCCGCTTGGTGGTTTAGACGGACATGTAATTATGTATCTGGTAGGTAATAAATATGGCCGCGATAAATACAAATTTCTTGTGAACGACATCCTGATGAACCTGAAAAACCTGGATGATGTAATGATGCCTGTTAATAAACATGGAAAGCAGGGAAAATTGCTTGCCGAACAACTTGATGCTACTTTTAGGTCCGATGTGCATATACTGACATTTCCTGCTGGTTTGGTTAGCCGTAAAATAAAAGGACAAATTATAGATCTGGCATGGCAGAAAAGCTTTATCAATAAAGCAAGACAATATCAAAGGGACATTATCCCAATACACATGGGAGGTGAAAATTCGAAATTCTTTTATAGGTTATCTAATTTTAGAAAATTTTTAGGTGTAAAAGCAAATATTGAAATGCTTTACTTAATCAATGAAACCTATAAGCACCGGAACAAGCATATAACTATCAAATTTGGCAAACCAATTTCCTGGCAAACCTTCGACAAATCGAAGCGGCCATTAGAATGGGCAAACTGGGTGAAGGATTCGGTTTATAAAATGGATGGTGTTGAAAATGTTTGAATTTAATTGAATATGAAGGAAAGCCTTTTGCAGTACCCAATATAGAAGAACTATGTTTGAATATCAAAGTGTTTTGGACATACTCCATTGTTGAGCTGCATCGGAACACATGCGGTGTCACATTCAGGCCTCCTACCTACCCCATTTTTGGGTTTCTTGCAAGTCTCAGGGTAGTGACTTCTTCACAGGGAGGTGACTCATGAATAATGATTACGCATCTTCTCTTTCCTCGTATAACACTGTTATACAATTCATTATAATAATAACCGGACATATGCGAATGAAGTTAGAGGTCACGCATTGGTAAAAATTCACAAGTTTGTTACTTCCGGATTTTCCGAAATGGACAACCCGGTTTTCATGTCCAACAAAGTGTTATAGCTTGAATATGTAAACATATTTGTTTATATTTGTCACATAAAAAACTATGAGTACGATTGATTCAAATATTGCTATTATTAAAGGGATACATCCCGGCTTTATCCTAGAAAGGGAGCTTAAAGAAAGGAAGCTACCCAAAAGGCGTTTTGCCATATCAATTAATGAATACCCTCAACTATTGGGTGACATTACCAAAGGTAAAAGAAAGATCAATCCATCGTTGTCTATTCGAATCGGGAAAGCTCTGGACTTGGATGAAAGTTTTTTCAGTGTTCTTCAAGCCTACTATGATATCAAGCAGGAAAAGGAAAAACAATCCAACCTGGTACATCCTGACCTTAAGAAATTCCGTCCTGTTGTATTTTGGGATACAGATATTAAAACAGTTGATTGGGAGAAAAATAAACCCAGCATTATCAGGCGAATATTTGAAAGGGGAAATGAAAAGGAGATCAATGAAATCATCCGTTTTTACGGAAAAAAAGATATTTCTGCAATACTAATACGAACAAAAGATCTATCTCCAATGGCAGAGAATAACAAAAGAAAATACTCTGACTTATAGCTTATGCCAAAGGAATTATTTTATGATACAGTAAGTCCGCTTTTAAAATCAATCTTGGAACTGTTAATGAAAGAAGAAATTTTCAAAGCGTTCCGGTTGGTTGGTGGCACTGCACTGAGCCTACAACTTGGGCACCGGAAATCGGCAGACATTGACCTTTTCACAGAAGCTGAATATGGATCTGTTGATTTCGATACCATTGAACAATATCTGGAAAGACAATTCTCATACATAGATACATTTGATTTCGGGGCAATTGGTTCTGGAAAATCATACTTTATAGGAGAATCTGCAGATCAAAGCATCAAGCTGGATTTATACTACACTGATCCCTTTATCAGACCAGTATTGAAAATAGATGGGATCAGGCTTACCGAAATTGATGATATTGTAGCAATGAAAATCGATGTAGTTGGACGCGGTGGCCGAAAAAAGGACTTTTGGGATCTCCATGAGTTGTTATCCGATTATTCCATTGACCAAATGCTTCAACTCCATCAGGAACGTCACCCTTACACACATGACGAAAAGGAAATCTTATCTAATTTCACAACATTTGAAAACTCTGATGCTGATTTTGATCCAGTTTGTTTAAGGGGCAAATATTGGGAAATAATAAAACTCGACATCTTGGATGCAATAGAAAGTTTTGGATAGATCTGAGAATTGTCTAAATCGCTGATATAGTTCTCTGGCAGTCAAGAGCTCATCGGTTCGATTCCGATATGCTCCACAAAGATTATCAAAGCTACCAGGAAAATAAAGTTCATACTCTATTACGGCTGGTTTTGGCCAGTATTCTTCCAGTTGCTGTTCAGTCCCAGCTCCCTAGCTAAATGTCATTGTTATTTCCCGTTTACATGGGACTATTTTTATATGGGCGGAATTGACCTAACCCCAAATTTCAGCTTCAGTCAGAGCAGGAGACTCTGGAGCTTCGAGCTACTTAATATGGGAGATTTTGACAGATTGGGATTGATTCCCGGCTCTGATATTCATGAGATATATTCCATCCTGTACATCGCTGCCAGAATTGTTGGTACCGTTCCATTGAACCGAATAGTGCCCCGGGTTGTAGGGTTGGTTAACAAGGGTTTTGACTAATTGCCCCGTACTATTGCAGATAGAAATCTGGATATCGGCCCTGTTCAGCACTGTGAAATTTAGTGTTGTTGTCTCTGTAAAGGGATTGGGAAAGCCCGGAGAAACTGATATATCATTGCTACCATATTCGTTTATAGAAATATGAGTGGGAGTAGCCGACACCTCGCCCAGCCGGTATACGCCACCTCCTTCTGTTCCGAGGTATAAAACACTCCCGTCTGCCGATATCGCCAATACATTGGCTGCCCTGTGGTCAATTCCTTCATTCAGTTTTTGCCATGTAGTTCCTCCATTGACCGTAACAAATACACCATTGTAATTATCAGCAATATAGACCACAGAATCATTTTCAGGATCTAAAGCAATGTCCAGAATTAGACCTTCAGGTTCCAGACCCGCGGTGAGTCTGGCCCAGCTATTTCCCCCATCCACGCTCTTATAGAGGCCCTGACCCATCATGGGATTCTTGTATCCCAGTCCGGCATAAAGAGTGAGGGGGTTCGTTTTGCTCGCTTCTATGGTAAGGGCAGGGATTATCGGCAATCCGTTCCCGATGGCCTCCCATGTATTCCCTCCGTCATAGCTCTTCAACATGGCTCCATTGCACATGGAAACATAGATGATGTCCGAATCCAATGGGTCCAAACCAAAAGTTGCTATGCATTTTCCTTTCACATGGTCACTTTCAATCTGATCCCAGTGAATTCCTTCATCCGGGGAACGATACAATCCGAACAGTGTCTCCAATTCATTGTCAGGAGGGATGTTTTCAGGTATGGTAATGAAGGTTCGATTACCGGCGAATGCATAAAGGATGTTTCCGTCGGCAGGAGAAAATTTCATTTTTTCAAAGCCTATAAGATTTTCTGTAGCTTCCCAGCTCCCTCCTCCGTCATATGAATAAAGGACACCCGGATAATCCATGGCCACTGCAAGCAGGCTTTGATCATTAAATGGATTGCTGACCATGGTAGCGATTTCGTTGAATTTTGCAGGTAGTCCTTCCGGCGGATTTGCCATACCAAACCAGTTCTTCCCTCCATTCTTTGAATAAAACACCCCGCTCCTGCTTCCCGAATAAACAAGTGCAGGATCTCTTTTAGACACAGTCAGAGCTTTGATCAGGGAACCCGTATATCCGTCACTGGCAATCTGCCAGCTAAGACCCCCATCAAGGCTCAGGTAATTCCCTCCCAGGTAATTGTTCACCATGATCCGTAGGGGATCTTCCGGATCACAGAGCATATCAATGGGCAAGCCTGCAATCACTCCAGGAGGGCCCCAGGTACCATTCGGCCTGTTGAAACGATTCCATGTAAAACCTGCATCTTCGCTCCGGTATAAGGCTACGTTGCTGACTGCATACGCAATATTCGGATCGCATATGCAATACTCTACCACTGTAAAAAGCTCTTCTTCATCGCTGAGTTTCTGCCACTGCTCTCCTCCGTTTATGGTCATATATATGCCCCCTGTGAAGTCCTCTCCATAAGCAGACCAGTTATTCTGACTGGCCGCGGCCAGCAAGGTATCCGGATGTAGAGGATGCATAAACAGGCTGCCCACATACAGGTCCATTAAACCGTTGCTTTGGTTCAGAACCCTCCAGGATTCTCCTCCATCCTCCGATTTCAGGATACCCACACCTCCTGCGAATCCTGCTCCAACATCTGTGTTGGCCGACTCCCTGTCAAAAATCCCGGTGGAAACATACATCTCCTGGGTGTTTTGTGGATTGATCAGGCAGTAGCGGGCAAGATTGTTGCCGCGCCAGACCTCTCTCCAATGCTCACCGCCATCGGTCGATTTATATACGATCCCCATGGTAAGGTCCAACTCAATTCCGTTGACCGCTTCACCGCTGGGATGCCAGGCCGGACTGCCAATCTCAGCCATGGCAAACAGGATGCCTGAATCGACAGGATCAATGGTAATTCCCCTGAAACTTAGAGGCATAAGCGTGTCAGAAATGCCCACACTTTTCTCTGTCCATGTTTCTCCTCCATTGATCGATTTGTAAATCTTCCCGGTAAGTTCTGTTCCGACCCAGACAAGATCTGAGTTGTGAGGATCCACCGCCACGCAGAATACAGGTATACCATCGGCGCCTTTCCTGGTTGTGATCCCTTTATTGATCCCCTGCCAGTGCAGTCCCCGGTCTTCACTGAGAAAAATCCCTCCCCAGGCATCGGTTACATACCATTTATCAAGGTTTGTAAAGCTGTGCCGGACATCGTAACCCAGTCCTCCGATAGGCCCCCCGGTCTTCACCCATGTGCCGGTTGTATATGCCGGTTGCGATCTGAGCTGACTTGCCGTCAGGATGATTAGAATGACATTAACCGTTACTAGCAACCTGGTTTTTCTTTTCATGATTTTGGTCTGATAAGATTTTCTACTTTAATCAGCTTTTTGTTCTTCAAAACAAGTTTGGTTTTATACTCGTTCATAAGGATATCGGGTGTATTCCACTTTTTTTGATCCATAAGTATTTTCGGAGCCCTGCGATACAGAAGTCTGACCTGGATTCTGATGGTATCGCCGGGTGGGAAATCAAATAGGTAAAAAGACTGGTCGGATGTATTCGCAGCGATGCGGTTGTCGCTCCTAATCCGTGTTGGCGTCCAGTAGGCCCCTGAGGGGAAGAGCCCGGTCCATAGTTCCTCCAGTATCTTGGCATAGATTTTTCCAGGCAATCCAGCATAATATCCTTTCTCCGGGTCCCCAAGGCCACCCCATTCCGGAATTTCCGGGCCATCGAGGAGTCTCAGTTCCCCTGAGGCACTGTCTTCCACTTTCACGATAAGGATAACATTTCGCAAAGGAGAATCGGTAGGGACATGATGTCCGGTCTTGTTATTATCCACCTCCACCGCCAGGCTCAAGCCTGAATCGGCTATACAGTGTGTTACTGTCATTGAGACTGAATTTCGAAGTAAGTTTTGATCCATTGCTCCTTCAAATCTGTGGCTTGCAATGGACCCGGGATCCCTGTCCAACCCCCCTCTCCGCCTCGCAAAATTAGATGTAAAACCATCCGGAGCCATATGACAATCCTGGCAGTCTACTGCGTCCTCGCGGTAAGAACTGTGATACCACTCCGAATATGATTTATAGATGGGTACACCCCAGAACACAGCATCGTGGCAGCCCGCGCAGTATTTACTCTCTTTCAAAAGCGGAAGGCAGATATCTTCCCCGGTATCCACATCATCGTAGGGGCCAAAAAATACCTGTTTCTTATCATAAGGTCTTACAAAGGTATAAGACAGCACTCCAGGCCTGTTCTTGAAGGGAACCTGGGTGACCGGATCCAGGAGAATATCGCTGATCTTGTGGCAGAAATCACAATGGCTTCCCTGGCTGTTTATCCCGCTAATATCATTTGGATCGGTGTCATAGGGCCTGTTTATTGCAGCTGCAGGTAGATGGCAGGCCGCACAATTACCCGCCGAATAAGGGAAATCCAGCTTGTATCCCGGGCCAAAATAAGTTCCGTCTTGTCGTGCCGGGAGAGGTGCCGACCCGTAATCCCGGGAGTAATTATATCGTGTTCCGGCACTCTTGTTCCCCAGGATATCGGTACCGTTATACATGGACATAAAGCGAGGGTTCCTGTTGCCCAGAGCGTGGGCCCCAGTGACCCATTCTGTGTACATCCCCTTTCCATGACAATCAATACAACCCGTTTCAAGAGTTTTGTTCAGAGATTGAAAGACGGACCTGAAAGGAGTGTTGTTTGCCATATGCAGGCCCAATGCGGTTGAAGTATTTTCAAGAAATTTCCTGTCCTGCTTTTTTGCTTCAAGCCATTGGTATTCCTCATTGTCGCCGCTTTGATGCTTGTGCAGCACAATTTCGAGGAATTCCGTGTTGCGCCCCCATCCGGCTCCTGATATATAATATCCTTCTTTCCAGGCAGTAACTGTAGTTGCATTTGATGGCTTTATTATATCAAGCATAAAATTCCCCACTGAATCGGACAGAACATGGAGGCTGTCGGTCCTGACCCGAACAATTGCATTGGCCACAGCTTTGCCATTCGGATCATTCACTGTTCCTTTAACAGACAGGATCTTGCGAGAGCAGGAAACGATGCTGGTGAGAATGAAACAGTAAAAAACACAAATCCGGAAGTGATTTTGGGATGATCTGATCCATTCCGATCTATGTAAGCTTATGCATCGCATGCTTGCTTCCAGGTCTGTTTGAATATATAAATTTATGACTATAAGTCTCAAAAGTCAACACATCGTCGCATGTAACTTATTATGTAGTAATTATAAATATGTGATTTGTAGCGTTTTCACTTGGATTATTCATCGATGTTGGAGATAATCAGCTGAATAAATCAATATATCTCTTGGTAAAAACGGGATCAACATGCATTGGAGCAATGGAGTCGTTGAAGGACATGTAAACCGTTTGAAAAGTATTAAGCGGCAAATGTATGGTAGGACTTGCTTTGAGCCACATCCACCACTCAAAAGTGAACCACTACACTGTAAAAGCTCTACAGATCAACGTTTATGTGAAGCTTACCTCCCAGACCAGTCTCTATGATTCGTCGAAGCGTAGAAATTCTTACATCACTGGAAGCTCTTTCGATTTTGGAAATATAGGCCCTGTTGACATTTAGTTTTTTTGCCAGTTGTTCCTGGGTCATATGAGCCTTTTTCCTGGATTCCTTAACAAGTTCAGCAACCATAAATGCTTCTGCCTTTTGTTCAAATTTATTGCGACTTTTGGTCCCAGATTTGCCATACCTCCGATCAAAGTGTTCATTGATCGTTTTTGGATTCCCACTGCTATTTTTTGTTTTCATAATATTCTTTTCTGAGTGTTTTTGCTCTTTCAATCTCTTTTCTTGGGGTCTTTTGCGTTTTCTTTTGAAAACCATGAAGCAGTATTACGAGTTTGCCATCGTCAAAAAAGGAGAAAATCCTGTAAATATTACTCTTATATTCCACCCTAATTTCATAGATCCCATCATCCAAATGTTTGAAGAACTTCGTTGAAACCCTTTCCACCGATATAATTATCTGCAAAACATAATCAACTTTGTCTTTTACTTTCTGTTGTAATGGATTATAGAAATCCCAGAAGTAATTCTTATATGGTTCGAGTATCCTCATTGTACATCACAAAAGTAACCAATTAGTTACTATTTTCAAAATATCTTTACAATAGATAAAATTAATGAAATGCTACTGTGGAAGAGTCTTGCATTGAATTCTCCAGGCCTGAAAGATCTATTTTGAAACTGATTTATCCATCTGAAAAGTCTTCGGATCAATAATGGGTAATATTGCATTATGCAGAAATGTCCCTTTATAAGAGGAAAACATTAAGCCCCTCATTGTTGAAACAGAAATGGAGTTAAGTGCCATAAGAAACTGTGTGGGGAGTTGATTTTCTGTTGGCGTTTTTTTAGCTATTTCATTTAGATTGACTACATGGTAAATACAACTGGCACAAAGTTGCCCATACATTTGATCTTTGATTTCGTTGAAAATAGATACTATGCAAATAACAATGATAGTATCTTTTTCAAGGCTTATCCTGTGTTCAAGACTTATATCAAATTGAAATTCAACAACCTTGGGAAGTTTTTTCTTTGGTTCGATTAGACTAGAGTTAAGGATTTCAATAGCCTTAATTTGAAACTCAGTATTTATTGCTTCTTGTTCGCTCATGCTTCAGTATATAATTGCGTGTAATTTCCAAGTTGCGAAGACCCTACCATATAAATAGTATTAGATTTTCGAGCGCTACTAATTATATCATTAGCGGTGTATGAATCGGTTAATTGACTTTTAGGTTGACTGACCATTACATAGTACTTAGCTATTATCTTTTCCTCTTTCCCTTCAATATCCAGTAAACAAATATCCAATGCATGTTCAATCTCAATTAGGGTGTCAATTGTAAAATTATGAGTTCCAGAAAGCCATTTGGTTACAATTGATGGATTATCCTTGCCAATAGCTTTCAATAAGTCTATATTCTTCCAGCCTTTAGCTTTAATAGCATCTTCTATTTTTGCTGCTAACAACATTTTTTTCTCAATCTTCGATACTTCAATAGGAGAAATCGAAGATAAAATGTCATTAATAAGATTTCCTTTTTGTTCTTTCTTATTAGTCTTCTTCATAGTCCTGGATTGTTAGGTTACCCGTGAAATCGAGATAATCCTTGCCAAATTTTATAGTGCTTTCTCTTAAATGACTGGTAATCTGAACTGATAGCCTCCGTAAAAATTGATTTTCTTCTAATAATTTATTGTCTTCTTGCAATTTTTTAACCGTTTTTGGTCCACCGCCTCCTAATATCACAATTTGCGTTCCGTACCTAATACAATACAATCGGAGCATTTTACCTGGTTCATCATATAGAGCAGATACACCATCACCAGGTGAGCCTTCGTGAATTTTAAAGAATACTTCTCTCGCACCAGTTTTGTGTCCTATAGTTTGTAAACGTATGAGGATGTTATTTAGTTCACTTATATATGATGTTTTATTCTCCTGGAGAAACTTTTCAAATAGAGTTTGAGTTTCGCCATCAAGGATGACAGAGTATATAGAAGCTGCTTTCCCACTAAGTTCAGGAATCTTAACAAGTTTACATTTCATTTGTTCATTGGGTAAGCAAATATATAATCAATTTCACTTTAAAGTGAATATACACACAGAGATTGTGCTATTTGTTTTTGACTTCAGGTTTCAATTAAATTAGAAATTTCCTGCTCACTCTTTTCCGGAAAAGAGTGAGCAGGAAATTGTGCACCCGAAAATAGAATTGAAATAAAATCTCAGTTAATTTATTATCAGAGTCACGAAACAAATACATCCATGCTGCGACCTGTGAAGTAATTTACTTCATTAAAAACTTTCTGACCACAGTCTCCCTATTCGTTTCAAGCATGATCATGTAAAACCCTGCAGGCAGATCTGATACATTTAATTCCCCGGTATCTCCCTCTGTGATGTCAGTTAACAATAGTTTTCCATTTATATTGTAGATCCTGACAACTGCCGGACCGGTTAATCCGCTTATTTTCAACTTGTCAGTAGCAGGATTAGGATAAATTGCGATATGCTCATTCTCTGATTCACCCACACCAGTTACAAGGTCTACGGTTACACTGCTTTTAACTGTATTCACAATCAAATTAAATGTCACTGATCCGCTGCTATTGAAAGGGATCTTCAAAACAGCAGCCCCTTCTGACGGGGAAGAAACAGTGCAAAGTCCCAAATTGTAGGTAGTGCCGCTAATATTAAATGCTGAAAGGAACCCCGAATTGCAGGGCAATCGCCGAAGGCAACGGCTCAGCGAAGCTAACTCTGTTTCGCGAAGCGAAGCAAAATTATCTGCCAAAACCACCGGAGTACCAAGAATACCATTCTCATTGGTAGTACTTACGTTTAATCCCAGGAGATCACCAAAGGAGTAAAACACAATATGATTATCTACGACCTCAACGGTTACATCAGCCATTGAAACTGATTTACTGGCTTCAACGGAGAAACTTGAGATTATTCCAACCGAGTATTGCAATATCAAACCTGCATCATAGGCTGTAATGGCACCTGTACCATCAACGTTTGCGGTGCTGTCACGCCAATTCTCCCAGGGTAATGGGTCAATTCCCGGCAGTGGGTCAATCCCAACCGAATACTGAAGGGTAAGTGCGGCATCGTAGGCCAGGATCATACCGTCATCATCCACGTCACCCGGAGAAAATCCTTTAATAGTGAAAGTGGCGCCACTTGTTGGAACTGAGACTACATCATTACCCCACAGATCAGTCCCATTGCTTAAGGTAACCGTAACATCACCATCCGCTTTTGGAATTTGGTAAAGATGGTTGTAAACAGTATCATTCAGACGGGTCATTTCTACATCTGCAAGGGTTACAGCTCCACTGAGGCTGAGTGTAACGGGATTTGCAGCTTCCATGGACTCACTGAAAATTGCTGTGATAAGAAGTGTGTCTGCAAACCTGTGAACCGTGTCGCCGTAAATAATAAAAGCCGTAGGCGGTGAAGTTTCGGATATTATTACTGTACCATTAAATAAATTTTGAACGGGTGTGCTATTCAGATAAGCATTGGATATCAACAGTTCGGTAGTATCTGCCACCAGTGAATTAAACTGTAGAATCAGGATATCACCTGCGCCTGTGATGGCTGTTGAATTCATATAACTAACAGATACCTTACCTGGAACACCGGAGTTGGCCACAGCGGTTCCTCCTTCTGCAAGTGTTCCGGTGAGAGAAAATCCCGTGTACTCCAACACTGAAATGTCAAAATCTATATCAAACTGGTAAGAGATAATATTATCCGCTGCTATAAGTTCACTGACTGAAACAGGAACTTCAACAGGCTGACCTCCGTCTACGGTATCGTTGAGCAGTGTTATTGAAAAATCACCCGGTGTAGGAGCAGTGCCTGATCCATGGTGCGTTCCGGGATCACAATCGGCAATATTAGCTGAAATTATTTCCCACCCGGCAGCGCTCCACAGTGTATTGGGAGTCATCACACTGGCCACTCTTTCAGCCCTGGAATCCAGGTATTCCCAAAGCGTACCGGTTCCATCCACATCGATTACACCATAAGTATCATGAAGGCTTCCTGTACTATGATCCCCATCCCGGAAAAGGCAATAAGCATCATCACCATTGCCGATTAAAATCCCGGTTTCCAGGTCAGGAGCAAAACCATAGATTGCTTCAAATGCTGAACCGCCAATAACAAATGTTTCCCCGGCAGCAACTATTCCATTTAGCTGCACATCTCCCCAGGTGGTTCCACCGTTACTCTGACGTGATAAGTAGAATGTAAAAGTACTGAAATCAACGGCTTCATTACTTGCGTTGTAAAGCTCAATAAATCGTCCGGTATACTCATCTGCAGGATCTGTGACCTCTGAAATAAATAAACTGTCCTGTGCCTGAGCTGATACTGAACCGATCAGCATTGCACCAATAAATGCCCGTGTAAAAATTTTCTTCATCATAATTAAAGTTTTTAGGTTTAATGTGATGAAGGGTGGAAATATCGGTTTTGAGATTCAAAAAAATCTACCACAATCAATCATGCAATATGAGTTCACAACAGAGCTGAAAAAGAAAAGAAATCTTCCTCCTGTACTCGAAGAGATATTTGGATTTAATTCACATCTTTAACAAAGATTGATTTACTTTTTTCACTCAAAAAACAGCATGGCAAAACTAAAAGGCATTGATACAGTGTTAATCATTGGTTCGGGACCTATTGTGATAGGGCAGGCCTGTGAATTTGATTACTCGGGGACACAGGCATGCAAAGCGCTGCGTTCATTAGGTTATAAAATTGTACTGGTCAATTCCAATCCGGCCACAATTATGACAGATCCGGAAATTGCAAACGTAACCTACCTGGAGCCACTGAATGAATATGCCTTAACAGAAATCATTAAAAAGGAGAGGCCTGATGCACTTCTTCCAAACCTGGGGGGACAGACAGCTTTGAATCTATCTTCATTACTGGCAAAAAAAGGGATCCTGGAATTTTATGGTGTTAAAGTGATTGGTGTAAACATCGATGCAATAGAGAGGGGAGAAGACCGAACCGCTTTTAAGGAGACCATGAATCGGCTGGGAATTGAGATGCCCGCGAGCAAAGCGGTGAATACCCTTGAAGATGCAGAAAAAGTTGACGGGGAACTGGGATATCCGGTGGTGATACGGCCTGCGTATACCATGGGTGGCACCGGTGGTGGCCTGGTTTACAACATTGAGGAATTGCGGACCATTGTGAGCCGCGGATTATCGGCAAGCATTGTGAACCAGGTACTGGTTGAGGAATCTGTCCTGGGTTGGGAAGAGCTTGAACTGGAAGTGGTAAGGGATGCAAAAAACCAGATGATCACAGTATGCTTTATTGAAAACGTAGATGCCATGGGCGTGCATACCGGTGATTCATTTTGCACGGCACCCATGCTAACCATTACTCCCGAACTTCAGAAACGCCTGCAGAAATACTCCTATGATATCGTTGAAGCGATCGAAGTTATAGGAGGTACAAACGTTCAGTTTGCCCATGATCCTGAAACAGGAAAGGTTGTTGTTATTGAGATCAATCCGCGTACATCACGCTCATCTGCCCTGGCCTCCAAGGCAACAGGATTCCCGATTGCGCTTGTATCATCACTGCTTGCAGGTGGATTAACAATGGATGAAATACCCTACTGGCGTGACGGGACCCTGGAAAAATATACACCATCCGGAGATTATGTGGTGGTAAAATTTGCACGGTGGGCTTTTGAAAAATTTGACAACCTGGAAGATAAACTTGGCACCCAAATGCAAGCCGTAGGTGAGGTGATGAGTATTGGAAAAACCTACAAGGAAGCGATGCAAAAAGCCATTCGTTCATTGGAAATAGGGCGTTACGGACTTGGATTTGCCAAAGATTTTAATAGTAAATCCCTGGATGAACTGATGGCATTGCTCAAGCATGCTTCCAGCGAACGGCAGTTTATTATGTATGAAGCACTGCGCAAGGGTGCAGATGTGGAGGAGCTTTTCAAAAAGACCCATATTAAGGCCTGGTTTATTTCTCAGATGAAGGAGCTGGTGGAGCTGGAAGAGCAAATACTGACATTTACCTGGGATTCTTTGCCTGAAGAGGTTTTCATTCAGGCTAAAAAAGATGGGTTTGCTGACAAATATTTATCCCAGCTGTTAAAAGTTCCTGAAAAAGAGATAAGGGAAAAACGCATTTCACTTGGTCTGTCAGAAGCGTGGGAACCTGTACCTGTCAGCGGGGTAGAAAATGCGGCATATTACTTCTCGACTTATAATGCTCCCGATAAAGTTGAAGTCAGTGACAAAAAGAAAATAATGGTGCTGGGAGGTGGACCCAACAGGATAGGACAGGGTATTGAATTTGATTATTGCTGTGTGCATGCTGCATTTGCCATTCGCAATGCGGGACTTGAATCAATCATGGTCAATTGTAACCCGGAAACAGTTTCAACGGATTATGATACTTCCGATAAACTCTACTTTGAGCCGCTGACTGCAGAGGATGTATTAAGCATTTATCACAAGGAGAAACCAGAAGGAGTTGTAGTTCAATTCGGGGGGCAAACACCCTTAAACCTGGCCAATGAGCTGGCTGAAGCCGGTGTAAAGATCCTGGGCACAACACCGGATACCATTGATCTGGCAGAAGATCGTGACCGGTTTCGTCAGGTTATGAAGAAACTGGGGATTCCGCAGCCGGAATCGGGCATGGCAAGTACACTCAAAGAAGCCCGGGAGATTGCTGACAGAATCGGTTATCCCCTGATGGTGAGGCCTTCCTATGTTCTGGGCGGGAGGGCAATGAAGATTGTCCTCGATGAAGATATGCTCGAACAATATGTTGCTGAGGCAACCGATGTTTCTCCTGACAGGCCCCTCCTTATTGATATGTTCCTGGAAGATGCCATTGAAGCAGAAGCTGATGCCATCGCTGATGGTACCGATGCATTCGTTCCTGCAGTGATGCAGCATATAGAATATGCCGGTATCCATTCCGGAGATTCGGCCTGTGTGATACCCCCTGTTATTATTCCTGAGAAGCACCAGAAAACCATAAAGGAATACACAAGAAAGATTGCCATTGAATTGAAAGTGGTAGGCTTAATGAACATTCAGTATGCTATTTATGAAGATGTTGTTTATATACTGGAAGCAAATCCAAGGGCATCACGTACCGTACCCCTGGTTTCGAAAATATGCAATATATCCATGGCTAATATTGCGACCCAGATACTTCTTGGAAAAAAACTTACCGATCTGGACTTAAAAGAGCGGGAAATTGAACATTTTGGAGTCAAGGAAGCAGTATTTCCTTTTAATATGTTTCCCGATGTGGATCCTTTACTCAGTCCGGAGATGCGTTCAACAGGCGAAGTGCTTGGCATTGCTGACTCCTACGGACTGGCATTTTTTAAATCCCAGGAAGCAACCCTCACCCAATTGCCACTTGAGGGTACCGTATTAATTACAATTGCTGACAGGGATAAGGATAAAATCCTTGATTTTGCAAGGAGTTTTCGGGATATGAAGTTTAACATAATGTCTACCGGAGGAACAAAACGTTTCCTGGAAGAGCATGGCATCGAATGTGAAAGTGTTAAGAAAGTTCATGAGGGCAGGCCAAATATTATTGATGCCATTAAAAACGGGGTAATAAATCTGGTTATAAATACACCTGCAGGGAAACAGAGTGAGTATGATGATTCCTATATACGGAAGAGCGCCATTAAGTATAAGGTACCTTACATTACAACTACCTCAGCAGCTTTAGCAGCAGCCAAGGGTATCAAAGACCGGAGGAACGGAGCCTATAAGGTGAAATCTTTACAGGATTATCACCTGGCTTTAAAGAAATAAAAAGATCGCCTCAAAAAAAATTGAGACAGCCTCGAATCAATGTTTGAGTTGATAGAATAGACCCCGCTCCTGTTGGGTGGTTTCAATATTCCCTGATTCCTCCAGCACACTCAGGTACTTATTGATTTCATTGATATGAAGACCCAGTATTCTCTCCAGGTCCTGCAGGGTGCAGGGTCGTCTTGAAATGGTTTCCAGGATGGCGCTTTCCACATCGGTTCGGTACGATTTCATATCCTGACGCTCCTGAACAGGTGCAATAATCTCTACATTCTCCAATGCCCAGTATCTGACAATTTTTTCAAGTTCTGCACCGGTGGCGGCCCTCAATCCCTCCACCGTTCCCGGCCTGTCAAGTGTATTTAACTGGATCCGGTCGGGTTGGATCTTCAGCAATGCCTCTTTCAGGGCCCGGATATTGTCCATGTCATCATTATAGCCTGGAAGAATCAGTACCTCCATCCATATTTCTCCTTCAAACTCGTTGCTAAAATCGATTAGTCCCTGAATATATTTGTCATTGGTAAAGCTGCGAAGCGGCCTATTTATCTTTCGCAAGTCGGCATCTGTGGCTGCATCCAATGAGGGCATTACCAGATCTGCCTGCAACAGCTCCTCTCTGACAGCGGGATCACTAAACAGGCTCCCGTTTGTCAGTACGGCCAACGGAATCCCCGGCCGAAGCTCTTTTATAAATTCAAGCACCTTCCCAATGTGGGAATGCAAGGTAGGCTCGCCAGCACCCGAGAATGTAATATACTCAGGGTCCGGATTGTTGTTGAAGAAATCTTTTAACTCGCTGAACACATCTTTTACCGGCACATACTCTTTCCGATCATGTGTGAGATTGGTGGTACGTCCACATTCACAATAGACACAATTGAGGGAGCAGATTTTATGTGGAATCAGATCCACTCCCAGCGACATGCCTAACCTGCGCGATGGTACCGGCCCAAATAGATGTTTGTACATATCAATATTTTTTAAGCGACAACGCCCTTATTCACTACACCCCGTTTCATTACACCCCGTTTCATTACACCCCGTTTCACCACAAAATCGCCCTTCCGGGTTCCGATTTTTTCTCCGATCAGATCACACTTTGTGACCAGTAGAAAATATATATGATCATGGGGCACATCAATCAATCCCTCCAGGTTTCCCTGACCCTTGGAGATGATCACATCTGCATTAATAAAATGATCTTTAAATTTTTTTGAAGCATACTCCCAAACGGCTCCAGGGGAGTCATCCCCGGTAGTGATCACCGTGGCTATCTTATCCATGCCTGTCATCTTTGCATCCTCCAGCGTGATGTCATTTATCACAGGGCTTTCCCTGACTACAAAATACTTCTGAGGTACTTTCACGGTTTCAAGAAAGAGTTTATCAAGCACAATCTCCCCACAATTGTCCCCAATATAGAGCAGGGTATCTGCATGTTTCAGGGCATGACGCAGTTCCCCGGAATCATCAATAGCCAGCTCATGCTCCTTCACCCGATTGATGCTATCCATTATATCAAACTGGTACTTCGCCCCAAAATCGATCACATTTCCTGCAATAGCCAGTCGCATGGCTGTATCAAATGGATCTTCTGAACTCTCCACCATCTCCTTAAAAGAGGGATACAAATCCATCATCATTTGGTTATAGTTCTGCTTAATCTGATAATAGGGATCAGGATCCTGTAAAGACTCTCGTATCATTCTTTGCAACGTGCGCCCCAGCATGGGAGGTGATTGATCATAATCAACACTGGACAAATATTGTAGCAACTGACGTAAAATAACCTCCTGCTGAGGTTCAGGTATAACACTGGTTTCAACCAGTTTCAAATAGCTATTTATAATGCAGGGGATACACTCAAATTGAGTCTTCATATTTTCGGAAGGAATAATATTATATCTGGATATACCTGGGGCGAGCGCCAAGGTACTCAATTAATCATAGAGTAACCTGATCTCTTCGTCGGCCAGGGTTGGTTTAATATAATCTGAAAGCTCCTGGGATTTCCATGTTCCAAGATTGGAATGAATAGTAAAGT
>Ga0209013_10001926_pt1 | contig 19148 bp, 17 predicted proteins | sample Cruoilmetagenom2_FD_187291 | JGI IMG/M metagenome (GOLD analysis project Ga0209013, IMG submission 187291) | Oil polluted marine microbial communities from Coal Oil Point, Santa Barbara, California, USA - Sample 2 (SPAdes) (version 2) | ecosystem: Environmental > Aquatic > Marine > Oil seeps ...
ATGAAAAATGAAGGTGAATTGACCGATTTTTGGCACTGGAAACGTGACAGACATGCATTAGCACAAGCTTGTGATGATGGTTTTGTTCAATGGGAAGATGATGAAGGTATGGCTTCAGCTAACGGAAGAAAAAATGATGAAGGAATTTCACCATATAGTACTTCAATGAAATTTACAGATGAAATAACTGAATTAAGCGGTCCTAAATATGTTATTCCAAATAGAGACAATTACTACTGGATCACCCAAGAAGAAATTGACAATGGAACTGCAGTAGCTGTTACTGGTGTTGCTGTCAATGGTGTTTTAACTTTAGAAGACAATACTCTGCTTGATCCTAATGGAGATCCTGATTATTCTCAAGGGTTTGGTAACAAAAGAATGCCAAGTATAATTATTAACCCAGGTGGACAAGGAACTGATAGAAGATCTGAAGTACAAGTTAGATCGGTACACACAGGTAATGGGTGGCAATTAGAAATTATGAGAAAATTAGTTACGGGTGATCCTACAGATGCTCCTTTTGTAATCGGTGAAGAAATACCTTTTGCATTAGCAATTTTCAACAATGCTGCAATTGGTCATGGTCAATCACTATTCTTAACCATGAAAATAGAATAATAATCATTTTATTGGAAAGTGCAGGTCAACCTGCACTTTCCAAATAAAAACAAGATTATTAATTTAAAGCCTTAAATATGAAAAATCTATTTAAAATTATAATAATGATAAGCATGGGTTTATTTTTGAACTCCTGTTATTATGATGCCTTTCCGGAAGAGGAAATAGTTCCACCACCGGAAGACGTATCCTACGAAAATGATGTTATGCCTCTATGGGTTCAATGTGTAGGATGTCATCAGGGAAATGTTCCACCGGATCTGCGTGATGAGTTTTCTTATGACAGCCTTTTAGATGGTTATGTTGTACCGTTTGACTCTGAAGAAAGTATTTTGTATAAATCTTTGTTAGGAATCGACGGTGTGTCATTGATGCCTCCGGGTTCAAAATGGCCTGCATCAAAGATCAGTACAGTTAAAGCCTGGATAGATCAGGGAGCAAAAGATAATTAACCTTTAAGAAAATAGACATGAAAAATTATATAATATTACTTTTTGTTTTTTTGATGCTACCTCTTACTGGAATTGCTCAAGAAGATGATGTAAAAAAAGAAAAAGATACGATAGTCAAAGAAAAGCTGGAACGCGCTGCATTTGAAAGCTCTTTTATTATTGATAACCCGACGAATGTAGTTCTTGGTAAGAATGCATTTGAAGCTCAAATGTATCACAGGTTTGGGTTACTTAATACGGATAAAAATAATTTTGCCGGAATTTGGGGAGATTCAAATATCAGGCTTGGTGTAGCCTATGGGATACACGAAAGAGTTACCATAGGATTAGGAGCTACAAAGCTTCGAAATTATGTGGATTTTAATGCGAAGGTAGCTATACTGAGACAAACACGATCAGAAAAAATGCCTGTAAGTCTAACCTATTTTGGTAATTGGGTTGTTGATGCACGTTCTACGGGTAATGGATATTTTCCATACTCTGTAGCAGATCGTTGGTCATTTTTTAACCAACTGATCGTGGCCAGAAGGTTTAGTCCTGAATTCTCTGCTCAAGCTACCATAAGTCTTTCTCATTATAATGTAGTAGATAATACCATGAGAAATGATATGGTTGCCTTTTCACTTGGTGGACGATATAAAATAACTCCTAATACTGCATTATTGATTGACTATAGCCAGCCAATCACTGAATTCATGCAAGGTAATCCACATCCAGGATTAAGTTTTGGTGTTGAATTTGGAACCTCTGCCCATGCTTTTCAGCTATTTATAGGCAACTATAGTGGAATTGTGCCACAGTATAATTATATGTATAATGGTAATGATTTCTTTGATGGTGATATATTATTAGGATTTAATATTACAAGAATTTATAATTTCTAATACAAATTAATCTAAGAACAGTAAAATTGTTACAGTAATTTAATTTTACTGTTCTTAAAATTAAAAGATCATGAAAAAAATATCCGGAAAAGGAAAACAAATTTCAAGAAGAGGGATGCTACCCATATTAGGAAGTAGTTTACTAATACCTTTTCTGGGGCTCGGTAATTCAAAACACAATGACGTCATTCTACCTGAAGAAAAAGAAGAATATCAAACCTTGTTAAAACCGGATGGTACTGCAGTTAAAGTTAAAGTTAGTGCATTAAAAAAATCAAATATTGTTGAGAAAAATCTTAACAACAGATCATTTCTTAACTGGCTGGGTAAAAAGATCTAGTTTTATTTAACGACTTCTAATTATGGAAAATAATAACAACAGCTCAAGACGTAAATTTCTTGACAAAGGACTAAAATTGGGATTGGTTACCGCAATTGGAGGACTCGGGCTATCAAAAATTGTTTCTCAATTAAATGCAAAGCCTGATAGCAATTCGCATGACAAAATGGAATTGATGACTACGGATGGCACCTTGATCCAAGTGGACTCTACCGAAGTTCATGCAATGGATCACTCTCAAGAACACGACAAGAAATACAATGTGAGAGAAGGAATACCAAACAGAAAGTTTGTCATGGTAGTAGATCTGGCCAAGTGTAAAAATGCCTTAAGTTGTCAAAGTGCCTGTAACAAACACCATTATATAACCGGTGACAATGCCTGGGTTAAGGTGTACAAAATGCAGGAATCAAAAGATACTGCTCCATATTGGATGCCTACCACTTGCCAGCATTGCGATCAACCTGCCTGCGTTACTGTTTGCCCGGTTGATGCTACTTTTAAAAGAAGAGATGGTTTAGTTTTAATTGATAATACACGGTGTATTGGTTGTCGTTTTTGCATGGCAGCCTGCCCATACTCCACAAGAGTATTTAACTGGAGTGAACCCGATCAAGGTGAGATCACTTTGACTATGGATATGGAGCAACATCAGCATGAAGCATCATCTCCAGAACATGCGGGTGTACCTAGCGTAAAAGGAACGGTAGATAAATGTGATTTTTGCCCACATGCCATAGACAACGGAGAACTTCCTCATTGTGTTACGGCTTGCCCGAATGGTGTATTCTATTTTGGAGATAAATACGAAGATACGGTTACAAATGGTGATGAGACTTTAAGATTGGGTAAACTATTGGAAGACAAAGCCGGGTATAGACTAATGGAAAGTTTAGGTACAGAACCAAGTATATATTACTTACCTCCTACGGATAGATTGGTTGACTTTGAAGATGGTATAGAAAATTACAACGAATTCCAATCTGTTGAAAAACCTGAATAATTATGAAAAATTATGATAAGATCCTGAAGGATCTAACTCCTAGAAAATTTAATAAGTTGGGTATTATCTGGACCTCCTTACTTATTGTGGTTATTATAGCCGGACTTATCGCTTATATTGATCAACTTATTAAAGGTCAGGTTGTTACTAATATGAGAGACTATGCTCTTTGGGGTATTTATATTTCGAATTTTGTTTTTTTCGTGGCAACAAGTTTTGTTGGAACCGTAATAGTAGCATTTTTAAGATTAACCCATAAAGGATGGAGAACACCACTGGTTAGAATAGCGGAAATAATATCTTTAGCATGTATCATCATGGCGGGTATTACGATCATGATCGATATGGCCAGGCCTGACAGACTTTTGAACTTATTTATTCATGCACGATTACAATCACCGATAACATGGGATGTGATTATTATTCCTACCTATATAGTGTTAAGTTTTCTTTTGCTATATTTTCCTTTATTACCGGATCTTGCCATTCTTAAAAAGTATTACAAAGAAACAAAACCCAAACTAAGTAAATGGTATGGTACATTTGCATTGAATTGGACAGGTAGTAAAGTTCAAAAAGCAATTCAAACCAAATCAATTAAAACCATTGCATATTTGATCATACCCGTTGGTTTTATATTACAAACCGTGGATGCCTGGTTATTTTCAACAACCTATAGAGTTGGTTGGAGTAGCACAAATATGGGAGCTTACTTTATTTCAGGGGCTTTTGTAGCTGGTGTAGGGGCTTTAATTACTGTGGTTTACGTTATTAGAAGAACCTATAAATTAGAGGATTATATTACGTATCTTCATTTTGATAAAATGGGAAGATTGCTGGTTTTGGCTTGTTTGATCTATCTTTATTTTAATATCAATGAATATTTAATTCCTGCATTTTTAGCAGATAAAGAAGAAGAATCTCATTTAAGATTATTATTCTTTGGAAAATATGCACCTTTATTTTGGTTCGTCATCATTGGCGGACTAATTGTTCCTATAATTGTTTTGACATTTAAAAAAGGAAGAAAGCCATTACCTATGTTTATCATGGCCCTACTTGTTGTTTTAGGTTCGTGGTGGAAAAGATACCTTATCGTAACTCCTACCCTATTACATCCATTTTTACCAATTCAAGGTGTTCCCGAATCTTGGCGTCAGTATTTTCCTAGTCTACACGAATGGCTAATTACCGGTGCCACCTTAGCTATGGCTTTATTGATTATAACCATGTTGTTTCGTTATTTACCTATTATTCCAATACAACGAACTGCAGATGAAAATGAGCTATTAAAAACCGATAAAAACACTGAATCATGAACTTTTCAAGGATATATAAAATGAATTCTCGTTTATTACTTTTTGTCATAATAAGTGCATTTATATTTAATATTGGTTCACCCGATTTATATGCTCAAAAAGCGAAAAAAAATAAGGCCAGGTTGAACGTCCAATATGTTAAAATAATGGACGGTGAAATTTATTTCGATATAAAGGCTTCTGCCAGAATAAAAAAGAAAACGGTTAAAATATCAGGCATTGAGATAAATATATTCAATGAATTGGAAGATGAAAGAATTGATTTAGGAAAGACAGTTACCGATATGGATGGTGAATCCAGGTTTGTTCTAAAAAGCTTAAATGAAATAAAACCCGATTCATCAAATACTTATAACATTGTAGTTTCTTTCAAAGGTAATGAATCTTTTAAAAAGGCTAAAAAAAGTATCAGTTTTAAAGATGCAATTATTGAAGCAAAAATAATTACAAAAGACAGTGTAAACTATATAAGTGCCATTCTAACGGATACCGAAACTAAAAATCCGATCGTTGATGAATCATTAACGGTTCAGGTGCAGCGTTTGTTCAAACCTTTAAGAATTGGTGAAGAATTCAATAACACAGATGAAGATGGAACTATTATGGTACCTGTTGAAGAAGGGATTCCCGGAATTGATGGAAATTTAACCTTTGAAGTTGTTCTAAATGAAAGTGATGATTTTGGAACTGTAAAAGCAATGGTAACCGGTTCAATTGGTGTACCAATTGTTGATGAATCAACTTTTGACCAAAGAACCATGTGGTCTCCTCGAAACAAAACACCAGTATTTTTATTAATATTTCCAAATTTACTCATTATTGGGATTTGGGGATTTATTGTATATTTAATCCTTAATTTATTTAAACTATCAAAATCATAAAATTAAAAAGTATGAAAACATTTAAAATTTTAACAGTTATCGGAGTTTTGTCATTTGCATTTTTTTCATTCTCTTCATTTATTCAAGATGAATGGAAAGTACCCGAAAAATACGTAAATATGAAAAACCCAACAGATCCTGAAGAAGACATAAATATTGGGAAATCACTGTATAGCAAACATTGTAAATCCTGTCATGGTAAAGAAGGATATGGAGATGGAACAAAGGCAGATGAAGTTGAAGGTGATCTAGGTGATTTTTCATCTGAAGAATTCCAGGCACAAACAGATGGTGAATTATTTTACAAAACTACCATTGGCAGAGATGATATGCCCGAATACACTAAAAAAATGCCAGACGATGAAGATAGATGGCTCATTGTAAATTACATGAGAACCTTAGCGGAATAATTCTTATGCAATGTCATATAAAAAGAGGTGTTCAATAACACCTCTTTTTTTTATCACAAAACTCAAGACACCTCTTCTTTGTAAGATTTTAAAAATCTTTAAATTACATTTTATCGATAAACGATAATTATTTACCTCTTTAAGATAAAATTAACATAGTTGCACATGCAACTAATTCATATTTTATTGTATATTTGCCGCTGTAAAAATAAAATTTTGAAAAAATCTGTAATATTTGAAAGAACAATTCTCCCCTATTTAGGAATAACCTCCAAATTGGCGGGATTTTATTTTATAGATAGTTTTCATGAACATGGGATTGATCTGTCCAAGGAACAGTGGTTGGTTTTAAAAAAATTACACGACAAGGACGGGCAAACACAAAGTAACCTCGCTTTTATCACGAATCGCTCAAAAACATCCTTGACCAGGTTGATCAACACCATGGAAAAAAAGGAATTGGTTTATAGAGTGATCTCCAAAAAAGATAAACGTATAAATCATATTTTTCTAAGTGATTTAGGTAAAGAAACTTTTTTAAATTCCTTACCTGTTCTTGAAAATTTAATTACCGAATTACAAGAAGGTATATCATCAGAAGATCTGGAGCGAACAAAAAAAGTATTAAAACATATTCAAAATAATATCAATAAAACACTAACTACCAATTAAATAATTATAATGAGAAAGTATATTAGCATAGGTTTAGGAATAGCTTTATTAGTAGGTGCGTTTTTCATAGTTCAAGTGATGATAAACAGCAACCAAAAGAAAAAATTGAAAGCTCCAAAAATTGTAAAGACCGTCTTTGTTGAAGAAGTTAAAAACAAAGAGATCCCTGTGGTCATTTCAGCTAACGGTAATTTAGTTGCAAAAAATAAAATTCAATTATTCAGTGAGGTACAAGGTGTTTTACAACCCATTTCCAAAGATTTTAAAACAGGTACAAAATATAAGAAAGGTGAAATAATCTTAAAAATAAATAACGAAGAGCACTATGCCAATTTACAGGCTCAAAAAAGTAATTTATACAATTCAATTACTTCTATTATGCCTGATATTCGACTGGATTATCCTGATGAATATGAAAAATGGCAAAATTATTTAGGCGATTTTGATTTTGATAAAACCACACCTAGGTTACCTGAAATGAATTCTGAAAAGGAAAAATTCTTTATTTCCGGCAGAAATATTTTCACTACTTATTACAATGTTAAAAACATGGAGGTTCGATTAACTAAATATACTATCAGAGCACCTTACCATGGTATTTTAACCGAAGCTTTAGTGACACCGGGATCTTTGGTAAGACAAGGTCAGAAATTAGGAGAATTCATCAATCCTGATGTTTATGAAATGGGAATTGCCATAAATGCTTCGTACAAGGATCTTTTAAAAGTTGGTAATAAAGTTGATCTTCACAATTTAGAAAATACAAAGTCATGGACAGGTAAAGTGATACGCGTAAACGCAAAAGTTGATCAGGCTACCCAAACCGTAATGGTTTTTATTCAAATAAGTAGCAAAGAATTGAACGAGGGTATGTATCTAGAAGCTGATCTGGTTGCCAAATCTGAAATGAATGCTTATGAAATACCAAGAAAACTTTTGGTGAATAATGAGAGTGTTTACTTGATAAAAAATGATTCTATTTTAAGTTTGGCACCCGTGAATCCTGTTTATTTTAAAGAGCAATCTGTCATCATCAAAGGTTTACCTAACGGAAGTATGACACTTTCAAAGCCAGTTCCGGGAGCATATGATGGTATGGCGGTAAAAATTTATAATGAATCTGATTCCGATAAAAAACAATAATTCATATACTTATGAAAAAATTAATCACATATTTTATAAAATATCCGGTTGCGGTAAATGTAATGATCATTGCATTTATTGTAATGGGATTTATTGGTGCTAAATCAATGAAATCTTCATTTTTCCCGCTAACAGATGCTAAGAATATAAGTATTTCTTTGATATATCCCGGGGCATCACCTGAAGAAATGGAAGAAGGAATTGTCTTAAAAATTGAGGATAACTTAAAAGGAATTGTCGGTATCGATCGTGTAACTTCGGTTTCCAGGGAGAATTCTGCCAGCATTAATATTGAAATTGAAAAAGGCAAAAACATTGATGTAGTTTTAGCCGATGTAAAAAATGCCGTAGATAGAGTTCCATCCAGGCCTTCCGGGCTGGAACCTCCAATTATTTCAAAAATTGAAATGATATTACCAACCATTAACTTTACGGTTAGTGGTGAAAATTTACCTTTGGCAACCTTAAAACAATACACCCGCCAGATAGAAAGTGACCTGCTTGCCTTAGATGGTATTTCACAAGTAAAATTATCGGGTTTTCCGGATCAGGAAATTGAAATTGCCGTCAGAGAAAGCGACCTAAGAGCTTATAATTTAACTTTTACCGAAGTTGCCAACGCAGTTAAACAATCAAATCTATTGATCACCGGTGGTAATATTAAAACAGAAGCCGAAGATTTTTTGATCCGTGCGAGAAATAAGAATTATTATGGTGTCGAACTTAATAATTTTATTGTAAGAGCTGATAAATCGGGTAATATTATCCGATTAAGCGATATTGCAGAAGTAAAAGACATATGGAATGAAAATCCGGATCGCCTTTTTTTTAACGGAGAAAAAGCCATAAATATTCAAGTGAGTAGTACCAATAATGAAGACCTGATCGAATCTGCCGATAAGATAAAAGCCTATATCACCACTTTTAATGAACAACACGATAATGTTGTTCTGAATATTGCCAGCGACATGTCAATCACATTGACCCAACGCACACAGTTATTAGTTGAAAATGCCATAGCGGGGATTCTTTTAGTGCTTTTATTCTTGTCTATATTTTTAAATGTGAGATTAGCATTTTGGGTGGCTGCAGGTTTACCAATTGCTTTTTTTGGCATGTTTATGTTCGTTGCCCAGCTGGGTGTTACCATCAATGTTCTATCTCTTTTTGGTATGATCATTGTAATTGGTATTTTGGTTGATGATGGTATTGTTATCGGTGAAAATATTTACCAGCATTATGAAAAGGGTAAATCACCCATACAAGCTGCAATTGACGGGACAATGGAAGTGATTCCACCAATTGTTTCAGCCATTTTAACAACCATAATTGCCTTTTCAACCTTTTACTTTTTAGATGGAGGAATGGGTGAATTTTTTAGCGATGTTTCTACCGTTGTAATATTGACCTTATCGGTTTCATTGATCGAAGCTTTAATTATTTTACCCGCTCATATAGCACACTCAAAAGCACTGGTTCGTAAAGAGAAAAAAAGATCCGGAATATTCAAGCTGTTTTACTTCATCAATCAAAAAGGAGATATATTATTAAAATATGTGAGAGATAATTTATATGCACCATATTTACGATTTTTCTTAAAAAATAAATTTTTGGGCTTGGCTATTCCAATAGCTCTATTGGTTTTCTCCATAGGAGGAATTGCAAGTGGCATAGTTAAAACCTCATTTTTCCCAAAAATGGCAAGTGACAGAATTAGTATCAACCTTACCATGCCACAAGGAACCAATGAAAAAATTACCGATTCGATCATTTCTGAAATCGAAAAAGCTGTTTGGGAGGTAAATGATGAATACACAAAAAAACAATTAGATCATCAACAGGTTGTTCAAAATTCAATAAAAAGAATTGGGCCGGGATCTAATAAGGCAAATATTACCGTAAACCTGTTACCGGGTGAATCACGTGAATTTTCATCCATGGAGATCACCAATGTTATTCGAGAAAAAGCAGGAACTATTTACGGAATTGAAAGTTTAACTTTTGGTTCGGGTTCACATTTCGGTGGAGCACCGGTAGCTGTTGCCCTATTGGGAAATAATCTTGGGGAGCTCAAAGCTGCAAAATCTGAACTTAAGAAAGAAATGCTAAGTAATCCTGTGTTGAAGGATATTGCAGATAATGACCCAGCCGGAATTAAAGAAGTTAGAATCAAACTAAAAGACAATGCCTATCTTTTAGGTATGACCTTACAATCTGTTATGAACCAGGTTCGCTATGGTTTCTTCGGATTTCAGGCGCAACGCTTTCAACGTGGTCGTGATGAAATCAAGGTTTGGGTCAGATATAGTAGAAAAGACAGATCATCCATTAAAAATTTAGATGATATGTGGCTTATTACTCCTTCGGGAAGCAGAGTTCCTTTTAGCGAAATTGCCAATTATGAAATTGCTCGTGGTGAGGTTGCTATCAATCATTTGAACGGACAACGCGAAATTCAAATTACGGCCGATCTGAAATCAGCTGAGGATAGTGAAGTTGAAGTAATGAACGACATCAAAACACAGATCATACCCGAAATATTGTCAAAATATCCGACAGTGAAGGTTAGTTATGAAGGGCAAAACAGAAATGCTGAAAAAACTACAAAATCTGTAAATATCGTTGCCCCAATTATCATATTGATGATCTACATAGTTATAGCCTTTACTTTTAGATCGTACAGTCAGCCCTTATTATTGCTTATCATGGTTCCTTTTAGTTTGATCGGAATTGTTTGGGGGCATTATATTCATGGTTTTGCTATAAATATCTTATCCTGGTTAGGTATTATAGCCTTGGTAGGTATTATGGTAAATGATGGCCTGGTCCTGGTTGGAAAATTCAATAGTTATTTAAAAGAAGGCTTAAAATTTGACGAAGCTCTGGTCCAAGCCGGTATAGCACGTTTTAGAGCAATCTTCTTAACCTCTATTACAACGGTTGCTGGTTTAGCACCCTTGATGATAGAAAAAAGCCGTCAGGCACAATTTTTAAAACCAATGGCAATTTCAATTTCATACGGAATTACCATTGCAACATTTTTAACTTTATTGATGCTGCCTTTACTTTTATCTTTAAGTAACTCCATAACCGTTTTTTTTAAATGGTATATTACGGGTAAAAAAGTAACCAAGGAAGAAGTAACAAGAGCTGTAAAAGAATTAAAAGTAGAAAACGATGAATACTAATAAAATTATTGTCATTAGCCTAATGCTAAGTTCGTTTTTAGGTTTTTCACAAGAAAAATTAACAAAACAAAACGCTGTAAATATAGCTCTGGATAACAATTACGATATTAAGGTAGTTAATAATAATGTTGATATTGCAAAAAACAGCTCAAGTATTTATAATAGTGGCTATTTACCATCTTTAGTTGCCAATGGTGGTGCGAATTATCAAAATAAGGATAATGAAAATGAATTTCAGGATGGGGCTGTTCAAGATCAAAATTCTGTAACAGATTCTTATAATGCCTCCTTAGGTATTAATTACCTACTGTTTGATGGTCTGGGAAGGATGTATAATTATAAAAAATTACAAGAACTTTATAATATATCCGAGATCCAGGCCAGACAAGTTGTCGAAAATACAATATTGCAATTATTAGCTTCGTATTATGACGTAGCTAGATTGACGGAAAACAAATACAATCAAAAACAGTCCTTATCCATTTCAAAAGACAGATCACTACGGGAAAGATATAATTATGAATACGGTCAAAAAACACAGCTGGATGTATTAAATTCAGAGGTTGATGTAAATAATGACAGTATAGATTTATTAAATATCACCCGAGAATTAGCCAATGCTAAAAGAGACTTAAATGTAATTTTAGGGAGAGACATAAGTCTTGATTTTAAGGTAGATACAACCGTAACCTATGCTATTGATCTAACTTATGAAAATTTATTGAATTCAGCAAAAACTAATAATGCCATACTGTTACAAGCTGAAAAAAATGTAGAATTAAGCAATTATGATCTGAAAATAAATAATTCGTTTTGGATGCCAAATATTGGAATTAATGGGGCTTATGGGTGGAATAATTTAAATGTTGATACAGATAATGGAAATGCTTTTTCTTTAGCCTCTCAAACTTCGACAGGATTGAATGCCGGTATAAATTTATCATGGAACGTGTTTGATGGCGGAGCGACCAAAACCAGAATTCAAAATGCCAAAATTGCCATTGATAACAGCAATATTCAAAAAGAACAAATTGAGCAGGATCTGGAACGCAACGTTGCAAATGCATGGGAGACCTATCAAAATTCCTTATTTATTTTACAAGCCGAACAAAAAAATGTGGATACCAATAAAAGAAACTTCTCTCGAAGTGAAGAACAATTTAAATTAGGGCAACTTATTTCAGTTGAATTTCGTTTTGCTCAGGTCAACTTATTAAATGCAGTAAACAATTATAATAGAGCGAAATATACAGCAAAAATTGCGGAATTAAGGCTATTACAATTAGGCGGTATGGTGTTGGGTGCTAATTATTAAAAATAAATATTCATGGGGTGAAACCCTGAGTAATATAGTCACCGGGTGACTTGAAGCCACCCGGTGAGTTACTCTATAGAAGGCACATAGTTTTAACTGAATGAGACAAGTAAAGAGTAAAAATTCTTAATAATTTAAAGCTTTAGAAATAGCCTCTTCCACCAAAGGTTCCATAACTTTATACCCAGTCAGGTTAGGATGAACACCATCAGGGGCAAACTCCTTTTTAAGTCCGTTTTTTTTATCAACCATAGCATTAAAATAGTCTAAATAGATCATCTTATGTTTATCCGCGTATTTTTTCAACATTGCATTTAGCGTAACAATTTTCTCCGCTGGTTTTAATCCTGGTCTCCAGGGGTAATCATAAACCGGTAAAACGGATGAGATAACTACTTTAATACCGTTTATTTCGGCAATTTCTGCCATGGAAAAAATATTGTCAGCTATCATTTTTAAGCTCGATGGTCCTGTATTTCCCGCAATATCATTAGTGCCAGCTAAAATTACTACTGCCTTTGGGTTTAGGTCTACTACATCTGATCTGAATCTCAACAACATTTGTGGTGTTGTTTGACCTCCAATAGCTCTGTTTATGTATGACTTTCCTTTAAAAAATTCAGGATCAGCTTGCATCCACCCTTCCGTTATGGAATTTCCCATAAAAACAATTCGATTTTCCCCTGCTGAAGCTTTACCGAGTATTTCATTACTGCTTTTATACCTATTTAGATCTGCCCAATCCTGAGCGTAAGATAATTCTCCCATAACAAGTGACATAAAAAAAATGATGAGTTTTAGTTTTTCGATGTTCATAAATGACTTATAATATGATAATCAATATGTTTATTTATATAAATCCAAATATACATTTTTATTCTTACCCCCTTTGATGCCTTATATAAGGAATAAAGGTGTTCCAATACGGCTCAAAACATTTTGCAACAATGGATTTTGTTAAAATGACTTATATCATTTATAATCAATTATAAGATTGGTAAATTTACAGCTTAAAAAAAACAAAGAAAGTAGATATCGAAAACTGTATCATTATATTTTTCTATAAATTAAAGATCGAAGGATATAATTAATGAAGGAGAGATCTACATTTTAAAATTCAATCTTATATAACAGCATAAAATCATGGAAACATTACAAGAAATTAAATCAAGTGTTTATAGATTTGGTAATAAATCTGCCGATGGAAACAGTAAAATGAAAAACCTTCTAGGAGGTAAAGGAGCCAATTTGGCAGAGATGAGTTTACTTGGTATACCTGTTCCTCCCGGATTCACCATCACTACAGAGGTTTGCACACAGTACAATGAGCTTGGTAGGGATAAAGTTGTAAAAATGATTAAAGGAGAGGTTCAAAAATCTATCAAAAATCTTGAAAAAATAATGGGCACTAAATTTGGCGATAATGATAACCCATTATTGATTTCAGTGCGATCAGGTGCAAGAGTTTCCATGCCGGGCATGATGGATACGGTTTTGAATTTAGGATTAAATGATGATGCCGTTATTGGATTAATAAAGAAAACCAAAAATGAACGTTTTGCATGGGATTCTTATCGTCGATTTATACAAATGTATGGTGGGGTTGTTTTAGGTATGAAACCGGAATCAAAAGAAGATATCGATCCTTTTGAAGAGATCATGGAGAATCTTAAAGAAAAAAGAAATATTCATTTAGATACGGATTTCTCTATTCAGGATCTACAGGATCTTGTTTATGATTTTAAAGATGCGGTAAAAAAACGTACAGGTCATGATTTTCCTACAGATCCTTGGGATCAACTTTGGGGTGCTGTAATGGCTGTGTTTGACAGCTGGAATGGTGACAGAGCTGTTTATTACAGAAATATGCATGGATATCCTGCAGATTGGGGAACCGCCGTTAATGTCCAAGCCATGGTTTATGGTAATATGGGTGAGAAATCAGGTACCGGTGTTTGTTTTACACGTGACGCAGGTACAGGAGAAAATGTTTTCAATGGTGAGTATTTGATTGATGCACAAGGTGAAGATGTTGTTGCGGGTGTTAGAACACCACAACAGATCACTAAACTAGGTTCTGTACGTTGGGCGGAATTAGCAAAAGTTAAAGAAAACAACAGAAAAGAAAATTACCCTTCATTAGAAGAGTTAATGCCTTCTATTTATAAAGAATTAGATGAATATCAAAATAAACTTGAAAATCACTATAGTGATATGCAGGATATGGAATTCACCATTCAAGAAGGTAAATTATGGATCTTACAAACCAGAAATGGTAAACGTACAGGAGCAGCAATGGTTAAAATCGCAATGGATCTTTTAAAAGATGGTTCGATCAATGAAAAAGAAGCAATCCTTAGAATTGAACCTAATAAATTAGATGAATTATTACACCCTATTTTTGATCCTAAAGCATTGAAAAATGCTAATGTAATTGCTCAAGGATTACCAGCTTCTCCAGGAGCTGCTACCGGTCAGATAGTTTTCTTTGCTGATGAAGCAAATAAATATAAAAATACAATTTTGACTCGTATAGAAACTTCACCAGAAGATCTGGAGGGGATGAATATTGCAAAAGGTATTTTAACTGCACGTGGCGGAATGACCTCTCATGCTGCAGTAGTTGCTCGTGGTATGGGTAAATGCTGTGTGTCAGGTGCCGGTGCTTTGAAAATTAATTATAAAAAACGGACATTAACTGTTGACGGTAAAGAATATCATGAAGGTGATTGGATTTCATTAAACGGTTCCAAGGGTAATATCATTGAAGGTAAAGTTGCTACAATACAACCAGAACTGAGTGGTGAATTTGCGGAAATCATGGAATTATCAAACAAATATTCTTCCATGAAAGTAAGAACGAACGCTGACAGTCCTAAAGATGCAAAAGTAGCTCGACAATTTGGTGCTCAAGGTATTGGTTTAACAAGAACGGAACATATGTTCTTTGAAACTTCTCGAATTAAAGCTATGCGGGAAATGATACTATCGGAAACTGTTAAAGGAAGAAGATATGCACTAGATGAATTATTACCTATGCAACGTGGTGATTTTGAAGGTATTTTTGAAGCTATGGAAGGACTACCAGTAACAATACGCTTACTTGATCCACCTCTGCATGAGTTTGTGCCTCACCAATTAGCAGCTCAAAAAGATCTTGCTGATGAGATGCATATTTCACTAGAAGCGATCAAAAGCAAGGTATCTCAATTAGAAGAGTTCAATCCAATGTTAGGTCACAGAGGATGTAGATTGGGTAATACATATCCTGAAATTACCGAAATGCAAACAAGAGCTATTATTGAAGCTGCTTTAAATTTAAAGGAAAAAGGTATTGAAGCTAAACCTGAGATAATGGTGCCTTTAATTGGTACTTTAAAAGAATATATTGAACAGGAAAATGTGATCAGAGCTACGGCCAAAAAAGTATTTGAAGAAAGAAATGATACCATTGAGTTTTTAGTTGGTACGATGATTGAAATTCCTCGTGCTGCCTTAACGGCTGATCTAATAGCCCAACGAGCTGAGTTCTTTTCTTTTGGTACTAATGATCTAACGCAAATGGCATTTGGTTATTCAAGAGATGATGCCGGTAAATTTTTACCAATTTACATAGAAAAAGGAATTTTAACAGTTGATCCATTTGAAGTTATTGATCAGGAAGGTGTTGGCCAATTAATAAAAATGGGAACTGAAAAAGGTAGAAGCACAAAACGAGATTTAAAAGTTGGTATTTGTGGTGAACACGGTGGCGAACCAAGTTCTATTGAGTTTTGCTATAATACAGGAATGAATTATGTTAGTTGTTCTCCTTTTAGAGTACCTATTGCAAGATTGGCGGCTGCCCAAGCAGAAATTAAAAAAGCTTAGATATTAATTAACATATTTATCAAATAAGAAAAGAGGTAATTCATATTGCCTCTTTTTTGTAAAATAACTTGTTTATCTTCGCTATATGATTAAAGTTGTTTTACTTGGTGCAGGAAATGTTGCAATTCATTTGGCTAAAGCGTTTGATAAGGCCAAAAACATTAATCTCGTTCAGCGCTATAGCCTCAGTAATACAAACGATGGATATTTTGACGGATCTATCCCTACTACACATGATATTAGCACAATATACAAAGCCGATATCTATGTAATTGCAATAACTGATGATGCTATTTCAACATTTTCAGATCAATTGAATCATATTGATGGTTTGATAGTGCATACCTCAGGAAGTATACCACTAACTGTTCTGAAAAATCTATCACGAAGCGGAGTTCTCTATCCTGTTCAAACCTTTTCAAAAGAACAAGAAATAAACTTTGATCATATCCCCATTGCCATAGAAACAGCTGATGAAAAAGATATGGATCTTTTAAAATCGTTAGTCGGATCTATCAGTAATAAGATATTCGAGATCAATTCTTTACAAAGAGAGAAACTACATCTTGCTGCTGTTTTTGCTAATAATTTTTCGAATTATATGTTTACAATTTCCAGGGAGATATGTAAGGTTAATAATATTCCTTTTGACATATTGAAACCCTTGATTTATGAAACAGCAAAAAAAGTTCAAACTTTAAACCCTATACAGGCACAAACCGGACCGGCAAAAAGAAATAATAAAGAAGTAATTGAAAAACATTTATCCCAACTTAATGGTGAACAAAAAGAGATTTATAATTTGGTAACAAGGTCAATTATTAAAAAATATAATCAAAAAGAGAAATAAAATAGATTCATGGAAAAAAATTATAAAGAACTAATGCCTCACATTTCAACATTCATTTTTGATGTTGATGGGGTTTTAACAGACGGTTCTGTTACCATTTTCCCAAATGGGGAATTGATCAGAAAAATGAATGTCAGAGATGGCTATGCTTTAAAAACTGCTGTTGATATGGGTTATCATGTTTGTATTATTTCGGGAGGAACAAATCAGGCCGTAAAATCTCGTTTACAGGGTTTAGGGGTAACAGATATTTATTTGGGTGCCAATAATAAAATTGAACAATTAGATGAATATCTGGATATTTACAACATAAATGCTGAAAATGTGTTGTATATGGGTGATGATATACCCGATTTCCCTGTTATGCAATTAGTAGGATTACCGGCATGCCCTAAAGATGCTGCTCCTGAAATTCAACATATATCAAAATATATATCTCAGAAAAAAGGGGGTAATGGCTGTGTAAGAGATGTAATTGAACAGGTTTTAAAGGTTCAGGATAAATGGAACACTCAATTTGATGCAAAATTTGATTAGATATTAAGGGCATGGAAGATAAATTATTAAATATCCCTATAATTAATTGGTTTATTAAAATTTTACAAAAGATTAAAATTCCGGGGCTTGAAGGAATGAATCTTTCTGATCTTCTCCAAATGTATATCTCCGGGATTATAAAAGGAGCGCTAACCTCACGTGCAGGAAGTATTGCATTTAGTTTCTTTATTGCCCTTTTCCCATTTGCTCTGTTTGTTTTGACCTTAATCCCTTTTGTTCCTATTGAAGGATTTCAGGATGATTTTATGTCATTTATTTTTAAAGTCATGCCTTCTAAAGAAGCCAGTGATGCTGTATCATTTGTACTTCACGACATAGCAAATAATAAATACGGAGAACTTCTTTCCTTTGGTTTTCTTTTATCCATTTTATTAATGACGAACGGAGTTAACGCTATTTTAAGCGGATTTGAATACACTTACCATCAAATTGAAACAAGAACCGTAATTCGACAATATATGGTTTCATTGATCATTTCCATAGTATTGGCACTTCTGCTATTATTCACGGTAGGTGTAATAATCCTGTTAGAATTCTTAGTTAGATCATTAAATCAAAAGGGCCTCGTTGCTGATGCCAATTTTTGGATTGGCTCTATCCAAATTATAATTTTATTATTGATGGTATTTATCGCTTTATCGCTATTGTATTATTTTGGCACTAGAGAAGGGAGGAAAATGTCATTTTTCTCTCCAGGCACAATTTTAACAATGATTCTTTTTATTATTAATTTTAAAATATTTAAAATTTATATCGAAAAATTTGCTCAATATAACCAGTTGTACGGTTCTATTGGCACAGTACTGGTCATCATGCTGTTTATTTGGTTAAATTCTATTATATTGCTCCTCGGATATGAATTAAACGCCAGTTTACTAAAATTGCACCATAAAAATTTAGAAAAGAAACAGTTTTGAAGATTAACCTTGGATTATTTTTTGTTTTACTCTTCTCCTTAAGTTCCTTGTCACAAAATGTACTTGGAAATTGATATAGAATTATTGAATAATGAAAAAAATATTGTTCCTTTTTACTTTTTTATTTATTGGAAGCCTTTTTGCATCTGCACAATCGGTTTTTGGAAAATGGAAAACTTTTGATGTTTTCAATAAAACCAAAGAAGAAGCTATTGTTGAGATATACGAGTTGAACAATTCACTTTACGTAAAAATTATTGAGATCATACCAAAAGAGCACCGTGAAGATATTTGTGTTAAATGCGATGATGAAAATAAGAACAAACCTATACTTGGTTTGATCATACTCAAAGGAGCAACCTTTAAAAACGGTATATGGCAAGGTGCTAAAATTTTAAATGCTAAAAACGGTTTTCGATATGGCTGCCATATCTCTTTAAAAGACGATAATCTGTTGAAAATAAGAGGTTTTATCGGATATCCTTTTTTTGGAAAAACTGTTTACTGGCAAAAAGTAGAAGAGGAACTTATTTCATCCAAAGAATAATTATCTCCCATCCTTACTTTATTAATTAAAAACATACCTTGCATTAATACCAAAATTTCCCCAAAGAAAATCAGTTGTTTCAACAATGATTATTGCTGGCTTATAATCCAAACTTAAAGAAATTGGTGAATTTTGAAATCGGTATTCTATGCCTACCTCTCCAGTTGGACCAAATTTG
>Ga0209013_10001928_pt1 | contig 19135 bp, 19 predicted proteins | sample Cruoilmetagenom2_FD_187291 | JGI IMG/M metagenome (GOLD analysis project Ga0209013, IMG submission 187291) | Oil polluted marine microbial communities from Coal Oil Point, Santa Barbara, California, USA - Sample 2 (SPAdes) (version 2) | ecosystem: Environmental > Aquatic > Marine > Oil seeps ...
GTCTTCTTCAGCATTGTTGCCGGTGTTATCAAGCATTACATCGATGCACACAGCGACGAGGCCAGGAAGGAGCGGGATGGGAATGCCACCAGAACGACTGATCTCGAAGGCACGGTCAGTTCACTTGAAGAGCGGGTACGTGTGCTGGAACGCATCATTACCAGTGACGGCTATGATCTGAAACGCAAGTTTGACGATCTGGAGAAAGAGCAGGGGCAGGGTTAGGCAGGATTTCCCTCATACGATGTAGGAGCGGTGCCCTCACCGCGAATTTGTTGGTCGCATTTCAATAAGTTTGTTCGCGGTGAGGGCACCGCTCCTACAGGGACTTGTTTTTCCCTTCTGCTGCATTTCCCAAACTGATAGAATCCTCCAGCTACGATTTATACGGACATCGTGATGGAAGACCTCAATCCCCTCTATACCCAGTTGAAAGATATGAAGGGCCGCCTGGACGCCCTCAGGGGGTATCTTTGACTTCGACGTCAAACAGGAACAACTGACAGAAGTCTCCCGCGAACTAGAAGATCCGGATATCTGGAACAATCCTGAACATGCCCAGTCGCTTGGGCAGGAACGCGCCCGCCTGGAAGCGGTGGTCGAAACCATATTGCAGCTCGACACCGGCATCGACGAATCCAGTGAACTGCTCGGCATGGTCGAGGAAGAAAATGACGAGAGCATGCTGGAAGAGGTGCATGGCGACCTGGCGAAGCTCAATACCAAACTGGAAGAACTTGAATTTCGCCGCATGTTTTCCGGCAAGATGGATGCGAAGAATGCCTATATGGACATCCAGGCAGGTTCCGGCGGCACCGAGGCACAGGACTGGGCCAATATGCTGCTGCGTATGTTCCTACGCTGGGGTGAAGCACAGGGCTTTAAGACAGAACTGATGGAAGTCTCGGAAGGCGACGTCGCTGGCATCAAAAGTGCCACGATAAAGTTCAGCGGCGATTATGCCTTCGGCTACCTGCGCACCGAGACAGGCGTCCATCGCCTGGTTAGAAAGTCACCGTTTGATTCTGGCAACCGGCGCCATACATCTTTTGCTTCCGTGTTCGTTTCTCCCGAGATAGACGAGAGCATCGAGATAGAAGTGAATCCAGCCGACCTTCGTATCGATACCTACCGTGCCAGTGGAGCCGGTGGTCAGCATGTCAATAAAACCGATTCGGCGGTGCGCCTGACGCATGAACCGACCGGCATCGTAGTCCAGTGTCAGAACGACCGCTCCCAACATCGCAACAAGGCGCAGGCCATGGACATGATGAAGGCGCGTCTGTATGAACTCGAGATTCAGAAGCAGCGCGATGATCAGCAGGAACTCGAAGATTCCAAGTCAGACATCGGCTGGGGCAGCCAGATCCGATCTTATGTGCTCGACGCATCACGTATCAAGGATCTTCGGACCGGTGTCGAGACGGGTAACACCCAGGCAGTACTGGATGGTGATTTGAACCAGTTTATTGAGGCGAGTCTTAAAAGCGGGCTTTAACTATTGAATACACTAATGTGGGAGCGCGCCTCCCACAACAAAAACAGAAGCTAATCATATGACGAACACAACCCCAGACGACAACGAACAAATCCGCCAACGTCGCGACAAGCTCGACCTGCTACGCGAGAATGGTGCTGAGGCGTTTCCGAACGACTTCCGTCGCAACACTGTTGCAGCGGAAATCCTGGCGCATTACGGTGACAGAGACAATGATGCGCTGGCGGCCGAACCGGTCAGGGTTAAAATTGCCGGGCGTATGATGTCGCGTCGCATCATGGGCAAAGCCAGCTTCACCCACGTGCAGGATATGTCGGGTCGCATCCAGCTGTTTGTGCAGCGCGATTTACTAGCAGAAGGGGTGTACAACACCGGCTTCAAGAAATGGGACATCGGTGACATCATTGGTGCAGAAGGCGAACTGTTCCGCACAAAAACCGGTGAGCTGAGTGTCCGTGTCGATGATATTCGTTTGCTGACCAAATCACTGCGGCCCCTGCCGGAGAAATACCACGGTCTGACTGACCTGGAGATGCGCTACCGCCAGCGCTATGTCGACCTGATCATGAGCGACGCCTCCCGTGCAACATTCCGCAAGCGCACCCGCATCATCAGTCTGATGCGCGACTACCTGGCTGAACGCGATTTCCTTGAAGTTGAGACTCCGATGATGCAGGCCGTCGCAGGTGGTGCGGCAGCCCGACCGTTCACGACTTATCACAATGCTCTGGGCATCGACCTGTTTATGCGCATCGCACCGGAACTGTATTTGAAGCGTCTGGTAGTTGGAGGTTTCGAACGCGTCTTCGAGATCAATCGCAACTTCCGCAACGAAGGACTGAGTACACGCCATAATCCCGAATTCACCATGCTCGAGTTCTACCAGGCCTATGCCGACTACAACGAGTTGATGGACCTGACCGAACACATGCTGCGGCATGTCACGCTGGCAGTAGAAGATGGTGAGACGACTGTCGATTACCAGGGTGAGGTTTATGACTTCGGCAAACCCTTCACGCGTATGACGGTCAAAGAGGCAGTCATCAAATACAACCCTGAGCTGGTCAATGCCGATCTCGATGATGCCGACCTGCTACGCAGACATTGCGAGAAGCTGGATATCCCGCTGCGTGATAGCTATGGTCCTGGAAAATTGCTGATCGAGATTTTTGAGAAGACAGCCGAGCACGAGCTTAAAGACCCTACCTTTATCACGGCCTACCCGGTTGAGGTATCGCCCCTGTCACGCCGCAACGATGATGATCCGTCAGTGACAGACCGTTTCGAACTGTTTATCGGTGGTCGCGAGATTGCCAACGGCTTCTCCGAGCTCAATGACCCCGAAGACCAGGCTGAGCGCTTCCGCGAACAGCTGCGCCAGAAGGACGCCGGCGATGAAGAGGCGATGGCCTACGACGCCGATTACATCCGCGCACTGGAGCACGGCATGCCGCCGACAGCAGGTGAGGGTATAGGCATCGACCGGCTGGTGATGTTGTTTACTGATAGCCCGTCGATACGGGATGTACTGTTGTTTCCGCATATGCGGCCAGAGGCGGAGTAGGGATCTTGCCTGTGCTTCTGGATCGAGTGAGTGACATTAGCCTTTATTTATGGAACCTGTTGCTGTGGAAGGCGCGCCCTCGCGGCGATATCTTTAGTGAACCACCATTCGCCGCGAGGGCGCGCCTCCCACAGTGTTTTCTACAATGATTCTGCATACAGATAGCAGCATACATAGATGATCCGCCCCCTCGAACTTTTCATAGGCCTGCGTTACACACGCGCCAAACGCCGCAACCATTTCATCTCATTTATCTCGCTGGCTTCAATGCTGGGTACAGCACTGGGTGTCACAGCGCTGATCACCGTACTGTCTGTCATGAACGGTTTCGGCGAAGAACTGCGTGAACGGATACTGTCCGTCGCAGCGCATGTCACAGTAACCGACTACTCGGGTGGCCTGTCAGACTGGGAGCAAGTCAGCAAACAGACAAGTGATGATGAGGAAGTGCTTGGCACTGCACCCTACATACTGGGGCAGGGACTGATCAGCCATCGCAGCAAAAGCAACGGCGTACTGGTTCGAGGTATTCTGCCGGAGCAGGAAAGCACGGTTTCTACACTGGGCAACGACATGAAGTCGGGTCAGCTCAGCAGTCTCAAGGCGGGTGAGTACAAGGTGATACTGGGTCAGGAACTGGCATGGTCACTGGGTGTCTGGACAGGCGACAAGATCACCCTGATGGCGCCGCAGGCCTCCGTCACTGCCGCCGGTATCCTGCCACGGATGAAGCGTTTCACTGTCACCGGTGTGTTTGATGCCGGCATGTATGAATACGACAGCGGCCTGGTGCTTGTCCACATCGATGACGCAGCAAAATTGTATCGCCAGGGTGACAGGGTTACCGGTGTCCGGCTGAAGCTGGAGGATATCGATCAGGCACCGATGTATGCCCATGAATTGTCCCAGCAACTGAAGGGTGTCTACCGTGTGCGTAACTGGACACAGGAGCATGTCAGTTTCTTCAAGGCGTTGAAGATCGAAAAGAACGTCATGTTCGTGATCCTAATGCTGATCGTTGCTGTCGCAGCCTTCAACCTGGTATCGACACTGGTCATGGTAGTTACCGACAAGCAGGCCGACATAGCGATCCTGCGCACGCTGGGCATGAGCCCTCGCAGCATCATGGCGGTGTTCATGTGTCAGGGGACACTCATCGGACTGGTGGGAACACTCGCCGGTGTGGCCGGTGGTGTGGCGCTGGCGCTGAATGTGTCAAAAATTGTGTCGGCCATCGAGTCCTTTTTCCAAGTCCAGTTCATGCCAGGAGACCTTTATTACATCAGTGACTTTCCATCTCGTTTGAACAGCGATGATGTCATGGTCATAGCCGGCCTTTCTTTTCTGATGTCGGTGATAGCAACGCTGTACCCGGCATGGCGTGCATCGCGTACCCATCCAGCCGAGGCGCTACGCTATGAATGAGCGACTCATTCTTGAATGTCAGGGCCTGATACGAACCTTCCATGAAGGGCCTGCAGACGTCAGCGTTCTGAAAGGCGTTGATCTGAAGATCGCTGCCGGGGAACAGGTGGCCATTATCGGTACCTCGGGTTCCGGCAAGAGCACCTTGCTGCACCTGCTAGGCGGCCTGGATGAACCCTCATCCGGGACTGTGCTGGTCGATGGGGAAGACATCATTGCCATGAAACCCGGACCGCGTGACCGATACCGAAACAGCAAGCTCGGTTTCGTCTACCAGTTTCATCACCTGCTGCCGGAGTTCACTGCACTGGAAAATGTATCCATGCCGTTGATGATCCGGCGCTTGCCTGAAGAAGAGATCATAAGCAGGGCGACCGAAATGCTGCAGCGGGTCGGGCTTGAGCACCGGATCAGTCACAAACCGGGTGAACTGTCCGGCGGTGAGCGCCAGCGTACAGCACTGGCTCGTGCCATGGTTACTAAACCACTTTGCATCCTGGCCGATGAACCAACCGGCAACCTGGATCGGCAAACTGCTGAATCGGTCTATGAACTGATGCTGGAACTCAATGAAGAAAACGGAACCTCATTCGTAATCGTTACCCACGACCATGGACTGGCGGAGAGAATGAGCCGAACCTGTGTACTTGAGGACGGTATTTTACGTGACAACTAGGGAATCTCTTCTCTAATCATTTTTACTGTATGGTGAAATCCACCGGCCAAGGGCGTACGGTTTTCAGGGGACGCCGTGAATACATCCATGTAGGCTTAGCCGCGGCCGTCCATGGCCGCGGATACCCCTGATAGCCGCACCCCCCGACCCACTGCTAAACAGATGTAGATCAACTTGATTAGAGATTCTCAGGAAATCCCTGAATCACCAATCGTTTCGTTTTCCACTATTGTTTCAAGCGTCTCTTGCGACGTTGCCAGCTGCGTATACAGAGCCAGCGCCATACGATGCGTGTAAGTACGTAGCCTGCCAGCGCCAGCAGACTGCCAAGAATGATGCTTCCCAGCCACAAAGGCACGGCCTGTTCGAGTAGCCATACCATGGTCATTTCATCGAAGCTGACAGGTGGGATACCCAGAATCTTTGCGCCTACCAGGTAGCCCGTACCATACATTGGTATCCAGGTCAGAGGATTGGAAATCCATACCAGGGCGACTGAGATGGGTAGATTGACGCGCAGGATGATTGCCAGAAATGCGGCGACCATTGTCTCCATTGGCATCGGAAGATAAGCGCAGAACAGCCCCACGGCAACGGCGCCTGAAACAGAGCGGCGGTTCAGGTGCCAGAGATAGACATTGTGCAGGAATTTATGCAGCGGACGTAAATGAGGCGTCTCGTGAATAACCTGCTTGTCTGGCACATAACGCCGGATCAATTTTTTCATCGGAAAAGTATATCACTGCATTCACATCAATGAATTGACATCCCGTGTATCGAGCACCTAAAGTCCACTGACTGAAACGGATTTCTCTTATGGCACGGATGCCTGACATTACTCTTTCACGCTTGCCATGGTGCACAGCCGGCTTTCTGGTTGGCGTGTATACCATGACATATTTTTCTGCGATTCCTTCCTGGAGCCTCGCACTTATCCTGTTGCCTTTAATCCCGCTATCTCTGCGATGGCAAAAGGTTATCCCCCTGATATTTGTTGTCGCAGGATTTACCTGGATGGCCTGGTCGGCTGAGGTCCTGAAAGCTCAGGCTGTGCCGGAAGACTATATCGGCAATGATGTACACATCATTGGTTATGCCACGGGCTTACCAGATATTGGTGATCGTACGAAACGCTATAGCTTCCGTGTACTGCACATGTGGTCAGGAACCAGTCAGTTGTCTGGTGGGCTGATTCGCCTCAGTGACTACCGCAGGCAAAGCCAGGAATTGCAGCCGGGTAAAGCATGGCACTTAAATGTCCGCTTGAAGCCAGCCAGCGGCTTTGCCAATCCTGGTGGATTCGATTACGAGCGCTGGTTGTTTTCGCAACGTATCGCATCTACTGGCTACATCCGCAAGAGCGAGGACAATCAGCGCGTATCCGAGTTCGACAGGAAATTACCGGTGACTGATCTCAGGATGCATGTGGCGAATGCCATTCATGATGCTATCGGTGAGTCGGAGTTCAGCGGTCTGATTACGGCGTTGGCTGTTGGTGACAAGCGTGAAATCAGCCAGCTGCAGTGGGAGATTCTGCGTCAGACCGGTACTGCTCACCTGATGGCAATCTCCGGGCTGCATGTCGGGCTGGTGGCCATGCTGGCATTCTGGCTGGGTCGTGCAGGCTGGACATTGTGGCCGAAGCTTTCAACACATTTCCCTGCTCACAAGGCGGCCATGTTGTTCGCGTTAGTCGCGGCAAGCCTGTACAGCTTGCTGGCAGGCTTCACGCTGCCAACACAGCGAGCTCTGATCATGCTCGTGGTTTTTTCGATTGCATTCCTGATGGACAGGAGGATCCGTTCTGTAAATATCCTGTCGCTGACATTGCTGCTCGTCCTGTTGCGAGATCCCTTAGCGGTGCTGTCTGCTGGTTTCTGGTTGTCATTCGGTGCAGTGGCCATGATTTTTTATGGGCTGCTGTATCAACACCGTGATAACCGGTTCAGCGGTGCAGCGCGTATGCAGCTGCGATTATCTATTATGCTCGCCCCACTGACTCTGCTGATGTTCGATCAGTTTTCGATTATTTCGCCGTTAGCGAATGGGTTGGCAATTCCTGTTGTCGCATTTGTCGTTGTGCCTGTCGTGCTGCTGGCTGTCTGCTTACTCGTCATGTTTGGCAGTGGGAGCATTGTTGTTCTGCTGCTGAAGCTTGCAGCGTCAGTGTTGTCAGGCATGTGGCCGGTACTCCAGGTGCTGGCAGATCTGGAGGCATGGGCCGATTTATGGTCGATTGTGTCCAGCCCCATGGTTCTGGCCAGTTTTCTGATGGTGATGCTGCTGGTCCTGCCTGCTGGCCTCAGGCTTCGTCAGGTATCACTGATCTGTGTCCTGGCTGCGGTTGCTCCCTATCAGAACAGGATGGAAGAGGGTGAAGTGAGATTGTTGTTGATGGACGTCGGTCAGGGTTTGTCGATGCTGGTTCAGACTCGTGATCATGTATTGATATTTGATACCGGTGCTCGATTTAGTGCTGCGTTCAATGCGGGAGATGCAGTTGTATTGCCAGTGCTGAAACACGAGGGTCGCGAGCGTATCGACACGTTGCTGGTCTCACATGGTGACAATGATCATATCGGCGGTGCGCGGGCCATTTTACAGGGCATTGAGGTTGACCGCCTATTAACAAATGAACGCATTAATGGCTATTCTTCATGGCCCTGCGTCGCGGGTGAAAGCTGGACCTGGAACCAGGTTCGATTCCGCGTGCTGCATCCCCGCACGAGCGAAAACAAAGAGGGCAACAATGCATCCTGTGTGCTGCAAGTCTTATCACCCTATGGAAGCATTCTGCTGCCCGCCGATATCGAAAAGGAAGCCGAGTCTCTGCTGATAGAAAATTTTGCTAATGATCTGAAAGCCGACATCCTGATTGCCCCCCACCATGGCAGCCGCAGCTCATCCAGCCGTGACTTTCTCGATAAGGTTGCGCCGGATCTGGTCCTTGTCCCTGCAGGTTGGCACAATCGTTATCGGCACCCTTCTGAAGAGGTGATCAGGCGAACACAGGGGACAGGGGCATCGCTGATCAATACGGCCGACTGTGGCGCCATTGAGGTTATGCTGACTGGCACAGGCAGGGAAGTCACGACCTGGCGAATGCAAACACAGCGCCTGTGGCAGCGATACGTGTCTCCCAGTGACTGCGGCGCCTGATAGTGCCTGCCATATCGGGTGTGTTGCCCCTTCCTGTAACTGTCGCGCTTTGGTACATTACTGCGCTGTCTACGAACACGTCCCGGAACCCAGAATCTGTGTTAGAAATCTTTCAATCCGGCGGTTGGCTCATGTGGCCGATACTCGCCTGTTCCATCCTTGCACTGGCAATCATTGCGGAGCGATTCTGGAGTTTGCAGAAACGTAACGTCGCGCCTTCTTCACTCCTCGATCAGGTGCTGCAGCATGAAAAAGGCAACCACATCAGTGATGATCTGATGAGCCTGCTGGTCAAGTCTTCTCCACTGGGCAGGATTTTTGCTGTCGGCCTCAGGAACCGCAATCATGGCCGCGAGATTATGAAAGAGGCCATTGAGGAGGAAGGACGATGCGTCGTCCATGAACTGGAGCGCAACCTCAATACACTGGGTACAATCGCGGCCATCACGCCATTACTGGGTCTGCTGGGTACCGTCATCGGCATGATCATTGTATTCAATTCCATCACACCTGAAGTCATGTCGCAGGGCATTGGCGATCCGACCGTGCTGGCCAGTGGCATTGCGCAGGCGCTGATAACCACAGCAGCCGGATTGTCCATCGGCATTCCGGCGTTGATGTTCTTCCGCTACTTCAAGGGCAAGGTCAATACCCTGACGGTGGAAATGGAACAGCAGTCCCTGAAGCTTGTTGAAGTTATTCAAGGTGACCGCGAGATCTGATCGCACTCGGATCATGCCGTTTATTTACATTAGATATCAGTCGTAACTATATGAAGTTTAAAGAAAATGATGCTGGTGATGATGATCTTCAGATCAATTTGACGCCATTAATCGATATCGTTTTCCTGCTGCTTATTTTCTTCATGGTGACGACCACCTTTACGCGCGAGTCGCAGCTGCGCATCCAGCTGCCGGAGGCACAGGCAGAGGATGTGAAGGTAGAAGAGGTCGAACAGCTGGTCATCGAGATCAGCGCTCTGGGTGTCTATGCCGTCAAGGGCCCAAAGGACAAGGCTGCCCGTCAGGTCATTAACTCGAGCTCAGTAGCACTCAAGCGTGTGCTGGATAAATCTGCTGACGTTGAAAAACGAGACGATCTTGTCGTCATCGTGCGCGCAGACAGAAAGACCCCACATGAAGCTGTTATCCGTGCTTTGTCAGTGGCTCGCCAGTCCGGATTGACGCGCATCACGTTTGCGACTCAGAACGAGCCGGACGGTGGTTGATTCCACCAGTGATGACCGCGTCGGCTGGCAGTTGTACCGGCGCCTGCTGCAATATGTAACACCGTATCGTCGCGTATTCTTCTTCGCCGTCGTTGCGATGGTCGTGGTCGCTGTAACCATGCCTGTGCTGCCGTACTTCCTGAAAGGGATTACTGACAAGGGCTTCATCGCGCAGGACTCCGAATACATCCGCTTGATTCCACTGTATATCATCGGATTGTTTCTGATTCGTGGCACAGCCGCCTTCATCTCCCAATATGGCATCTACTGGATCGGTCGCAATATCATTTATGATGTCCGGCGCGACATGTTTCAGCGCCTGATCCATCTGCCCATCCGGTTTTTCGACGAGAACAACTCCGCCTCACTGGTTTCCAAGCTGATCTATGATGTTGAGCAGGTTGCCAATGCTGCGACTAACGCGTTGACCACGCTCGTGAAAGATGGACTGACAGTAGTCCTGCTGCTGATTTATCTGGCCTGGCTGGATTTCACACTGACGTTGCTCTTTCTGACTATCGGTCCCGTTGTGGCCTGGTTTGTGCGTGATATGAGTAAGCGTTTCCGTACTGTCAGCACATCGATTCAGCAGTCTATGGGGCGAATCGCCCACGTGACCAAGGAAGCCGCGGAAGGGCAGCGTATCCTGAAAACCTTCGGTGGACATGAGAAAGAGCTGCAGCACTTTGAAGAGGTCAATAAGGAAAATAAATCCCATTACATGAAGAAGGCTGCTGTTTCAGCGATGTCCGTGCCGGTGGTCGAACTGTTTATCGCCTTTGCACTGGCTGGATTGATCTACTTCATGCTGCGACAGGCTCAGAATGAAGGCGCTACGGTCGGTACCTTTGTTTCCTACCTGACAACCATGCTGCTGATCATGCCGCCGGTCAGACGTCTGACCAAGATCAATGAACCGGTACAGACCGGGATTGCCGCGGCAAAAAGCGTGTTTGGACTGATGGACGAAAAGGAAGAGCTCGATGACGGCAGTGGCGAGCTGGACCAGGTGGAAGGGCATATCGAGTATCGAGATGTTTCCTTCGGTTATCACAACGAGAGACCCGTGCTGGACGGGATTTCGTTTACGATTAAGCCCGGTCAGGTGGTAGCGCTGGTTGGTGCTTCTGGCAGTGGCAAATCGACGATTGCATCGCTCATGGCACGCTTCTACGATCCCGACAAGGGTGTGATCAGTGTGGAAAGTGTCGATATCCGAAGCCTGCACCTCAAGGAACTCAGGAAACACATCGCCATCGTACCGCAGGAAACTATCCTGTTTGATGGCAGCATTGCTGAGAACATCACCTACGGTGTGGAAGGTGCGATTGATGAAGAACGTCTTCAGAGTGCTATCGATGCCGCCAATGTCAGTGAATTCGTGTCTCAGTTTCCAGATGGACTGGAAGCACAGATTGGAGAGCGAGGTGTGCGCCTGTCAGGTGGCCAGCGGCAGCGCATAGCCATTGCACGGGCTATTTACAAGGACGCACCCATTCTGATACTCGATGAAGCGACCTCCGCACTGGATACGCGCTCCGAACGCCACGTACAGGAAGCCATGCTCCATCTGATGGAGAAACGTACGACGCTGGTCATTGCCCATCGCCTGAGCACGATTGAGCATGCCGACCAGATAATAGTGCTGCAGGAAGGTCGAATACTGGAACAAGGCACACACAGGGAACTGGTGCAGAAGAAAGGTGTATATGCCGAACTGCATCAGAAGCATTTCACCGATATGGATGTGGTCGAGGATTGAGGAGGCTCTGAACGAGTCATGTTCACCTTGTGGATACAGGCCCAGTGGCAGAAGAGGGGATTATTCGCGCTGCTGATGCTGCCTCTGGCCGGCCTGTACTGCCTGGTTATGGCTTTGCGCCGACGAGCCTATGGTACTGGCCTGATAAAATCCTTCCCGATTGACTGTCCCGTTATCGTTGTAGGTAATGTGTCTGTTGGTGGAACTGGAAAAACACCGCTGGTCATGTGGCTGGTACAAAATCTGGTTGATGCAGGCTATCGCCCTGGTGTGATCAGCCGGGGTTACGGTGGATCTGCTACGGATTTACCAATGATGCTGGCGGATGATACACCCGCATCTGTCGCTGGTGATGAGCCGGTTATGATCTTCCGGAAGACAGGACGACCAGTGGTGATTGCACCTGACCGGATTGCGGCTGCCGACATGCTGCTGTCTGATACAGACTGCAATGTCATCGTTTCGGATGATGGTCTGCAGCATTTGCGTCTGCAGCGGGATATCGAGATTGCTGTCATTACTTCAGACAGAATTGCCGGCAATGGCTGGTGCCTGCCTGCCGGCCCTTTGCGTGAGCCGTCCTCGGTGCTGGACGATATCGATATTACTGTCACACGGGCAAAACAATCCGGACGGACAAACTGGCAGTTGAAGCTGAAAGAGGATGACTGTGTCAACGTTGCCAGTCCGGGAGAAAGACGAGCCCTTGAGTCTTTCAGTGGCAGTACTATTCATGCCGTTGCCGGCATCGGAAACCCGGACGACTTTTTTGCCAGCCTAAGGGCGGCAGGCCTGGACATTATCGAACACCGTTTTCCTGACCACCATGCCTACAAAGCTGCAGATCTTGAATTCTCTGATGATCTGGCTGTCATTATGACTGAGAAGGATGCGGTTAAATGCCTGAGCTTTGCATCGCCTGACTGGTGGTCGCTGACTGTCAGCGTAGTGGTCGATGAAGGTATACTGAACAATATTGTGAATAAACTTGAGGAGATAGATTACGGTGGATAAGAAGCTTCTGGAAATCCTCGTTTGCCCGTTGTGCAAGGGGCCGCTCGAATACGACCGCAAGGCCGCAGAACTGATCTGCAAGGCAGACAGGCTGGCCTATCCTATTAGAGATGATATACCGGTGATGCTGGAGGAAGAGGCGCGTAAGCTGGATGAAGAGTGATTGGGGTTACTGTGGCTTCGTTGAGTTCCGGCGTGAGGTGGGTAGTACCTTTGCGCTACGCATTGCCTGCGGCACTGGAACCGCTGCAAAGGTACTACCCACCTCGCGCCTCGTGGAATGCAAGTGACTATTGTTGTTTGCCGCGCTGAGTATGTCTGAGGTGGATGTGTTTTTGTGGCGCCTTCAGTGCCGCAGGCAATGTGAAGCCCCGAAAATATATACATCTCAGATATACGACTTTAAGAACCACCTATAACTAGCTGAATATTATGTCTTTTCATATAATCATTCCTGCCCGCTACGAAGCAAAACGCCTACCTGGCAAACCGCTGCGGGACATCGCCGGCAAGCCGATGATCCAGCATGTGTATGAGCGCGGAATGGAGAGCGGGGCCAGCAGTGTGACGGTCGCTACTGACGACTTGCATGTGGAAAACGCGGTTAAGGAATTTGGTGGTAATGTGGTGCTGACCAGTGACCACCACCTGTCTGGTACAGATCGTTTGGCAGAGGCAGTGCAGATTCTGGATCTGGGTGATCACGAGATCATCGTCAATCTTCAGGGTGATGAACCCTTGATGTCACCGGAACTGGTCGGTCATGTCGCTGAGCAGCTGGTGACTGACAAGCAGGCTGATGTCGCCACCGCCTGTATAGCAATTGAAGGCCCTGATCAGGTTACTGATCCGAATGTCGTCAAGGTTGTTTTTGGTCAGCAGGGACACGCACTGTATTTTAGTCGTGCACCGATCCCCTGGTTGCGGGATGAAGGCGAGTTTGGAGCGCGCAAGGCGTGGCGTCACATTGGTCTGTATGCGTATCGTTGTGACTATCTTCAGTCATATGCCCAACTCGATAGCTGTTGGCTGGAGCATCATGAAGCACTCGAGCAGCTGCGTGTTTTATGGCATGGAGGAACAATAGCTGTCTACGAAACAGATTCGGACCCTGGTCATGGCGTCGATACGCAGGAAGATTTATTAAAAGTCAGGCGTTTGTTTGGAGATGAATCGATCTAGGGAGCCTCTGAATAAGTTTGGGTGAAATAGATTGAGATTCAAAATATTCAGATTCGAGGCAAAGGCCGCGCGTAATAGCTAGCTATTGCGAAGACCTTTAACGAAGAAGCTGGAAATTTTGGGCTCAAGATATTCAGTCATGACTTGTTCAGAGGCTCCCTACGCAAGATCCAGATCAAGAAAATCCTTATGCAGGGCAGTACCGTTTTCAGACAGTACGCGGACTGTCATGGTCTCAGGTGAGCGACGCGTAGGGTGGCCGTGCATGTTCGACTGAATGACGCCGCTACCTTCGGCCTGCAGCACTAGTGATGGACCGTCCTCCAGTACTTCGATGACGTGGGCGTGCTGGCCCCGAAAGATGACTTCCATGCCAATCATCGCGCGCAATTCATTGACTGTGATAGGCAGCGTATCATTCATACCGTAAAATCCATTCTGAACTTAGTAATTAATAACAACAATAATATTACGTCATTTGAAAGTGGAATACAGTAACCATGGTTAAAGTGCTTTTTGTTTGTCTGGGTAATATCTGCCGCTCGCCTTCTGCCGAGGGCGTGTTCCGGAAACTGATATCCGACCAGGGGCTGGAAGATCTTATCCAGATTGATTCTGCGGGTACGCATGCCTACCACGTAGGTTCAGAACCTGATGTGCGTGCCCAGGCTGCTGCGCTGCAGCGTGGTATCGATATGAGTGGGCTGAGAGGCCGGCAGGTCGATGAGGGCGATTTCTACCTGTTCGATTACATCCTGGCCATGGACCGGGCCAATGAATACAACCTTCAGGCTATCTCCCCGCCGGATCACGATTCGATCCTTCGCCTGTTTATGGATTACGCTGAGAACTGGAATGAAAATGAAGTGCCTGACCCCTATTACGGTGGTGATGCAGGATTCGAGCGCGTGCTGGACATGATAGAGGATGCGGCTCTGGGTTTGCTCGAAGACATCAGGAAAACCCGCCTTTGAATCAACTTGCTGCTTCGATCGAAATCTCGATACCACAGCAAACACTGACACTGCTGACATCTGATTCAGTCGAACAGGTGTTTCCTGTCTCCACGGCGCTGAATGGTCCGGGTCAGCAACATGGCAGTGAATGTACGCCGATCGGCAGGCATGTAGTACGTGCCTGCATCGGGACAGGACAGGTACTGAATAGCGTTTACACAGGCCGCCGCCCGACCGGTGAAATCTATTCCGAACGCCTCAGCCGGGAGCAACCAGGAAGAGACTGGATTCTGACGCGAATTCTGTGGCTCAGTGGTATTGAGCCGGGCATCAATCGCCTGGGTGATGTCGATACGATGCGGCGCTTCATCTACATTCATGGCACTCCCTATGAAAACCAGATCGGCACGCCCGTGTCCAAAGGCTGTATACGCATGCGCAACGTGGACATCATCGAGCTGTTTGACAAAGTTGTGCCAGGCACAGCAGTAAATATAACTAACTGAGGCACTCATGCAGGAAACCAAAACACTAGCTCGCGGACCTGTGATGGCAGATATCGCTGGCACGTCTCTCAGTGAAGAAGAGAAAGACCGCCTGTGCCATCCATCAGTGGGGGCCGTCATCCTGTTTACACGCAACTATGAGTCCCCTGAGCAGCTCGAACGGCTGACCTACGAGATTCACGCCTTGCGTGATCCGCAACTGCTCATCGCAGTGGATCACGAAGGTGGTCGGGTACAGCGGTTTCGCGAAGGTTTTACGCAGCTTCCGCCAGTCAGGCAGTTTGGTATTCAATACGATGTGAATCCTGAGCAGGCGCTGGAAGATGCTTCTACGGCTGGCTGGCTGATGGCGATCGAGTTGCTGGAAGCTGGTGTAGACTTCAGCTTTGCACCGATTGCCGACATCGACAGTGGTCTTTCGAAGGTCATCGGGAATAGGGCCTTTCACTCCGATCCTGACAAGGCTGGCAAGCTGGCCGTGGCCTATATGCAGGGCATGCGCAAGGCGGGCATGGCGGCAACGGCCAAACATTTTCCCGGTCATGGTTGTGTGCAGGGCGACTCGCACCATGTCATACCGGTGGACAAGCGTGGCCTTGAGGAAATTTCTGAACGTGACCTGCTGCCATTTCGCGACATGATCCGGGCTGGTGTCGAGGGCATTATGACCGCTCATGTCATTTATTCTGAACTTGATGAACAGCCGCCGACCTTTTCGCGATACTGGCTGCAGGAAGTGCTGCGCAGCGACATGGGTTACAAAGGCCTGATATTCAGCGATGACCTGTCGATGGAAGGTGCCAGTGTCGCCGGTGGACCACTGGAGCGTGCCGAAAAAGCAATACAGGCCGGCTGTGACATGGTGCTGGTGTGCAATGACACTGAAGCGCTGGATCAGGTTATTGATGGCTTGCCTGAGCAGTCCGGCCCCGGTCAGCGGCTGGCAGCCTTTGAACCACGCCTGCAGATCGCCGAACCGTTAATTGAAATGACAGCCTGGCATGATGCGGTTGCCAGAATCGTCAGCATGGTATGACGAACACGCTGCCCGAATATCAATCCATCATCGATTTCTGGTTTCAGGAGATTGAACCACCAGCCTGGTGGAAGAAAGATCCTGATTTCGACCAACTGCTGCAGGAACGCTTTGGTAAGGTGCATGCGATGGCGACAGCGGGCGAACTTTCCGGCTGGCGTGAAACAGCATTGGGCCGGCTCGCCGAAATCATCGTACTGGACCAGTTTTCACGCAACATTTTCCGGGATACACAACAGGCGTTTGCCTGCGATGGCATTGCGCTGGTGCTGGCGCAGGAAGCCGTCAGCTCAGGTGCAGATAATGAGCTGACTCCAGGTCAGCGGGCATTTCTGTACATGCCCTACATGCACAGTGAATCACCGTGTATCCACGAAAAGGCTGTAGATCTGTTTGGTGCAGAAGGGATGAGCTCTGGAAATCTGGAATTTGAGATGAAGCACAAGGCAATCATTGACCGCTTTGGTCGCTATCCGCACCGCAATGAATTATTTGGCAGGGTTTCGACAGATGAGGAAGTTGCATTCCTTGAAGGCCCGGGCTCGTCGTTTTAAAATTAGTAAGACGAATCACCTTCGATACATCATTCTGTCATTCCGGACTTGATCCGGAATCCATTACTTACAGTGGCTTACTGGATGCCAGATCAAGTCCGGCATGATGGTACTACGTTGACGCAACAACAGTTAAGACAATCACAGCTTCCCCGACGATGCCCCTTGCATCAGTTCCTTGCTATCTGATCCCGTTAGATAGAAATACAGTCCAGGCAGCGATGCTAGAATTACCACGGGAATGAAAAATAGCGCAACGGCCGCGGCATCCGTTTCAGTAATCCCAAAGCGCGTAAACAAGGCCACTGCAGTTATTTCGCGTACGCCCATGCCGCCAATGGAAATTGGCAGGCTGGCCATAATCAGCGCCAGTGGTACGACTACCAGAAGCACTTCAAAGCTGATGTCGATATCCAGCGCCACTGCCAGTATCTGGTAAATCAAAATGGCAAGCAGCTGTGCTGCGACACTGAGTGCCAGTTGCGCAAACACGATGCCCGGTTTGGTCAGATATCCGTGGGTGGATTCACCCATTCGAAGAAGTATCGCAACGATGCGGAATCTTGCCAGTCGTTCCAACTGACGGTGTATTGGCCAGTAGGTTGCAGGTATGGCAATAAGCGTTAGTACGGCAATGGATCCTGCCAGTGCAATCAGCAAGGTTGACCACAAGCCCGCCGTAACGACCTTGATGGAGCCGGTGAAGTAAATGGCCAGCACGTTTATGCCAATCATGACCACCAGGCCGATGACCCTTTCCGAAATCACCGGTGATACAGCGCTGACAGCATCGCCACTGTAACGATAGATGTAAAAACTACGAATCAGGTCGCCGCCAGTGGAACTTGGCATCACATTGTTGAACAGGGCCGCAATCAGGTAGGGGCGGAACAGGGCATTGGCGCGGTATTCCGGATGGTGTGTGCGCAGTAGCACGGCCCAGCGGATAGTTCCCAGATACAGTGCCGTGAGTAGCGTGGCAGTTGCCAACGGCAGACCCCACCATGCCATCGTGCCTGCCTTGGCAATCAGCGCCGACCAGTCTAATTGGGCAAAGATGTAACCCAGCAGCGCCAGGCTGACAAGGATCTTTACCGCCAGTATCAGGTGTTTCTTCAATGGATCAGGTGTTTCTCTAGCTGGCTCGTTCGACGTAATCGCCTGTGCCTGTATTTACCTTTATTTTTTCACCGGCATTGACGAACTGGGGTACCGTCACAGTAATGCCTGTTTCCAGCGTGGCCGGCTTGCCGGAGCCGGTTGCAGTTTGTCCCTTGACGACGCCTTCAGTCTCAACGACTTCAAGAATGACATTGGCGGGCAGTTCCATGCCGATGGGGTTATCGTCGTGGAAGTTGATCTGAACTTCCATGTTTGGCAGCAGATAGCCCATCTGCTCCGCAATGTCCTCGTCGGGAATCTGGATCTGTTCGTAGTTAGTCAGATCCATAAAGACATGGTCGCTGCCTTCCGCATACAGATATTGCATCTGACGTGGCTCGACATGGGCCTTCTCTATTTTTTCATCGGAGCGAAAGCGTTCATTTATTTTAGTGCCGGCTGAGATTTCCTTCATTTCAGCCTGTATGAAGGCTCCACCCTTGCCGGGTTTAACATGCTGCAGCTTGAGCACACGCCACAACTTGTTATTGATGGACATCAGGTTGCCGACTTTCATCTCGAAAGCAGAGATTTTCATTACGGGGACTCCGGTGAATATTGACTGGGGCGGGAGTTTATCATCTGCTTGTAGACTGGACAGCTTCATTTCAGAGGGCAGTCCCCAGCGTCGGTCTGTATTTCATTGGAGCACCAGACATCATTCTCTATTAAACTGTAGTTCAATACTTGATTTGTCACGCTTCTTAACCTGATTGGAATGCTTATCTTGGCCCGACAACTAACTTTGCTCGTGCTGCTTCTGGCTAGCCGCAGCCTGACAGCCGCCGATGTGTTGCCCATGGCAGACATCCACCTGCATTACAACGCAGATCAGGCAGAGGTGATTGAGACTTCTGAGGCACTGGAGATATTGAATGATAACAAGATCGCCTTCGGCATTGTCTCGAGCAGACCTTCTGCCCTGGCGCTTAAGCTGGCCAGGGACTCCGGGGGCTGGTTGATCCCGTTCTATATGCCCTACCTTGAGCCTGAGCGAAAAGCAGACTGGTTCTTTGACGACCGCGTTCTGGCTGCCTCACGTGAAGCACTGGTATCCGGACAGTTCAAGGGGCTGGGTGAAATGCATCTGATCGCTGGATTTACCCCATCTTTGAAAAAGCGCAATGAAACCATTGACGGTATGCTGGAACTGGCACTGGAATTCGACGTGGCGGCAGTCATCCATGCTGAGGCATCTGACTATCGCTATTTTCTTCCTTTGTGCCTGCGGCACCCAAAAACCAAGATCGTATGGGCCCACGCAGGCAGTGTGTTGCCGCCGGAGCAGGTTGCTGAGTTGATGAGAGCCTGTCCGAATGTATGGGCCGAGTTATCTGCACGTGATCACATGCGCTATGGGAAAACCAACCCCATTATCGGCGACAACGGGCTACTATTGCCCGGCTGGGAATCA
>Ga0209013_10001929_pt1 | contig 19135 bp, 12 predicted proteins | sample Cruoilmetagenom2_FD_187291 | JGI IMG/M metagenome (GOLD analysis project Ga0209013, IMG submission 187291) | Oil polluted marine microbial communities from Coal Oil Point, Santa Barbara, California, USA - Sample 2 (SPAdes) (version 2) | ecosystem: Environmental > Aquatic > Marine > Oil seeps ...
TACAGAAAATGGCCTGTTATTTATAGGGGCCTCTAAAGATGGTTACTTCAGGGTGTTCGACAAACATAACGGAAAGGTTCTTTGGGAATATAAATTGCCTGCTGCGGCTTTTGCAACGCCGGCAATGTATCAGGTCAATGGGAAACAGTATATTGCTATTGCCTGTGGAGGGGAAAAATTGGGTACAGAAAAAGGAAATCAGATAGTAGCGTTTTCTTTAGATTAGTCTAGCCCATTTTTATATGGTGATGGCTTATGTTCCCTAAATTAAATTTAAGGGGACTGGTTTTAGATATATAAAAAGTATGCTATTTTTAAACCTTTGTGTTAAACAAACTGAATATGGAAAAAATTAGAATCCTTGTTGTGGGTTGTGGAAATATGGGCACCAGTCACGCTCGTGCTTACCACAAATTACCAGGTTTTGAAATTGTAGGTTTGGTTAGTAGAAAACCAGAAAGTCGAGAACGTCTATCTAAGGAATTGGGGGGCTTGCCTAAATTTGGTGATTTTAAAGAGGCTTTGGAGACTACCAATGCAGATGCAGTAGCCATAAGTACTTATCCCGATACTCACGCAGCCTATGTTAGGAAAAGCCTGGAGGCCGGGCTTCATGTTTTCGTGGAAAAACCCATTGCTTTAACGGAAAAGGAGGCTCAAGAGCTTGTTGATTTGGCTAAAGAGAAAAGGAAAAAATTAGTCGTTGGTTATATTTTAAGGGTTCACCCGGCCTGGACGAAATTTGTGGAAACAGCACAAACTCTTGGTAAACCCTTGGTAATGCGCATGAACCTTAACCAACAAAGCTCTGAAGAAAAGTGGTATACCCATAAACAATTAATGCATTCAATGTCGCCAATTGTTGATTGCGGGGTGCATTACGTTGATATTATGTGTTTAATGACAGGGGCACAACCCGTAAGTGTAAGTGCCATTGGAGCCCGATTAACCGAAGAGATAGCTGCTGATATGTATAATTACGGGCAGCTACAGGTGCGTTTTGATGACGGTTCCGTTGGCTGGTATGAAGCTGGTTGGGGGCCTATGATAAGTGAGACAGCATTTTTTGTAAAAGATGTTATCGGGCCTAAAGGTTGTGTTTCAATTGCTGATGAAAAAAAGGGTGATTCAGATGATGTTGAAGGTCATACCAAAACGGGTGGTTTAATTTTACATTTTAGTGAGCTGGATGCAAATGGAAAATTTATTAAAAAAGACATGTTGGTCAGCACTGAAGATGAACCGGATCACGATGGGCTTTGTTTGTTGGAACAAGAATATTTCTTAAGATCGATTCAAAAAGATCTTGATATGACCAATCATTTATCCGATGCTGTTAACAGTTTAAAAATTGTACTTGCTGCTGATAAATCTTTTAGAACTGGCGAGACAGTTCATCTGTAAGTTCTATGAATCATCTTTTTCTGGATTAATTGATTCCGGACAATTTTTAAAACCATGATAGATCTTTTCCAAAAAGCCAAATTATATAAAGACAGAACTGCTGTTGTTTCTCATGGTAACAATTACACTTACCAGCAATTGTTGGTCCAATCCTCAGTTGTCGCTGCCAATCTTTTAAATAATTCACCAGATTTAAATGAAGCCAGGATAGCTTTTTTGGTGCCTCCGTCTTTTGAATATACGGCTGTACAATGGGGAATATGGGCTGCGGGTGGAATTGCTGTGCCTTTATGTGTACAACACCCGTTGCCGGCAATGGAGTATGTCATAAAAGATTCCGGCGCCAAAGTTATACTGGTACATAAAGATTTCCAGGATGTTCTTGAGCCGCTTAAAGCAAACGCAGACCTGTTCATAATTCCTCTAATGGAGATCTTTAAAGAGAACTCTTCGGCTCTTCCGGATTTATTACCCAATAGAAGGGCAATGATGTTGTATACAAGTGGCACCACAAATAAGCCCAAAGGCGTGGTAACCACTCATGGTATTATACAATCACAGATTACTACGCTTGTAAATGCCTGGGAATGGGAAAAAGAAGATTATATTCTAAATATTCTGCCTTTACACCATGTTCATGGTATTATCAATGTATTGAGTTGCGCGCTTTGGAGTGGTGCGTGTTGTGAGTTTCATACCAAATTCGACGCTGAGAAAGTTTGGCGAGTACTTTTATCAGGAAAGATGACCCTTTTTATGGCCGTCCCTACCATTTACTATAAATTAATTGCGTTTTGGGAAAGTCAAAATAAAGAAAATCAAATGGAAATGTCTGAAGCAGCATCTAAGTTACGGCTTATGGTTTCAGGGTCTGCCGCCTTGCCTGTTCCTGTTTTAATTAAGTGGAAATCTATTACCGGGCAAACTCTCCTGGAGCGTTATGGGATGACAGAAATTGGGATGGGGCTTTCTAATTCATATCGGTCGGAGAGACGTCCGGGCTATGTTGGACTTCCCTTACCCGGGGTAGAGCTGCGCCTGGTAGATAAGGATAATAATATAGTTGATGAAGATGTGCCTGGTGAAATACAAATCAAAGGGCCTTGCGTGTTTAGAGAATACTGGCAAAAGGAAGAAGCTACAAGAAAAGCCTTTACTGAAGATGGTTGGTTTATAACCGGCGATGTTGCTATGTTTCATAATGGGATGTACAAAATTTTAGGCCGTGATAGTGTAGATATAATTAAATCTGGTGGGTATAAGATCTCTGCTTTGGAAATTGAAGACGTCCTGAGAATGCATAATGACATAAATGATTCTGCCGTAATTGGAGTAGAAGACGAAGAGTGGGGAGAGATAGTTGCAGCTTGTTTGGTATCAAATAAAAAGTCCCTGGATTTTGACGAAATTTCTAAATGGCTTAAAACCAGGTTGCCTGCTTATAAAATTCCCCGCAAATATATCCTTCAAGATAAACTCCCGAGAAATGTTTTAGGTAAAGTAACCAAAAATGAACTTAAACCCCTTTTTTAATATGGATTTTTTAACCTGGTTTCCTTATGTAGGTATCGTCTTATTGGTTATTATAAATACCATTCTGGTTATGAAAAGAGATATTAAAGTTGACCGGAATAAGGAAGATAACCCACCAATATAATGGACTATTTAAAAGAGCATTATATTACACTCTTACTTACTGCAATTTATGTTGCGGGTTGCCTGTATATCGGATGGCATTTTAAGAAGAAAGCAAGGCGGGGTGTAGAGGGTTATTTCGTTGCTAAAAGGGAAATTCCGGGTTGGGTTATTTCTCTGGCTTTTTTCTCTACCTCAGCAAGCACAAACACTTATATTGGCCAGGCTGGTATTTCATTTCAATATGGGCTCTCATGGGCTTGGATGGGGCTAATATGGACGTTCTTTTGTGTAATTTCCTGGCAGCTTTTAGGGCCCAGAATGAGATATCAAACTGCTCGTTTAAAGTCCTTTACAATTCCTGATTATTTTCACTTACGCTATAAAAGCAATTTAGCAAAGAGCATTCGTGTATTGTCTGCATTCATAATACTTTTTGCGACAATATGGTATATGGTAGGTATCGCCAAAGGTTGTGCTCATGTTCTTACTTCTGTTTTAGATGTTCCATATGAATATGGTGCTTTTGCAATTATTTTTATTACCTGTGTATATACCATTTGGGGCGGAATGTACAGTGTTTTATGGACTGATGCCATTCAGGGAATTATTATGTTTGGTGTAGCTATATTAATGTTGATGATCCCTTTTATTTATTTAGGTGGTGTTGATAATGTTTTAGATAGCATCACCTTTACAGAACACCTTACGAGCTCTGGGAAACCCATAGGTAATGGTCTTGTGGTTTTCGGTAAATTGGTGTCCTTTCTTTATATCCTTGGAATTGGGCTCTCAATTGGGATGAAACAGATTTCTGAACCTAAAAATCTTATTCGGTTTTACTCCATCAATAACGCAAAAAGTATGCGCTTCGCGATGATATGGACTCCTGTTTTTTTAGGTGTTTCTCTCATATGCGTAATGGGGTTGGGTGCTTTGGTACACGGGATGACCACTGTTGAGGAAGCGAATTATCTCATTAATAATACTGATGAAGTAATTGGTTTTATGCTGGATAAGTTTGATAACAAACTTGTTAGTGGTATTTGTGTTGCCGGATTATTCGCCGCAGGTATGTCTTCTCTGGCCTCTGTTATCATTATTATAGGTACTGCTTTTGTAAATGATATATGGCATGTGGTCAAACCAATGCCGGTTAATAAAATTATACCCAGGACCAAGTGGTTTATGGGGATTTATTGTCTTGTGGTTTATGTTCTTACCTTATATCCAATGGCGGGAATAGTAGAATTAACTGCATTTGCAGGGGCTGTTTTTGCGGCGAGTTTCTTCCCTGCAATTTTTGGTGGTCTCTATTTTAAATGGGGTACAGACCTCGGCGCCCTGGCTTCAATGGTTGTAGGTATGTTGGTGAATATTATTTGGCGATTCGGGTTTAGGTTTAGGTATCCGGCTCTGGAAGATATACACGAAATTATCCCGGCTTTTTTGTTTGCGCTGATAACTTATATTCTTGTTAGTTTGTTAAGTAAAAAACGAAGGCCGGACCAAAAGCACCTGGCTAATGTTTTTGACTAAAGCATTTATTGAAATAATAAGATTGTTTGTATAGAAATCAGACTATTCTTTTACCATAAGAACATGTGGGATATCATCTTCCAAATACGTTTCTCCAACAGCTGTGAAACCCAGGTCATTATAGAATTTCTGCAAATAACTCTGCGCTGAAAGATGAATGGTGGTCTCTCTAAAATTATCCTTAATGGCTTTTATTGAGGCCAGCATTATCTTTTTTCCATATCCTCCTTGCCTGCCGGATTTCCCCACCACCACACGGCCTATGCTTGCGTGATCCATATAATCGCCTCCTTTGAAAATACGGGTATAAGCAACTAGTTCATTTTTGTTTAATCCCATTACATGCAAAGCTTTGAAGTCTTTTCCATCCATATCCTGATATACACAATTCTGCTCCACTACAAAAACCTCAGCCCGTAATTGAAGAATCTGATAGAGTTCCTGATTGGTCAGGTCTTGAAAAGATTTTGTTTGAATATCCATCTATTAATCCTGTTCTATAACTTTTTTACTATCGCATTTGCCAAATTCAGGCTGTATATTCAAATGGTTAATTCCAAATTTATGATAGACTTCTTCTTCAATTTTTTCCAGGATTTGATCAAATTTTGACAGGTTAATGTCCTCATCAAAATCGACATGCGCTTCCAGGTGTACCTCGTCCTCATTTAGCTGCCAGATATGCACATGGTGTACGTTTTTTACAGCTTGTATTTTAGTGATCGCTGATACTATTTGTTGAACTTCTATGGTATTCGGGGTAAAAAGCATTAAAACTCTGGTAGAAGATTTCAAAAGGTCATAACCCATATAAATAAGGTAAAGTGCAATTGTGATAGTTAGAACAGGATCTACCCAATATAGCTCATAAAACTTCATCAACAACCCACCTATTAGAACAGCAACAGAAGCCATCATATCAGTAAATAAATGAAGGTATGCAGATTTCATGTTCATGTTTACATCTGCGTCTTTCTTAATTAAAAGAACACTAAATCCATTTGCTGCAATTCCTAACAATGCCAGCCAAATAACCAAATTCGATTCAATTTCAATGGGGTTTACAAATCTTTCGATCGCCTCTTTTACTAATATTATTGCAACAACAATTAAGGTTGAAGAATTTACAAAAGCCGCAATTATTTCAGCTCTCTTATAGCCAAAAGTTTTGTTTACAGAGGCTTTTTTTCTTGATAATAATGTGGCCGCATAACTTATAATTAAGGATAAGACATCGCTAAAATTGTGGAGGGCGTCAGATAACAAAGCGAGGCTTCCTGATATAATTCCTCCAACAACCTGGGCAAGAGTTATTACTATATTGAGTAATATAGTAATAAGCAGATTTCTTCCTTTTAAATCGGGATGGTTATGGGAATGTGAGTGATTATGAGAATGTGAATGGCCCATGTAATTTCTTTAGGAACAAGGTATCTTATCAACCCTTCTTTCGTGTCTCCCACCCTCAAATTCTGTATTAAGAAAAGTTTTTACCATATCTAAAGCCTGATTAAGTGAAATAAAACGGGCAGGAAGACTTAAGATGTTTGCGTTGTTGTGCTCCCTTGCTAATTCTACTATTTCTCTGTTCCAACAAAGTGCGGCCCTAATACCCTGATGTTTATTAGCGGTCATACTTGCCCCATTACCACTACCACAAATAATAATTCCTGAGTCTGCTCTCTTATTTTCAACATCAGCCGCAACAGGATGTATAAAATCAGGATAATCTACACTATCTGAGCCATCCGTACCGTGATTGATTACTTCTATACTCATCGATTTAAGAAGACCTACGATTGCCAGCTTATATTCCGTACCGGCATGATCATTACCAATTGATATTTTCATAGTATAAGGGTATTACAATTAATACAAAGTTACAAATACCATTGGTATACCTAATTCTTAATATTGTTAACATAGTAATTTATAAAAAAGTGTAACTGTTTGGTTAAGAGCTTAGTGTTTATTTTAGCGATTTGTTAATAACCAGAGGATAAGAAATAAATATAATTTTTTTTAATCTGCTCAAAAAAATGCTTTACAAAACCTGTTGATATTTAAAAAATCTTGTTTTTATTAATTAACGGAAAGATATTAAACGAAATAGTACAGTAGTTAACAATAAATAAGAAATTACTTGTAAGTAGTTCTATGTTGAAACCAGTTATTAATAGTCGTTCATAAAAAACTTAAGTTATTGATTGTTAGCTTATATAGTAATATATAAATTGTCAATAAACTCTTTTACTTGTTTATAGCAACAATTCTTTAAATCTTTTATGAGTGCTACTAACAAACAATCATAAACATCATTTTTTAGATAAATTAATAAAACAAATAATTATTTAATTGATAACTGTTGATATGTTAGTTACTAAGTCTGTTAACCTAAATGTAATTTATTGAATAGAAAGCTATGGATTATAATTCGTACTTTTCCGGGCAAATAAAAGATATTAATGTCGAAGAAGAAGAAACGGGCAAAAAGCCACAAAAAAAATGAAATTACAAAGGGTATATTCACAGTCCTGGAAAAGGAGCCATCAAAGAGTTTTAATTATAAACAAGTTGCTTCAAAGCTGGAACTTATTGATACTGAAAGCAGAAATTTGTTAATTAGAAGATTGGGTGAATTAAAAAATGCAAAACGAATACTTGAAAATTCAAGAGGTAAATACCAGGCAATCACAAATGGAAATTATTATCAGGGAAAGGTAGATATTACAGCGAGAGGAAATGCTTATGTTGTTGTAGATGAGTTAGAGAATGACGTTTTTGTACCTTATAATAGAATTAACAGAGCTTTTCATGGTGATATTGTTGAAGTAGATATATTCAATAAAAAAAGTAATAAAAAACCAGAAGGAGAAATTAAGAAGATTCTGGAACGAAAAAAGAAAAGATTTGTTGGTATAGTAGATTTACAAAAGACATTCGCATTTATAAGACCAACAGATATAAGAATGTATACAGACATCTTTGTACCTCAGGAGAACATAGGTAAAGCGAAGAATGGGGAAAAGGTACTTGTAGAAATTATTGAATGGCCTGATAATACCGAATCTCCTTTAGGTAAAATAATTGAAATACTTGGGAAACCAGGTGAACACCATACTGAAATACATGCCATATTAGCTGAATATGGATTGCCTTCTGAATTTCCGGCTGAAGTAGAAAATTATGCAAATACCTTAGATACTTCAATAAAACAAGAAGAAATTTTAAAGAGAAAAGATTTAAGAGAACTTCTTACATTCACGATAGATCCTAAGGATGCAAAAGATTTTGATGATGCCTTATCGTTTGAAACTTTAGAAAACGGTAATTTCTCAATTGGTATCCATATTGCCGATGTTTCTCATTATCTAAAACCAGATACCGTATTAGAAGAAGAAGCTTACGAGAGAGCAACTTCTGTTTATCTCGTAGATCGGGTTGTACCAATGTTGCCAGAAGTATTATCTAATAATGCCTGTTCATTGCGGCCACATGAGGATAAATATACATTCTCTGCTATTTTTGAAATGGATGACGATTGTTCAATCAAAAATCAATGGTTTGGGCGTACAGTAATAAATTCAAACGAACGATTTGCATATGAGGAGGCCCAATATATCCTGGAAACCGGCGAAAAATCAATTCCTGAATCGGTTTCAATACGAAACAAAGCTTATACTGTAGATGAGGATACTGTTTATGCAATTAATACTTTAAATCGTTTAGCTAAAAAAATGAGGAAAAAAAGGATGGAATCCGGAGCGATTTCATTCGATAAAGTGGAAGTTAAATTCAATCTTAACTCCGAAAACGAACCGCAAGGTGTTTATTTTAAGGAAGCAAAAGACTCAAATAAGTTAATTGAGGAGTTCATGTTACTGGCAAATCGGAAAGTAGCAGAGTTTATTGGTAAACAAAAACCAACAAAAACATTTGTATACAGAATACACGATCAGCCAGATGAAGAAAAGTTAATGGCACTAAACAGTATTATTTATCGTTTTGGACATAAGCTTAACTTAAAGGATAAAAAAGCTGTTAGCAGTTCTTTAAATAAGCTTCTGGAGGACGTTAAAGGTAAGAAAGAACAAAATCTTGTAGATACTTTAGCTATTCGAAGCATGAGTAAAGCAATTTACAGCACAGACAATATTGGACATTACGGTTTAGCTTTTGATTTTTATTCACATTTTACGTCACCTATTAGGCGATACCCCGATGTATTAGTGCACAGATTGTTGCAGCATTATTTAGACGGTGGTCAATCTCCCAAAAAGGAAATTTATGAGGAACTGTGTAAGCACTCTTCAGATATGGAAGGTTTGGCGGCGAATGCGGAACGCGATTCTATTAAGTATATGCAGATAAAGTTTATGCAAGAGCATAAAGATCAAGAATTTACAGGGGTTATTTCGGGAGTTACAGAATGGGGAATTTATGTTGAAATAATTGAAAATAAATGTGAAGGCATGGTGCGAATACGAGATATAAAGGATGATTATTATACCTTTGATGAAAGGGAATATGCTATAATTGGTGAACGCACCCATAAAAAGTACCAGCTTGGAGATATGGTGAGGGTAATGGTAAAAAGCACAGATTTAGTAAAACGCCATTTAGATTTCTCACTTTTAGGCAAACCTGAGGAATAAATAATTTTTGGAATAGAATTTGTTTATTTTCATAGGATAAACACTAAAACCAACATGATGAAACAAGTAATACTCTTTGTTTTCTTCCTGTTTTTTATGCTGACGCTAAGACCTCAGGATGAAAAAATCAATATAAATTTGACGAAATTCACAGAGGTTAAAGCTTATGATGGCTTATCTGTGAACCTGATAAAATCAAATGAAGACAAGGCCGTAATTACCGGAGCAAATACAGATAAGGTTAATTTTGTAAATACGGATGGAGTTCTTAAAATACGGATGGAGATAACCAAGATTTTTAGTGGATACAGGACATTTGTAAATCTTTATTATTCACAAAATTTACTGGTAATTGACGTTAATGAAGACGCAAGAATTGCTTCGGAAGATATGATTAGTCAGGAAGTAATTGAATTAAAAGCTCAGGAGGGAGGTGAGTTAAAAATAAAAGCAGAGGTGGAACAGATGTTAATCAGATCTGTTTCAGGAGGAGTTATAGCCACCTCAGGAACATCGGATGTACAGGATGTAGCAATCAACACGGGCGGTTCTTATTTAGGAAAGGAGTTTAAAACAAAATTTACCACAGTAAATGTGAATGCAGGATCCAACGCCGAGATTTTCGCTTCAGATTATGTAAAGGCGACCGTAAAAGCCGGAGGAGAAGTGTTAGTTTTTGGTGATCCGACAAAAATGGACGAAAAAACTGTTTTTGGAGGTAAAGTAACAAGAATGTAAAGGAATTCTATAGTTTAATGATAGAAGATATTCAGGCAGCGATACCCCTAGGTTTTTTATTAGCCTTTATGATTGGGCCTGTTTTTTTTGTACTTCTGGAAACTAGCGCAACAAAAGGATTTAGGGCGGGCTTATTCTTTGATCTGGGCGTTATTCTGGCTGACATAATTTTTCTTACCATTGCATATTTCAGTAGTTTTCAATTACTGGAAAATTTAAGCAATCAACCAGGCCTTTATGTGTTTGGCGGTGTAATTCTACTAATTTATGGCCTTACCACTTTTTTTAACAGGGATTATATAAAAGGAAAACAGGATATAAAACCGAGAAAAGGCGGTTACTTAAGTCTTTTTATTAAAGGTTTCCTGCTCAACTTTATTAATATCGGAGTGCTTGTATTTTGGCTGGGTGTTATTATAATTGTGGGCCCAAGCCTTGACAATAAATCCGATAGAATTATTGTGTTCTTTTCAACTATGCTTGGAGCATATTTCATTGTAGACATCTTCAAAATATTACTGGCCAAGCAACTTCGGCGTAAGCTTACCACAGAAAGGATTCGTTTGGTGAAAAAGGCCCTGGGAGTAATACTGGTTATATGCGGACTTGTACTTATTGTTAAAGGTTTTCTGCCAAAAGACAAATTAAACATAGAGCAGGGAATTGAATATATAAGAGAGTAACAAGTGCCTAAAAGAAAAACCTCCCATTAATTGAGAGGTTTTTGGAGGCATCGAACGGATTCGAACCGTTGTACAAGCTTTTGCAGAGCTGCGCCTAGCCACTCGGCCACGATGCCATTTAAAGGCGCAAAGGTACTATTTTTTCCAACTAAGAAAAAAACTTAAACCCTCTTTTCCTTAAGAGTTACAGTTACCATTTCTACATCCCCGTCAATAGGTGGATTTATTTTAGAAACTGAAATCACCGCCTTCGCAACACTTTTCAATTCATCAAAAACGCGATCTAATATTCTTTTTGCTACATGCTCAAGAAGTTTTGAACTGATTCGCATTTCTTCCTTAACTATTCTGTTAATGAACACATAATCCACAGTATCTGCCAAATCATCCGAAACGGTTGCTTTTTGTAAGTCCGAGAAGACTTCGATAGTAACAAGGTAGTCACTGCCAATAATACTTTCTTCCTCTAAGCACCCGTGATAGGCATACACCCTGATATTACGTACTGTAATTTTACCCACGTCTTATTAAGTTTTTGCAAACTTAACCTAAACACTTGAGATTTTTTAATAAGTACACCTGCAATTGCTAATACCCTGGAAGAGATCTACCCCAATTGTAACTACATGGGTACCCGTACTAAAACCGAGTATTTCATTCAATATAATCTGGTAAGAGTATCCGAAATAAAAATTACTTTTCTTAAGTCCAACTAATGGCGCTATATATAATGGGCTTCCCACCTGATCATTTAGAAAACGATAGGTTACACCGGCGTAGTAATAATCTTCAAAATCATACCACCTGAATTTTGCATTCAAATCGGTTACGGATCGTCCGTCACTTTCAAACCACTGGAAGAAAACAGAAGGCTCTATTTCAAAGTTGCTTTTTTTCTTACTGAATCTATAACCGGTATACAGATAATAATTCCTTAATTCGTTCGGTTCTGATATTGGATTAAACTTAGAAAGGTCTTTATCTAAAAGGTTAGAAGCGTTTAGACTGGCATAAAATTTATCTTTTCTATACAAAATACCAACATCAAAATTGTGATTGGTTGTAGAACGGTCATCAGTAACACTGGGGTCCAGACCATCAAAATTTTCAATATCTATCCTAAACTGATTGAAATTGTATGAAAGACCAAATGAAAGAAATTCATCTTCATACCTGTCCAAAGTCAAGTGGTGTGCAAAAGACAGCCTTGCCCCTCTTTGTTTTGTTTCTCCGTTACTATCATTATAAAGAATCATACCCACTCCTGAGCGGTTACCCACCCTGCCGTCAGCGGCCAAAGACTGAGTGTCTGGAGCATCTTCTATTCCTACCCACTGCGTCAGACCATTTATTCTCACTTTAATATAATCACCTATTCCCGCATAGGTTGGTGATATAACAAAGGGGTTATCTGCTAAATACTGCGATAACTGCGGAAGCGTAAGCTCTTGAGCACTCGTTGTGAATGCACAAAGTAATATTATTAAAGACAGCAATCTCTTGCTCATAATTCTTTAGGTTAAGTTCTTTATCTATAAAGGGTGAAATGTCCTACAAATTCTCTTTCATCACGTTCCCCATTCAACTTGATAACATACCAATAATCTCCTGTAGGCAACTCATTTCCATGATATATGCCATCCCATCCATTCGGAACTATCGTTTCCTCGGCGACTACCCTACCATAACGATCATATATTTTTATTAGTATTTCGGGGTAGCCTTCAATGTTATCAGGAATCCAATAATCATTCATGCCATCACCATCTGGGGTAAAGAAATTGGGGATTTCTATATCAATAAACTCCATGAATATTTGTGCGGATACTTCACACCCATTTTCATCTATTACCGTAACTGTATAGGTGCCGGTTTCTGTTATATAATAGGTGTTATCCGTACCATTATTATCATCGTTGAAATAGAAGGTATAATCTTCTAGTCCGCCTCCTGCTATTGCTGTTATCTCATTAAGATTATTCTGCTCAAGGGTCAGAGTAAGCGGTTCAAAAGTCTGAATTTCAAAATCAGCAGTTTGTACACAACCATTGGCGTGTGAAATTGCAATAAAATGAGTTCCGGGACCAATGTTTCTAAAATCCGGATTCAATTGCATATCTGCCGGGTCTGTAGAATCTAAAGCATACATAACAGAACCGAGAACCGATGGGTCTTCCAGAGTAATATTTACATAATTTTCAGGAAGAATATCTGTACATTCATAAACCGGTTCTACAATAGCATTTAAGTTAACACCCGGATCAATTACAACAATTACGTTAATTTCACAATCCTGAGCATCACGCACAAATATAACATAGGTACCGGCAGCCAGACCTGCGAATGAAGTTTGACCTAATACATAATCTGCAGGATTATTAGAATTAAATGCCGTACTATATGGTGCAGTACCTCCCGAGATATTTAACGTAATTGAACCATCTTCACTTCCCAGACACACCTCAGCTAAGGCGGTATAAGTAACGTCTAGAGGTGCTGGCTCTGTAATAGTGAACTGGAATGGTATAAAGCACCCGTTTTCATCCTGGGCAATTACATCGTAAACTCCCGGTTCAAGATCAACAAAAGTATTTTCAGTATCAAATTGATTCAAGTTTGGCGTAATGGCGTATTGTATGGTACCGGTACCTCCAGAAACTTCAACTGTTATCGTTCCATCATTTTGTCCCGCACATGTAACATCTGTGAATTCTTGCCTGTCTATTTGGAGAGGCATAGGTTCGGTGATAATTATCTCATTTGAAACCTCAATACAATCCATGCTTGTCACTCGAACATAATAACTGCCGGCAATTAGCATAGAGAAGGTTCCACTTGCTTGTGGTCCGGAAATTAGATTAGTTAAAGCGGCGTCGCCAAACAATTCGTAAGAATAGCTGCCTAAACCTCCAAATGCTTGTGCCATAATTGTTGCCGTCGCTTCGCCCGTACAATTTATGATCGCAGCGCTATCATCTATGACGATAGACAATGGGATTATAGCATCTATAGATACCTGATTGGAAATAGTTGCTTCACAACCAAAAGAATCACGCACATAATATTGATATACCCCGGCCGGAACAGTAAATACATGAGTATTACCTCCCGACATTGGCAAATAAGCTAAGCCATCCGTGCTATATTCATATGGTGCAGTTCCTCCTGTAGCCGTCAATTCAATTTCCGCCATGTTTGTACATGTAAGAGGAACCAGTTGAATTAATGAACCAGCAACATCTGTTGGTTCAGTAATAGCAACCTGAATTGTCTCCACATCGCAATTCCATCCATCAGAAACGGTAATGCTGTATATTCCAGCACCAATGTTGTTGAACACTGGAGTGGTTTGTCCACCACTACTAAAATCTATGACCGTTCCGGTTGGATCATAATAATTCAATTGATATTGATAGATACCTTGTCCTCCGATTACATTTATAGCTGTAACCGTGGCATTCGTATCACCATAACAAACTAGTGTAGTAGGTGTTGCAGTAATGTCTGCCGTGATCGGAACTGGCTGAACCAAAATTTCGGTATCATTAAGAATACAACCACCATCATCTGTAATAGCAATGGTATAATTGCCAGCCGAAAGCCCGGTAAACAGGTAACTATTTACATCAGCTATGGTATATACCGCAGCGGTTGTTGTATTTGTCAATACTATATCATAAGGCGCATAGCCTCCTTCAGGATCTACCAAGATTTCACCCTGATCATTGTAACAGGTTACATTAGATACCTCACCTACTGTTGCAGTAAGAGGCATATCTGGTGAAACAATCGTGATAATATTGGAATCCTCAACACATAAAGGTGCCACAGTTTCAGTTATCCTTACAAAATAGTTTCCACCGGAAAGACCTGAAATAGTTAAAGGATTTGTCGTCGTATCTCCTAAACCTGTTATTCCAGTGCTAACACCAGCAGCGGTAAACACTTCATAACTATAGGCACCAGTATAGCCGGTTACATTTACTTCAAGAGCTCCATTTGTATCTCCGAAACACACCACAGGTAATGTAGCAGTTGCTATTGCGTCTATCAGATCATATGGCGCTATCGTATAAGGCGCAGCATCTACATAACATCCAGTTGCGGTATCAGTAATTCTGAAGGTATAGCTTCCTACTGCAGTTAAATCAAATTCTGCTGTAGTGTTTGAGGGTGTTGCTGTTAAAACGCCATTAGGATTGCCTAATGGTAGCAATTCGTATGTATACGAATTGGCCGGATTGCCATCATCTGTAACGGAGATTGTTATTTCTTCCGGACCGGCGCAAGAGATTGCAGCATCCTGAGAAACCATTACCGTAAACACATTTAAAGGATCAATGACTACTGCATCCATAGCTGTACAACCGTTTGCATCTCTCGCATAAACAGTGATATTTTGAACAGCGGCATTATCTACAATATCAAATATGTTTGATGTCTGGAAATTGATGTTATCTATACTGTATAAATACGGACTCGTTCCTGTTCCTGCGCCTACTGTTGCAGTAATTGTAGCTGTATTCACAGTATTATTTGGATTACAGCTAAATGCTGTAGTTACCGCAGATACTGTTAACACAGATGGTTCGTTTATAACAACAACTTCTCTCAACGAACATCCTCTTTCTGAGATTGCTTCTACTTCGTAGGAACCAGCAGGCAAGCCGTTAAAAACAGGACTTGTTTGCGGACCACTTATGAGAACAGAGAAGGAATCATATAGGTTATATGTATAGATTGGGTTATCATTTACCCCCGGAGCAACCGGCGCAAGGTTTATGGTAATACTACCATCACTCAGTCCATTACAAGAGACATCTACCACGGTATGTGGGTCAAATGTAACAGGAGTTGGTGCATCTAATTCCTGCGTTATATTTTTTGTACAAACCGGATTAGTAGTGTTCAAATCGGTTACTACAAAAGAATAGGTTCCAGCCTGATTTAATCCCGTGAATACACCTGTATTATTGACTGCCGATGTAATCAGATCCGGGAATGTCACTGTATAATTAAGATTGGCAGAACCTCCGGTAACTGTAATTGTAATTTCTCCATCTGGGGTTACAGTACAATCAATTGGTTTTACCACGGTACTTATTAAGGACATTTCCTCATAGAGTACTTCCGGACCTATAGTTGCGGTACAAGACCACTGATCCGTAATTTGAACTTCGTAAGAACCAGCACCAAGACCGGAGAATACGACTGAAGTTTGTGGCGCACCAAAAGGGGCTCCGTCTTTGATCAATTGATAGGTATAATTACTTCCTTGACCGCCAGCTGTTCCTACTACTTCAATTTCTCCCTGAAGATTGGTACAGTTTTCCTGATTAATCTGCAAAGTAGCCGTAATTGGAGCAGGGTCTGCAAGGACAATATTATTCTGGATCATCTCCTCACAACCACTTGAATCAATTACCCACGCTTCATAGGTACCAACCACAAGGTTTTCAAACCTTGGACTGGCTACGTAATCACCTGGACCGGTTGGCGCAACTGTGCCTACATAGTAGGAATAGCCACCCCATCCACCTTGAACATCAATAATTTCAATGATTCCGTCATTACCAAGACATGTAATTGGTGTTACATTGGTATTGGCGGTAATTGCTGCCGGTGGACCGGCAATATTGAATAATTGAGTATTTGTACAATTAGGATGGTTGTTTTGAATAACTTCCACGATATAATCGCCTGCAAATAAAGTAATTACAGCAGTTGGTCCGTTTGTTGGGCTTGTTCCGTTTTTCACAGGAATATCGTCTGCAAGGTTTGCAGGAGTACCATTGGTATCATAGATGGTCCAATCAAAAGGCCCTACGTAAGTTGCATCGGTTAATTCCAGAGTGACTTCTCCTGTTTCAGTACCAAAACAAATGACATCCTGTAATTTAGTAACTACTATATCAAAGGTATTAGGATCCATTATAGTCTCAGAAGCAGTTAAAATACAACCAGTGTCAACATGCCTTATTAAGAAATTATAGGCACCAATATCCAAGCCACTAAACACATTTGAGGCCTGGTAAGTAGCGCCGTTGTCGATACTGTATTCAAATTTGGCCGGATCGTTCGTAGTGGATATTACTGTTATGGTAATTTCACCATCCATACCCGGATTACATGTTATTGCATTAGTAATCGCTGCACTAGCCGTCAGTAATTCATCGTATGGTAAAATTATTGCAGTTGTAGAACCAAGACATCCATTGCTGTCATAGACATTAATAGTATAACTACCGCCATTAACATCAGTTTCTATATAGGTAGTGTTTGATCCTGTTTGAACCACTACATCATCCCCTGGTGCTGGAGTTCCCTGGTCATTTATGAATTCATAAATTGCATAAACTCCGCTTCCACCAGTAATTGAGGCATCATCTACTGTAATAGTAGCATTATTTGGATTATTACCTGAAGTACAACCAAATTCAACAACTATTGGAGCAGGTACACTCATAATGGCCGGCTCTGTAATGGTAATTGAAAAGATATCTGTAAAACAATCATTAACCCCTGTTCCCCTTACATCATAGGTTCCGGCAGGAACGTTTTCGAAGGTTTTGTCATTTAAAACCACACCAACAGGCATAGGAGTTAAGGTATAAGTCAATGGATTATTACCATTGTCTATTTCAATCAATGTTATCGAACCATCTGCCCCTCCGTTACATGTAACATTGGTGTGTATTTCCGAAAATATTGGAAGTATAGCGGCAGGGACATCTACCGTAATACTTTGCGGACAATTAGGCGGGGAAGTGCCAATGTCATAAACACTAACAACATAAGATCCAGCACCACTGGCTCCAGTCCAAATATATGGATTGCCTGGTAGGGCAACACGGGCCAGGTCAATAGCACCAGGGCCATCTATTTCAATTTCATAATTACCTGAGCCCGATGTTACTTCAATCGTAAGTTCTGCATTGGCTGCAGCTCCGGGTTCACAATCCAGCAATGTAGTTTGCATCACTGTAAATTCCAGAGGAGGTATTATCGTAAATGGTTCGGCATCTGCACAACCATTTACGTCGCGAACTTCTATGTTTTGGGCGGCACCCGAATTTAATCCAGAAACGAGATATTGGTTACTGCCATCAAAAACTATATTTTGGAATGGCCCTCCATTAATGCTCAACTGGTATGGTGCTATACCGGGAGCATCAAGAGTGACCAGAATCTCAAACATTCCTTCTGCAACACATTCATCTACTATTGCCAGTGAAATATCTGGTGTTGCATCTAAGGCCACGGTAACAGGGTCGAATTGTATACAATCGTAAGCATCTTTCACGTAAACAATATAATCTCCGGATTCTACATTCGCCGTAGTGCTTGTTGTCCATCCAGGAGAAGCCGCAGTTGGGGCTGGAGCCGTATTAAGCAAGTATTGGAATTCATATGGTGCGGTACCAAACTGAGGTGTCGCGGTAATAACTCCGGCATTTACATTACAATTGTCATTTATTGGAGATGCTGCTGTAACGGCCAAAACGTTAGACGATTCGTCAATGGTAAAATTAGAAGAACCAATTGAACAGCCGGCAAATGCCCCATTAACCTCCGTTAATAAAACATAATATATACCCGGAGGTAAGGTTGCGAAATTAGATATGCTTACTGGCCCAGCAGGCGGATTTACTGCTGCAGAACCGGTAAAAGTAGTGCTAACATTAGACTGTGCATTAAAAATCTCATAGTCCACTTGTGTGGCACCAACATCAAAATTATCAAAAGTAAAACTCACATTACCATCAGCCGCTCCTGTACAAGTGACATTAGCCTCAACCAGGGAGGATATGGTCATGTTTGAAGGGGAGCTTATTGGCGCAGCAGCCGTTTCAAAATAATAGCAATTAGTCGTCAAATCATGAACCACAAAGGTGTAAGTTACCCCTGGTATAAGCGACGTAAATGTAGAAGTATCTCCACCAACAACATCCGGAGCCTGATAAGAAGCCGAATAAGGAATGATATAACTATCTAAAATTGCAAACTCATAATTACCACTACCTACAGCAGATGATACTGTAACAATAGCTGTACCACCTGCCGCGCAACTTGCGGTTAGGGTTGACACATCAATATCCAAATCATTTGGAGGCGACGCAATAATATTTGTGGTTCTTAAAGAACAACCATTAGCGTCAACTACATCAACTTCGTAAATACCAAATTCAAGGATAGCAAAGGTATGATCTTCACCTCCGGCAGTTGTTAAATAAGATGCAGAATAGCCGTTATTACCTGTTAAGTAATAGGTGTATTCTGCTGTACCTCCAGTAAGGTTTTCTACAGTAATAGACCCCGGATCTGTTCCCGTTAACGGGTTACAGGTAATAGGGATCAAATTAATATTATAAACAATAGCGTTTGGTTCATTTATAGTTACCGCAAAAGGAAGAGAAACACACCCCTTCGCATCCGTGATAGTAACTTCATAGTCACCAGCAGGAAGACCCGTTGTCTGGG
>Ga0209013_10001930_pt1 | contig 19109 bp, 15 predicted proteins | sample Cruoilmetagenom2_FD_187291 | JGI IMG/M metagenome (GOLD analysis project Ga0209013, IMG submission 187291) | Oil polluted marine microbial communities from Coal Oil Point, Santa Barbara, California, USA - Sample 2 (SPAdes) (version 2) | ecosystem: Environmental > Aquatic > Marine > Oil seeps ...
CCATGATGACCTCCCTCGCAGGAGATCATCTGTTATGTGCAGTTCGGGAAGGAGAATCGCCAGGTCTCACGCGCATTCTTGCCGCTCACTTCACATAACCGAGCACTCCACATAGCACTACCACTTGGTGATTCGGACGTCGACAGTCCCGCTGTGGCGAGGGATGCACCGCATTCAAAACCTTTTCAGCCGAAGATTCAACAAACGACATGGTCGAACGGGGAGCCTCTGGCAGAGTCGCTACAAGGCAAAGTACGTGGAGGATGAGACGTACCTCGGCCGACTGGTGATCTATGTCCATTTGAACCCGGTAAAGGGAGGGGTTGTCGAGGACCCCTCCGACTACGTGTTTGGAGGACATCGAGAGATCAAACGGCGTACTCGAAACGCGCTTGTTGATATTGACGAGACGTTGTTGTGCTTTGGGTCGGCCAAGAAGGAGGCGCGGCGGTCCTACCTGAGCGCGATTCGGGCGGGGAGGGGCCCTGTTGACAGCGGGAAGCGTGCGTCGTGGCATCCTTTCATCTCCGAGAATGATGACCCGCTAGAGATCGACCGCGCGTCACCGAAGATCGACTTCCTTGGTCGCAGCACAGATCTGGAAAGGCCAACTTTAGAGCCGAGAGTCTTCCTTGAGACAGTTTGTGATCTCATCGGAATTGACATGGCGATCGTTTCTTCGCGCGTCCGAGATCGTGGTACCGCGGCTGCGCGCAAGTTGATCGTGACGCTCGGTGTCGAGCGATGGAGGCAGAGCAGAACAGGTCTCGCGAGGGTTCTGCAGAAGAACCCAGACATGGTCAGTTGGTGGGCGGGGGAGGGTGCGAAGACCCGGGTCAATGATCCGGAGTATGCAACGGAACTGGATCGCTTGGACGAGGCTCTCGCGTCAAGAGCGGCGGGAATGACGGGATTGGAGCGGTTGGGTGGAACTTTCTAAGTTTCTAAAGCCTGGCACCAATACGATATAACTCACGAATGGAATCCATGTTCAAAGGAGAGAATCGTGAAGACATGAGCCACAACACTGTGCTGGTCGCCCTCGTGGAGAACGTGGCGGCAATGAAGATCGGCCGCGAGACCGTGCAGTTCGTCTCGAACATCGGCAAATGCTGGGTCGCCTACCGGCTGGCGAGCCGCCACATCGAGAAATTAAAGCAGCCCACGATGACTCAAAAAACACCGTTGATCACCGTTCAACCCACGAGTCACCACATGGCTCAAACCCGAAAAGGAGATTGCTATGAAGTATGAGAATCGGAAAGCCATCGTCGTGATCGCAGCCCTCTGCCTGGTCGTCTGGGCCGGGCAGCTGGCCGCACAGGACACGAGCTGGGAGGACCTCGACAAGCAGGCCAAGCAGGCAAAGATTGACGAGACCGCGAAGGGGTCGCTCGACGAAGTCCTCAAAGAGAGCAAGGGTGCCAAGGAACTCTTCAATAACTCGTACGGTTGGGCCGCATTCGACAACCTCAAGATCGCCTGGGGCTTTTCCGGCGGTGGCGGTAACGGTGTCGCGGTGAACAAGAACAGCGACGCCCGTACCTACATGAAGATGGGAACGGTCGGCGTTGGTTTCGGGCTCGGTGTGCAGAAGTACCAGGTGGTCTTCCTCTTCCAGGACGAGAAGACCTTCCGCAACTTCGTCGACAAGGGGTGGCAGGCTGACGCAACGGCGCAAGCCACCGCCGGAACCGCGGGCGTGGGCGGCCAGACAGGATTTGTCAACGGAATTGCGATCTACCAGATCACGGACAAAGGGCTCATGGCCTCGGCCGATATCGCGGGCACCAAGTACTGGAAGAACAAAAAGCTGAACTAATAACTCGACGAGCCTGCCTGCCCTGCCGTGGGATTCCGAGAGTGTGATGGATCCTGCGTTGGGGCTGGGTGGCGGGAAAAGCGGGGAGTCATGATTCGGCAATCGGATGGCGGGGCGAAAACATCTGCGCGGATTCGCCGATTGGCGGTCTGGATAGGTATCGTTTGCCAGGTCCTGGAGGTGATCTACCTGATCGCAGGCAACCTCTGCATCAGCAAGGGGGTTCTGGAAAGCGTCATCAACCGGCGACCGACCGGACCTGCGTTAGGATGAACTGAAATGCGGTACTTACCGTGTATACGTCGATCGATCGCACCGATATTTCTCCTCCTTACTGCCGCGTGCGCGTCGCTACCCAGCGACTATCCTCCGTCTCCGCACAGCGTCACGCTCGAGCCCGATCCGACAACGAGTCTCGGCCGCCACGCCGCGGATTTCGCCCGTCGCCACGACGCTGAGGTGTCAGGGTATTCCGCCGTCGACGCCAACAGCGACGGTCTGCGCTGGCGATTGGCACTGGTGGATTCGGCGGAACAATCGCTCGATATTCTGTACTACCTCTGGTACGACGACCTCGGGGGATTGCTCCTGCTCGAGCATGTGATCGAGGCCGCCGAGCGGGGCGTTCGGGTGCGGATCGTGGTCGACGACGCGTTGTTCCTCGGTGGGAAACAGGGCCTCGCCAACCTCGACGCCCACCCCAAGATTGAATTCCGCGTCTTCAACCCCTGGGCGAGCAAGGGCGCCGCGAGAGCGTTCGAGACGGTCGGCCGGATGAAGAAACTCAACCACCGCATGCACAACAAGCTCCTGATCGCGGACGGCCACATGGCGATTCTCGGCGGCCGCAACGTTGGCGACCACTACTTCGGCCTCCATCACAAGTACAACTTCCACGATCTGGACATTGTCGTTCTCGGCGACGAAGCCGCCGAGTCCTCCGAGATTTTCGACCACTTCTGGAACAGTGAACAGGTGATGCCGGCAGGTGTATTCGTCGATGAGTCTTCTTGGGAAGATATCGAGCGCGCGCGAACGAAGGAACTCGACCGCCTTCGTGACGCCGAAGAGCTCTCGGAATTCCCCATCGAGCGACGCGACTGGAGCGATGAGCTCGCCGCTCTTGTTAAGGGGATGTCGCCCGGCACTTCAACCGTCGAATATGATCGGGTGCTTCCCGATTCAGCGGCCCCCACCCAGGACGGAGTGGTTCAGCTGGTCGGACTCGTCGAGCAGGCCGAGCGTGAGGTCCTGATCCTCAACGCCTACATCATCCCCGGCGAGACCATGATGCAAATAACGCGCGAGGCTATCGGGCGCGGTGTGCGCGTTCGGGCGTTGACCAACTCCCTGGCCTCGAACGACGTGCCGGCAGTGACCGCCAAGTACAAGAAGTACCGCAAGCCTCTGCTCGAGGCTGGGGTCGAGCTCTACGAGTTTCGTGCCCACCCCGAGATTCAGGCCGGGATCGTCGACACCGCACCCGTCGAGGCCGGCTTCGCCGGGCTGCACACCAAGGCGGCCGTCATCGATCGCGAGATCGTCTACGTCGGTTCGCTCAATCTCGACCCGCGCTCGATTCAGCTCAACACCGAGATGGGGATGGTCGTAACCAGCCCGGGCCTTGCGGAGGAGGTGGCGGCGATCGCAGAGCGGGACATGGCGCCGACCAACAGCTGGAGGGTTCTCCTCGACGAGAATGGAGAGCTCTTCTGGGAGTCGGCAGAGGGAATTGTCAAAAAGCAGCCGGCACAGAATAGCTGGCAACGCATTCAAATGTGGTTCTTCGGAATCGCACCGGAGGGTCAGCTATGAGAAGGAAAGGCAGGAGTATGTCCAAGTGGAGTTGGAGTGCGGGAAATGGGCGTGTCTTGGGACTGACGGTCGTGATTTCAGGGACACTTCTGGCCGCCTCATGCAGCAGTACCTACAGTTCGATGTCTGGCCAGGAGAAGCAGGATTTCCTTGCCGGAGTGGAGCAAAAGACCTTGGCGGAGCTCATCGAAAAGAGCCCAGAAATCCAGGCCGAAATAGACAGGTCGGTCGGGCACGCGGTCTTTTCCAATTGATCGGCCAAGATCCCGTTCGTCGGCGCCGGCGAGGGCATCGGGGTCGTCTTCGACAAGAAGACCGGCGAGCGAACGTACCTCAAGGTCCAGCGACTCGACATTGGCGGAGGGCTTGGTGTTCGGGAATATCGACTTGTGGTCGTGTTTTTCGAGGAGGAACCTCTGAAGAAGCTGGCCGGTGGAAAATTGGAACTCGCTGCTGGAGCCGAAGCGGGCGCTGGGAAAGGCGATGTCGGTCTCGGAACCGAGGGAATCTCCGGCAAGCAAAAGGAGAAACTGGCTCTCTATCAGCTCTCCGACACGGGCGTGTCGGCGACGATCACAGTGAGGTTGATCCGATACTCGGTGCTCGACCTGTCTGAGTAGCCTGGAGTCGTCATCTCGTTGATTCTGCGAGATCTTCCTCGACGAATCGCAGAACTGCCTCGAGCAACGCCTCTCGCGGAAAGTCGTTGTCGTCAACAAACAGCTTGGCGATGTTCGCGTGGGAGCGCGCGACCGGAACGGACACCGCCCAGTGATCGGCGTTGACGCACGCGATGAAACTGCTCCCCGGCACGAACTGGTCGTCGAACAGCATCATGCCGTCGTTGCGGAGGTCGACCCGACGCAGCTGTTTGTAGCTCGGTTTGAGGACCGGTGAAATGTTGTCGGGCTGCGGGCAGGTGACCAGGGAGTAGTACGGAAAATCGCGCGGAAGCGGATTGTCGGCAAGCCACTCTCTGCGTGTTGCCGGACGAAGGCTCTCGATTCCGCCGCCGTCGCCGCTCGTACACTCTGCGCCTGGCCAATTCTTGAGCAACTCGAGCTTCGACTGCGTGACCTCATCGGCTACCGGCGAGCCGCCCACAGCGCCGGCCGCACTGACGACGGCGGCGATCCTCCCCCGAATCTCCGGATAGCTCACGACCGCCTCGAAGATATCGGGGGCCCCTTTGGAGTAACCGATGAGAACGATTCGAGGCTCCGGGCCTTCCGCCTCCATCGCCATGATCGCGTCGCGGATCTGACGTGCATTTGTCGTAGTGCCCGACAGCGCGTCCACGTCAATAGCGACAAGGTCGTAGCCGAACTGGCGAAGGTGGTCTGCAGTCGTCCCTTTCAAATCCAACCAGTTCTCAAAGCATCCCCAGCCGAGACCGGAAACGACCGCAGCAACCAGGCGTCGCTTTGACTTCCCGAGCTCGACTGTCCTGCCGCTGCCGGGAGCTTCGTGGCCGATCCGCGTCAGAGCCTCCTCACACGGACGGGAGTCCGGCAACGTCGGACCGCGTTCTTCGAGAACCGTGCAGAGGATCTCGCGAAAACGCCCTCGGTGATCCTCGACGTCCATCGGCAGGACGAGAGGCACCGCCTCTCCGTAGGGAGAAGGAGGTGCGGTGGTGCAGGCGCTCACGAAGATGAGGGCTGAGATGGTCAGAATCGTCAGCGGGCGTGCTCGCACGCGACCTCCAGACGTCCACAGATCTGCTGCATCAGTGCGTCGGCCAACTGCTGATTCGCCTCCGTGCCATCACCCCCGCCAATGAGTATCGACATCCTGGAACGTCCTTCACCGGACTCGATGACCCTGAATGTCAGCGTGCGATCACCGACGACGGCTTTGCAGCGGTTGTTGGCCTCGTTGAGGTCGGTGACCTCGATGTCACCCCGCTCGAGCAGCATCTTGACCGCGGGTTTGAAGGCTTTGCCGGGTGCGAGCATCGACCGAGACGGCAACGAGGCCGACGAGGGCAGCATCCACCTGCCGCGGTGCCCGCCACTCGCTGGGTGTGGGCGGGTCACCGGCGGCCCTGTGTCGATCGCGGCGCCTCGAAGCGCGAAGGCCAGATCCGCAGCCGACTGGAATCGCCGGTCCGGATTCTTTTCAAGACACCGTTCGACTATCTCGGCCACCTCCGGCGCGACCTCAACACCGGCTTCGGTAAATGACTCCGGCTCCTCCCTGAGGATGGCGGTCATGGTCTCCGCTGAGGTGTCACGTTTGAAGGTACGGTGGCCGGAAAGCATCTCGTACAGCACGCAGCCGAGCGAGAAGATGTCCGAGCGCGCGTCGGCGGCCTCGCCGCGAACCTGCTCCGGGGACATGTAACCGACGGTGCCCATCACCGTTCCCGGCGTCGAAAGCGCCGGCGTAGCCGACGCGGTTTCGGCCTCCGGCGTGGCGGGTTCATGGAATCGCGCCAGCCCGAAATCGAGGATCTTCACCCGGCCGTCGGAGCAGATCATGATGTTCGACGGTTTGAGGTCGCGTTGCACCACACCGTTGCCCTGGGCCGCGGCCAGCCCGTCGGCAACCGCCGCACCGACCCTCCGGACCTCTTTCCACGGCATCGGGCCGCCGACGGACTGGAGGTGGTCACTGAGGTCCTCGCCCTCCAGCAGCTCGGTGACGGTATAGCTGACGTCGTCCTGCCGGCCGAAGTCGTAGATCTCGAGGATGCTCGGGTGCGATAGCCTGGCCACCGCCTTGGCCTCGCGTTTGAACCGCGCGAGCCGGTCGGGGTCGCGCGCCACCGCCTCGGGCAGCACCTTGACCGCGACATCCCGGTCGAGCTCGTGGTCCCGTGCGCGGTAGACCTCACCCATGCCGCCAGCACCCAGGGGTTCGAGAATCTCGTAACGTCCGAGACGGTCGCCGTTCGAGAGATGCATCTTTTCTCCTGTCTGTTTCACGCCGAGTATCTCAATTTCAGCGAAAAGACGCCAGCGGAATCTGGCGGTGCAGGAACCGGCCCAACGATATTGACCGCGGCGAAATCTGGTGAGAAGTAATGCTCAGAGCTTGCATACCCTAAAAAAAGGGTACATAGTTGTGGCATCGAATCCAGGTGTCCTGAGGGCACGTCGAACAGATCGAAATGGTGAATCCGATGACACGGCATCCCGCGCAGACTTCACAAGTCACGGTTCCGGCGGTGATGCACGACTCCGGGAGGTGACCATGTGTCGCCAGATTCCTTCGACGGTTGTGCAAATGAAGAACATCTTCAAGCGCACACATTGGTCTCGGCCAACTCTTGCCGTCGCCATCGTCATCATCTCGCTCGCGAACCCCGGAGCTTTCGCTCAGGAAACCGTCGATCCACGCTCCGGACAGCTGCAGCTCGAAGTCACTGACCTGGTCGTCGCGGCCGGCCCGCTCAACCTCGACATCACCCGGATTTTCCACTCTGGAAACGCCCTCGCGGGTGTCCTGGGCCCAGGCTGGCATCTCAGCTTGGAGAGTAGCGTCCACGGGTCTTCCCCTAAGGCTGTGGTGTTCGACGGTGGCAGAGCGATGGTCTTCCGATCTGAAGATGGAGGGGAGATGTTGCATGGCCCGTCGGGCGAACGGCTCAGTTTCGAGGACGGTCAAAATGCGATCCGCAGCGGTCCCGGCGGCGTCACGTCGGTCTACGAGGTACACGACGGCGTCGGCCGATTGGCCAAGCTCACCTACCCGAACGGCAACACCATCCAGCTGAGTTACTCAGAGGGTGGAACATTAGAGCGCATCGAGGGCCCAAAAGGTAGTTTCCTCGATTTCGTGGCCGATGAAAGAGGGCGGGTGACAGGCATTCAATCCTCGCAAGGCACATCCGTGCAGTACAGCCACATCGGCGATCGCTTGTCCGAGGTTCGGGTCAACGGCGGCCCGCCACATCGCTACCTGTATGATGAGGTTGGAGAGCTGATCGCCATCGTGCGGCCCATCACTGGATGGGTCGATCTCACCTACGACGAGGACGGACGGGTCACGCGGAGGAGATGGCCTAACGGGGACGCGGAGACCTACGAGTACGAGGGGCTCAGCCAGTCGACCCGTCTCAATCATGCCAACGGTGGGTCCACCCTCTACGCGTGGAGCGACGACGGGCGTGTCGAGGAGATCACCGACCCGCTCGGAAACACCACCCGTACCGAGTTCAACGCAGAGTTTCGCCCCACAGTCATCACCGACCCGTCGGGCGCGGTCACCCGCTATTCCTACGATGCCCTCGGGCGAGTCGTCGAGGTTGACGACGGCCAGAGCGGCGTCACCAAATACGAATACCAGGTAGACAGCGCCCTCGAGACCGCCATCCACCGTGCCGACGGGATCGTCGAGACCTTTGAGTACGACGAGCAGGGCAATCTCCTGATAGAGGCCGTGGATGGAACAGCGGTCCGGAGATTCACCTACTTCCCTGACGGCCTGGTCGAAAGCGTCAAGGGCATCGGTGTCCCGGAGCTTCGATTCAGCTACCTGCCGAACGGCCTTCTCCACACCCAAACCGACGCCATGGAGCAGGTCACCCGTTACCAATACGACGATCACGGCAACCTCGTGGCACTGACGAATGCCGCCGGGAACACCACCCGCTGGGAATTTGACGAGCTCGATCGCACGGTTCGCGAGACCGACGCCGCCGGCGGGTCCACCGTGTATTCCTACGACGATCGCGGCCTTCTCGTCACCTCGACCGATCCGACCAGAGCCGTAACACGGTTCGATTACGACGGCATGGGTCGGCTGATAGCAGAGATCGATCCGGCGGGCAGGACCACGAGATATTCGTACGGAAGCGGAGGACAGCTCACATCCGTAGTTGATGCCGGGGGACACATTGCGCAGCTCGAGTACGACACTGTCGGCCGACTGATACGGGAGGTTAATCCTCTGGGAGGCGAGACTCGATACGACTACACGAATTCAGACCGGATCACCAAAATGTTTGATCCTTCCGGTGGAAGGTGGATGTTCGAGTATTCGCCGGACGGCACGACCTCGACGGTCGATCCTGCCGGCAACGTGATCGGCAGCCGCTACGACCCCGACACAAAACGGGAAACGGGCACCGCTCCGCAAGGCTTCTCGACGTGGCGTGACTACGATGCTCTTGGGCGGATTGTCCGGACGGGTGAATCAGACGGCGTTACACACGAACTCGGATACGACGACCGCGGCAACCTCGTCGCCATATCCGACCCCCGAGGCACCATCCTCACCGCCGAGGTGGATCAACTGGGGCGTACCGTTCTCGCGCGCACGGGGACCGGGTTCGAGGTGCACTACCGCTACGACGAGAACGGCAACCTGGTGGCCAGCGAGGACAGCACGGGGCCGGTTACCACCATGACCTACGACGAGGTCGACCGACTCACCAGATGGATCGACGCCACCGGCGGCACCACTCGATACGCCTACGATCCCGCAGGAAGACCTCTTCGCCTCACCGACCCCGCAGGCCAGGTAACGCGTCTTGAATACAACCCTGCAGGTGATCTGGTCCGCGTCCACGGCCCAACCGGTGCGGTCGTCGCCCTCGAGTACGACCGCGGTGGCGGGATTAGCGCCCTTCACTCCCCGACCGGGGGTGTCTATCGTGTCTCCTCCGACGCGATGGGTAACCCGGTGCAGGTGAAGGATCCTCTCGGTGGCGAAACCATCAACCTGTATGACACCGCTGGACGCCTCATCAAGCACACCGGCGCCGATGGCCGTACATCGCTCTTTAGCTACGACGTCGCGGGGCGCCTGGTTCGCCGAACCCTTTCGGATGGCCGAATCGTGAGCTACACCTTCGATCCCTCCGGCAACCCGGTCACGGTGGACGACGGTACCTTCCCGATCCACTACACCTACGACACGGCCGGGCGGTTGACCAGCATCGAGTACCCCGCGATCCGGAAATCTATCGGCTACAGGTACGACGACGACGGTCGGCTGGCCGAGTTCGTAGACTGGCAGGGCCGTCGTTACCGGTATGCGTTCGACCGATTCGAACGACTCGAGACAGTCACCATCCCCGGTGGTGGCGTGTTCTCGTTCTCCTACGACAGCCAAGACCGCCCTGTCGCCATGATCTACCCTAACGGGGTCAGAAAAACAACCGAGTACGACATCGCTGGCAGGGTCGCCTCCATTTCGGTTGTGAATCGCACGGGCGCGCCGATCATGGGATGGAGCTACACCTACGATGCCGCAGCCAAACTCACTCGGGTTCGGGACATCCGTGGCCGCGAAACCAATTATAGCTACGACGGCGCGGGGCGGCTCACCGAAGAGACCGGCCCGGCCGGGACCTTCCGATACGGCTACTCGCCAGGCGGCAATCGAATTTCCTTCTCGGACGGCGAACGGTCCACCCAGTATCGTTACAACGCCGCCGATCAGCTGATTTCCGCCGGTGACGAGACATTTGCCTACGATCGCCGCGGCAATCTGGTGGAGCGACGTGGACCAGCGGGGGTCACGCACTACGTCTTCGATGCTGACAATCGCCTGCTCGGCCTCACATTGCCTGACGGTGCGGTCGTGAGGTACGGCTACGCCCCCACCGGGGAACGGATCTGGCGCGAGGACAGTTCCGGCAGGACTTGGTTTATCACCGACGGCCGCAACCTCCTGGCCGAGTTGGACGAGGCTCTCGACGAAGCCAATAGCTACTGGCACGGGCCCGGCCTCGACAACCCGCTGGTCATGTGGCGCGGGGGCGAGCAGCTCTTCTACCACACAGACATGATGGGGAGCGTAGCCGCATTGACCTCCCTGAAGGGTGACGTCGAAGCGACGTATCTGACCGACGCCTTTGGATCGGTACGAACCTCGACGGGCTCCACTGAGAGCCCATTCGTGTTCACCGCGCGCGAGCTGGATCCAGCAACGGGTCTGTACGACTTTCGGGCAAGGGTCTACGATCCGCGACTGGGCCGGTTTCTTAGCCCGGATTCGATCCGGCGCTCCCCCTTGGATCCAGAGGGATTCAGCCGATACGCGTATGCCCGCAACACACCCACGCGCTACAGTGATCCGACGGGCCTCGATCTCTGGGATTTCATCAACGCGCAGGATCCATTCAAGGTGGAACTTGGCCCCGATGCTGACCCCTACCATGCACTTCGACCGGCCAGGGCCTTGGAGGCCAAAGGACCCGATCCGATGTTGGATCGCCACATTCCGGCAACAGGAGGTGGATCCGGCCACTGGGAGATTCCTCGGACTCCCGCTTTTATCAAAGCCGTCAAGCCGAAAAGCCTCCAACTCACCGACCGGCGATGGCTGGCGCTCTGCGAGCGCGAGTACCGCGTGTTCGCCCAGAAAAACCCCGTCCTCTCCCGCGTTTGGCCGGAAACCTCGAAGCGGATGGCCATGGAATCGCTGGCTCAGAAAATCAATCATGCACCGGTGGGCGCTTCACCACGACAGGTGGTTCGATACATCCGGCTCAGACAACAGGGAGTCTTGAAAGGCCCCGAATCCTACCCGGCCCACTGGAGCTCGGATCAGGTCAAATCCGCAATGGAACAGGCCGCCCGGAATAAGATGGGGCTGGGTCCACCACCCCACGGCCGCCGCCCACCGTCGGTCGGGAGCAAAACCCCGACCCGTACCGACCTCCGAGTCGACGAACTCGGCCCGCGGGCGAGGTCAGGTAGTAACACGGTGGCCATCGAAGCACAGGGATCGGGCGGTGCTGCGGCGGCCCAGGGGGCTGGCGGGGCTGCTGCCTCCGGGTACGGTAGCACCGGAACGGCGCAAGCCCCCAAATGGAACCCGAACTATAGACCGAAACCGCTCAGCACCACCAGAGGGCCCTGGGCGCCGATAACACCGAAGGTCCCCACCGCATGGCAGAGGTTCACCAAACCTCCAACGGCCGGCCAGACAGGGATGCTCACTATTCTTCTCACCGCTGAGATGATTGCCAGATGCAGGACTCGAGGTCTGACAGCCGGGGAGTGCGCCGAGGAGGCCATTCCCGGTTTCTTGATCCTCGCCGGAACGGCCATAGTGTGCATCAAGGCGCCGGCAATCGGGGTCGTTGTAGTCGTCGCCGGAACGGCTCTGGCGATCCACAAGGGCGTCACCGACGTGATCGAAGGTGCGTATGAGGGCATGGACTACTGGAACGCTGTCGAAAACCGGGACCGGATCCTCGAGGATCGGAAGAAGTGGACCGAGGAGAACATCAAGAACGAGGAGAAGAAGAAACGGCTCCTACTTCTTGAAAGGAAGATTCGAGACACGGCTGACCAGCTTCGAGAAGCCTGTGCACAGCTCGCCAACATCGCCGACGTCATGACAAGAGGCGCGAAGTCAGTCGAGGCCGAGCTGGCGAAAAAGCCTTCCGCCGGAACGATCAACGCCGGCGCTGATGCGTGTCGGACCCTGCCGGACAAGGGAGCGCGTCTGAGGGCGATCCAGGGCGACATCGATGCCCTGATTGATAAAACCAAGGGGGAAGTGGACACCGCGAGGAGCCTCGCCGAAGCCTGCCGGACAAAGCAGGACGCGGTCAAGCTCAAGGCGCTGATCCAGGCCAACGACGCCGCCCTGCAGAAAATCGAAAAGACCGCCGCCGAAGCCAAGAAGATCCAGGGCGAGCTCGACCGAGATCGCGTCACGATCAACAAGGCACAGAACGCCCTGAGGAAGGCCATGGCCCTCAGGGACCTGTTGATCGATGCCGCCAACTCGATACCTCCCATTGCGGCGACTGAGGCCGAGGTCAGACGCGCGGAGGCCGCCATCGACCTGCTCACGGATCCCTCACCCAGCCTTGGCAACGACATCAAGAACCTGATCAAGGCATTCGGTGACTATGACACTCTGAGTCTGGAAATGATCTCTGACATCAACGGGCTGAGACAACTGGTAAGGGACTCTCAATCGCTGGTGGCCCAGTGCAAGCCGGCCGACTTTCTAACGCGCCACAGAGATGCCGCCAACAAGGTCGTCACCGCGAAGCTGAATGCTCAGGCTTTGATCGACCAGGTCGACGCGGCGCCCCTCGCAGACTGCGATGTCGACTCGCTCAGAAGCCTCGCCGAGGCGATTCAGAAGTCCACCGAAGGCACTGCCGGTCTTCGGTCCGTCAATGACGAGGCGAAAAACAAGGCCAAGGGGTGCCTAGCCGAACATGGACTATCGGTCACGGACTCGGGTGGAGGAGCCGGCTCGGGTTCATCGAGCGGCTCGAGCGACGAGCCCCCACCGTTGGTGGAGGCTTCGAGCGGTGGGTCGGGAGGCGGCGGCGGCGGTGGCGGCAAGCCGCCGCTGGTCGACGCCTCGAAGACCGGCGGCCCGACGACCGGGGGCGATCCGGGGAAACCGTCTGGGGTGGGCGGTTCCAAGGCTGGCAAGGCGCAGCCGGGCGACGAAGAGCTGGTCTACGCCAACCTCGACATTGAGCTCGCCCAAGACGATTATGGGATATACGACATCCTCGACAACTTCAGGGACTCCGAGATCATCATCAAGAACCCCCAGGGGGAGAAGCAATACCTCGGCGCCGATGCCATCAAGTACTTGGCGAGCAAAGGCTGGATCTTCCACAAGAACGGCGTCGGCTGGGTTGCCACCGACAGGCTGAAACGCTTCCTGGGCATTGGGGAGCCGGACGAACCGGAGAAGAAAAAGGACAGTGGACGGCCCACGCTGGGAGGGATGACGTTCGACGGGCCGTTGGAGAACTACAACCCGGACGATCCGAACACCCCGGAGGGGAAAAGGAAAATTCTCAGAGATCGTCTCTCGAAGCTCAGTCGCGAATGCAACAATACCCCTGAGTCCAGCGAATATTGGAGCTGCTGGCGGAGCTGCTCGAACTTACTATTCTCAGAGTACGGAAAGATCTCCCAAGATCGAGTCGACAAATGCGAAAATGACTGCGATGCCGTCTTCGATCAGAAAAAGCCCCAGGTCTGCCGCGAAGCCGAAGCCGTCGCGGCCCAATTGGAGAAATTGAAATGAAAAACCAAGGAACCGCCGTGCGACTGATGGTCTCCGCCCTTGTTGTTCTATTGGCAGCCGCTGTGGCGAGCGCAGACGACGCCAAGAAACCGGCCGCCGTCGCCGCCTCCACATCTTTGCCAAAGACGAGCGGAGCCCCAGCGAGCGGCAAGCCCGCCGCAGTCCAGGCATCGACCGGCAAGCCCAGCTTCGCCACTCATCTGGAGGTTGTGGATGCTTCCGTGAAGCTCGTGAAGCGCTGGGACAAAAATGGCAATCAATACAAGGCCGCGTCCACGCTGACCGACGTCCGCCTCACCGTCAAGGGCCACGGCCTCACGACGAAGTTCGGCGAAAAGAAAAAGGGTACGAAAGCACCACCCGAATTCGAGGGGCTCACCGCCTTTCAAATCCTTGTCGAGCAAGGGTACTTTAAATACCAGAAAGATGTCGGCTTCATTCCGACGTCGAAGTACGCGACGGTGCGCGATATCAGCGATGGCAGCGGTCCCGTTCAAGGCAACGACCATAACAAGAACGAGAATAAGAATAGGGACACGACACCAGGAATGTTCGATGTCAAAGGCGGACCAGATCTCGTGGACCCTGAAAAAACCGAGAGTGTTGCCGAGGATCCCAGCCAGGAGGGCACGTTCGGCGGGTTAATGGGGGCGGACTTTGAGGTTGACGAGAAGTGCATGGCCGGCCGTTCCAAGATGTACTCAGACTGCACCGAGCGATGCAAGAATAGTAGATCCAGCTCTGAAGAATATGGGGACTGCGTCGAAAAGTGCAGCGAGGACGCCCTCGCAGCGTGGGGCGAATGCCCCGCTCCTGCCAGGACACGCGCGGACGAATGGGAGTAGGACCATGAACGTTCTGAGATGTTCGGCGGCGTTGATCCTCTGCTGGTGCACCCTCACATCAGCAGGCACCTTCGAAGGGCTCGAGCCGGGTGTGTCCCGCAAAGCCGACGCCAACCGGGCGCTCGGTCCCCCGATCCGGGAGGTCGCGGCAGGTGTTCGGTACGACTACGATCCGGCGGCGTACGATGCCCGCAGGATTTCCGTCGAGTACTCCCCGGAGACCGGAACCATCGCTTCGATCGACCTCTACCTGGCCCAGCAGTACTCGAGGTCCGACTACCGATCCTGGTTCGAGCTCGGTGAGCCGACCGTGACATCGTTCGACGACAGCGGCAATCGAGTTGAGGCCTACGTGGTCGCCGGCATCTCCCTCCACTTCGACGGTCCCGGGGAAAACGACCCGGTGCGCTTCTTCAGACACTACGACATGCTCGCGGCTCAGGCTGCGCAGCCCCGAAGCACCGGACCGCGACCGAGCGGCTCACCTCCCTACCCCGGCCGCGAGACAACCAGAACGACGGAACAAAAGACCTTCAGCGCGGAGCAGTTTGTCGCCATGGCCGAGAGGGCCGAGAGCGACAAGGACTGGCCAGCCTTGAAGGCGATCGTCGACGACGGCCTACGAAAATTCCCCGACCAGGCGAGTCTGTGGCATCTCAGGGGCTCGTTCTTCTACAACGACGGCGGCGGCGCGCCTCCCGAGATCCGGCGCGACCAGCTGCTACGCTCGACTCTGCGCGCCTATCTCCTGGTTCCTAATTACGATCACACGATTGATCTGGCCTATACGTACAACAGGGTGCTCGACGACTGCAGCTCCGCCAACTACTATTTCGAGCAGATCGAGGAGGAGGCCACGAACAAACGTCCCTCCCTGCTCTACGTGATGGGCACCTGCTACGAACGCAACGGTGACATCGAGACCGCAATCCGCTTCTACCGCCAGTACCTGCGTCGCGAACCGGACACCCAGCAAGCCGACAAGGTGCGTGATCGTCTGTACGTTTTGGATCGGTGATGGGAATTCGTTTGTACACACGACGTCTCGAGCATCTCGGGTTGGTCGTCGCGCTGTGTGTCACCGCGGGATTCGTCCAGGCCGGCACCTTCGAGGGGCTCGAGCCCGGGGCCTCCACCAAGTCCGACGCCGACCGCGTGCTTGGACCTCCGGTCCGCGAGATCGTGGCGGGTGTCCGCTACGACTATGACCCATCGAAGTATGGCGCTCGCCGCATCTCGATCCAATTCGATCCGCAGACCGAGACGATCGTCAAGATCGACCTTCGCCTGGAGACCGATTACGCCAAGAGTGACTACCGGGAGTGGTTCGAGCTCGGGGAACCTTCTTCGACCAGAACTGACGACGACGGCAACCTGGTGGAGAGCTACCTGCCGCAGGCGATCTCCCTTCACTACTCAGGACCCGACGACAGCTTTCAGGTCGCGTACTTCCGCCACTTCGACCCAGGTTCCAGGTCCCAGGTGGCCCAGGCGCAGTCATCCGGGTCCACCGCCGTGGGTAATCTACCCGGCGCCCAGAAAATGAATTTTCTCGGTGCTGCGTTTGCGACGAACCGCGACGGCCAGGGCGTGCAGATTCGGGAGGTGTGGCCGAATTCGCCGGCCGAGCGCGCGGGGCTTCGCCGAGGTGACGTGATCCTCGAGTTCGGACAACATGCCCTGTATCGGAGCGACTTCGATCCGTTCGAGTTCGTGGTTCTGATCAGGACCGCTTCGCCCGGCGAGCCGACCCGCCTCGTGGTGGAACGGGGCACTCGCCGCTTCGAGCTGTGGGCTGAGCTCGAGCTTCGTGACACGAAGTCCGTCGAAGCGGAAGGGAAACGCCTCGCCTTCGAGGCCTACCAGCAGGGAGAGGTGCTGTTTCGCCAAGGGAAGTACGAGGACGCAACCGCCCCCCTCCAGAGTGCCTACAACTTCAATAACAGCGACGGCCGCACCCTGGAGCTGCTCGGTTACTGCCGCTTGAGAAAGGGTCGGTACGCCGAAGCACTGAGCACGTACAACACCGCCCTGAGACGGATGCCGGACAACCCCGTCATCAAGTACTTTATCGGCGCCTGTCACGACGCCCTCGGGAACGCCGAGAAGGCGGTCGACTACTACCAGCAATATCTGTCATCCAGCGACATCGACAAGAAGAAGAGGAAGTACGCGAAACGGAGGGTCAACGCCATCACCAACCAGCCGGACGACTCAATGGACTGGAACAAGGCCGTCGTCGACATCATCGACGCGGTGCGGCAGGAGATGGACGACGGCAACTGAGGGTATCGGGGAGACCAGCTCAATGCCACAGTACGGGCAGAGCATCAGCCCTTTACGAATCGAGAACAGACTGCCCGAGTACATGGCGACCCAACCCCACTGCCCCTTGCAGCTCGGACACCGAAAGCTGAAGATCACCCCCCGAGCCACTCCAACCTATCCCGAGCCTCGGGCGCTTTCGGGCTATCTGGAGCGCGTTCCAGGAATTCCCGGAAATGGCTGATCGCCCGCTGGCGGTCTCCGGAGCGCTGGTAGCACGTTGCCATATAGAACAGGACGATGGGATGTTCCCAGAGGACCTCCCTCTCCACCTTCTCGAAGTAGATTCTCGCCGAGTCGCAGTCGTCAAACACCTTGTAATAGACCCAGCCCAAATTCGTCGTGTGCATCCCGTTGGGCTCCAGTTCGTAGGCCCGAATCGATGAACTCAACAACTCCGAGCGGCGAAGCTCGAGGGATGCGCCCCCCCCGTCATGCAGGTAGTAGGAAGCCCTGCTATTCCAAAGACCGCCGGCCTCTGGATAGAGGCGCAGACCTTCTTCGACGATTGCCAGCAGCGCCGGCCAGTCTTCTTCCTCCTCGGCGCGGTCCGCTTGCATGATGAAGTAGTCGGGGCCGGGAGAGCCGGGAGAGATGTCCTGTGTCGATGGATCTGACCGGCTACCGAATGCCGGTTCGCGGCGTACCGGCTCGCTCGTTCTTCCCATGTCGGGCACGAGATCCACCTGCGCGAGCTCCACGTTGTCCAGCAGGAGCCCGACCCAGTCGCCACCGTGCTGGGCGAACACCAGCCTGGCACGCGCGCGATGGTCGACCTCGATCGTTCGCGAAAAGTGGATAAACCCGTCGGTCGCGTTCGCATCCGTCAGGTTGAAGTCCTCTTCGAAAAACTCGCCCAGGCTCACAGTCACCGTGTTGACGCCTTCGTAGTTGGCAAGGTCGAACCGGAGACGGTAGATGCCCGGACGGAGCTCGAGGGCCTGACGCGTTTCCAGAGTGCCCGCGGTGGCTGCGCCCCGGCTGCCGCCGGAGGTGCCGTCGAGGTCCAGGTAGAGCCCGTTCTCCGGGTAGACATCCCAGAAGCCGTTGCCGATCAGGTCGACCTCTCCTCTGGTCACCGTCCAGTTTTCGAATCCGCGGTAGTTGAGCACTCCGCGACTCTGGTTCTCGCCATCGAAGTCGTCGCTGAATAACGTTCTGACCTCGGAGGCCTCACCCGGCTCCACATCAGCCTCTCGAACCGGCTCGGAGCGGGCACTCGCCACCGGTCCGAAATGACGGAAAAACTTCACCGGATCATTGTCCGACGGGCCGTCGTAGTGCAAGGAGATCGCCTGTGGAACGTACCACTCGACCAGGTTGCCGTCGTCATCGAACGAGATCTTCGCCGGTTCGGTGAGATCGAACCAGCCCCGGAAGTCCGATTTCTGGTACTGCTGTTTCAAGTAGAGGTCGATATTGGCTATCACGTCGCTCCCGGCGGCGAACTCAACCGAGATCCGGCGGGCGTCATAACGCGTGGGGTCGTAGTCGTAGCGGCTTCCGGGCACGACCTCGCGAACCGGTGGGCCGAGCACGCGCTCGATCTCGGCCTCGGTCGACACTCCCGGCTCGAGTCCCTCGAAGGTGCCGGCTGCAAGGACTGTGCACGAGAGGAGAAAGACGCACGCAGCTGATACCGCCGTTCTCATGAGTTTGGCTCCCTTCGTGCATACTCGTATTATGCTCCGATTATCACCCGGATCCAAGCCGACCGCGAGGTCACCGAGTCTCCTTTGATTCTCGTCCGCAGAGATTCAGTGATGGCGACGTCTTGCGGCCTTCCAACGTATCCTGATCGTGGGCTGGAGAACTTAAGACCTATCGACAGTATTTCAACGGACGAAAGAGGACATTCTTCATCTGGTTCGCGGCGTGCTGGCTGGTCGCCATCGTCTGCAGCTTCGTCAGCGCCGTGGCCCACGATCTGTTCTTTCTCGTGACACTGGCTATGTTTCCAGCCGCCTTCCTGCTGCTCTACACCACGGTCCTCTTCCGGGTGAAATGTCCGAACTGCGGCGGGCAGTGGGGCTGGATCGCCATCTACTCCGGAAGCCCGATCGCCATCCGGCGAGATCTCAGGTGCTGCCCATACTGCGGTGTGGGCCTCGACGGTGAGATCGGCTCTGGGCACACGAATTGAGCGAATCCCGCATGGGTGCCACCATTCGCATTGTTGATTTGTGGCGATCCGGGAGTGTGATGATTCGATCGAGGGCGTTGCTCATGTTCTTAGCCCGATCTTCTCACCGGGTTTCGTAGCGAGGGCGGCGAAGGGTAGTCAGATGTTGGGATTTTCGCGAATTGGGCGACGCAGGCGTAGTCGCACT
>Ga0209013_10001931_pt1 | contig 19107 bp, 21 predicted proteins | sample Cruoilmetagenom2_FD_187291 | JGI IMG/M metagenome (GOLD analysis project Ga0209013, IMG submission 187291) | Oil polluted marine microbial communities from Coal Oil Point, Santa Barbara, California, USA - Sample 2 (SPAdes) (version 2) | ecosystem: Environmental > Aquatic > Marine > Oil seeps ...
CTGGTGCGACATACCGATCTCATAGGCGTCCGGAAAGGCGAGGGCAACGCGCACGTCCACCGCGTCCCAGGGCTTGCGCACCAGGTTGCGTTCGATGCCGAGGTATCGGGTTGGCTTCTGGACCCCCGGCAAGATATCGTCGAGGGCCGTCCGTATCTCGTCGGGCGAGGGGTTATTCATATGCACGCTCCGCTTCGTGCGATCAAGAGAGTGAATGTATACGAGTTCTCAGATATTTCCCACCCTCATTCTGGCCCACCGGCGGTGCCGGCGGGCCAGAATGAGAACGAGACTTCGTGTACACTGCGCGGATGAAGGTCGTATTCTTCGGCACCCCCGATTTTGCGGTGCCCACCCTCGAAAAGTTGGTGGAGAGTCGGCACGAGGTCACGCTGGTTGTTTCCAGGCCGGACCGCCCAGTTGGAAGGCGTCAGGTCCTCACACCACCGCCTGTAGTCGAGGTCGCCAGGGCCCTCGAGATCGAATGTATACAGCCCAACAGCCTCAAGTCGGAGGAGCTCGATGCGAGGATCAGTGAAAGCGGCGCGGATGGGGTCGTCGTGGTGGCCTACGGCAAGTTGATCCCCGGCCGTCTGCTCGAAATTCCAAGGCACGGGTTCGTCAACCTCCATCCGAGCCTGTTGCCACGCCATCGTGGACCCTCTCCGATTCAATGGGCTTTGGTCTGTGGTGACCGCGCCACCGGCGTCAGTACCATGCAGATCGACGAGGGCATGGACACTGGGCCCCTCCTGCTCCAGCACCGGGTGCCGATCGAACCCGATGAGACAGCCGAGATGTTGGCTCCACGGCTTGCCGAGATCGGCGCAGAGCTCGTCGTGCGGACCCTCGATGAGCTTGAAGAAGGCTCGGTGACGCCCCGCCCGCAACCAACGGATGGATCCAACACCACACCCATGTTGCGCAGGAACTTCGCCAAGGTGGACTGGTCAATGCCCGCTCGCCAGTTGGTCAACAGGCTCCGGGGTTTTACGCCGTGGCCTGGGCTCTATACCAAGTTCCGGGGCGGCCGGCTCAAGATCTTCGGACTCGATGAGGTCAAGCCACCACCGAGTGGCAAGGAGAAACCGGGAACGGTTATCACCGCGGACCCGGACGGTGTCGTCGTACGCTGTGGGAAGGGCACCGCTCTGAAGATCACTGAGGTGCAAAGGGAGGGCAGGCGACGGATGCCGGTGGACGCCTTTTTGATCGGCGAACGTGTGAGCCGCGGTGAGGCTTTCGGCTGATCGGCTGACCGCGGCGCGCATGCTCGTGCGCGTCGAAGACGGAGCCTTTTCGTCGCGACTCCTGTCCGGCGGAGGAGACCCGGCGGTCCGGGTCAGAGTGCTCGAGGTGCTGCGTTCGATGCGTGCGTTGGACGCGATTCTCCAGCCGCATTGCCGACGGAAACTCGGCACGCTGGATCCCGAGGTGCGGACGGCGATGCGCATCGGTCTCGTAGAGACCGTTCGTCTGGATTTTCCACCGGAACTGGCGACTGACGGAGCGGTGCGGTTGGTACGGCGGCTCGGTCGTTCGTCCGCTTCCTCGATGGTCAACGCTGTGCTGCGAAAAGCAACGGCCGATTGGCGCGAGGTGCTCGGCCGCTCTCCGATCGAAGTTCGCCTTTCGCACCCGGACTGGCTCTGCCGACGCTGGGCTGAGGTCTTCGGCGATGAGGTGACTGAGATTGCCATGGCGTCGGCACAGAAGCCGGCCGTCACCTGGGCGTGGTTTTTTGATGCAGAAGGCCATCAAGCTCTGGTCCGAAAAGGTGTCGAGCTCGTGCCCCATCCCTGGTGTCCCGACACGTGGACGGCGCCCGACGACATCAAAAGCTTGATCGAGATGGTTCGACGGGGCGTCGCGTACGCTCAGGACCCGAGCTCTCAGATGGTGGCGCATATCGCGAGTTCACTGGCCTCCGCGGAACAGAATTTCCTCGATCTTTGCGCCGCGCCGGGAGGAAAAACAGCGCTGTTGCTTCATCTTGGTCAATGGGAACGCACGGCTGCGGCAGATCTTCGTTTGAACCGCGCACGTCTGATGCGGCAGGCCATCGTTCGGGCGGGAAACGGCGCGATTGTAGCTGCTGATGCTATGAGTCCACCGTTTGTTCCTGGAGGATGGAATCTCGTGCTGCTGGATGCGCCCTGTTCCGGCACCGGCACCTTTCGCCGTCATCCCGAGCTCAAATGGAGGTTGGTCTCCGAGTCGATCGGTGAGCTGGCGGAGATACAACAGCCAATGTTGGCGTCCGGTCTCGATCTTGTCGCAGTTGGAGGGGCTCTTCTCTACACGACGTGTTCCGTGGAACCAGAGGAAAACGAGGGCGTGGTGGCAGATCTGCCGGACGGGTTCGAAGTCGAGTGCCTCGATGCTCATGTGCCCAGCGGCGTCCCGTGGATCCCGACTTCTGCGGGCGGCATCCGCATCCTTCCGAACCCGGACGGCGACGGCTTCACCATGCATGCCATTCGCCGCCGATAAAGATCGGCGGCAGTTTTGAGTTGTGAGTTTTTAGTTTTGAGTTATGGGCACGCCCCAACGGCTCCTGCTCTTCCCCGTCTGAAGTTGTTGCAGGACAAACTCAAAACTCAAATCTAAAAACTTAAAACTCAAAACTAGGATTCGAGCTGAGCTTCGATCTCTTCCCATTCAGTCATCAGAGCCTCGAGGTCTGCGGCCAGCTTGTCGCGTTCCTGCTGCATCGATCTGACCTTTGACTCGGCAGTCTCGTCGAAGAAGCCAGGTTCGCAAAATGCGCCATCGATCACCTCGATGCGCTGCTCCGCCTTGTCGATGGCGGCGGTGACAACGTCTCTCCGAAGCTTGATCTGCTTGATTTTCTTGCCATTTTCGGCGCCAGGATCGGTCTTTTCGGATCTCGAGCCACCGTGTTTGCGGGCGCGTTTCTCGCGCCGGATCCGCAGGACCGCGGCGTCGGCGTCGAGGTGGTCGTCGCCGCAGCTCGCCAAATACTCGTCGTAGGTTCCAGGGTAGTCGTTGACGCCGTGCTCGGTTATTTCTAACACCCTGGTCGCGAGCTTCGAAACGAACCAGCGATCGTGAGAGACAAAAATCAGCGTGCCGTCAAAGGCCTCGAGACCGACGACCAGCGCCTCGATGGCCTCGAGATCGAGGTGATTGGTTGGCTCGTCCAGAACCAGGAGGTTTGGTTCGTCAACCGCTATCCGCGCAAAAATGAGCCGAGCCGCCTCCCCGCCTGAAAGACTCGGCACCTTTTTCTCCACTTCGTCGCCCGAAAACAACACCTTTCCGAGACGGCTTCGCACGGTGCCTACGGTTTCGCCAGAGCAAGCGGCGCCGAGCCAGCTTTCGACGGTGGTGTCGATGTCGGCGAATACCTGTCGGTGATCCTGGGCAAAATATCCTGTGTAGACCTCGTGTCCCAACTGCGCTTCGCCAGAATCTGCGCTCAGCTCACCGACCGCGATCTTGAGCAGGGTCGATTTGCCGATACCGTTCGGTCCGATGATGGCCAAACGGTCTCCCCGACGTACGTTGAGGTTGATGTCGGACAGAACCTGGTTGTCGCCGAAAGCCTTGTTGATCCCTTCGACCCTGAGGGCCTCTTTGCCACTCGGGCGCCGCTGACGGAACTGAAAGACCGGATAGCGACGGGACGAACGCGGGAGGTTCTCAACGACGATGCGGTCCATCTGTTTGAGTTTGCTCTGTGCTTGACGGGCCTTGGTCGCCTTGGCTCTGAAGCGGTCGGCAAATGCCCTGTGCTCGGCGATCTTTTTCTCCTGGCGGGCGATTTCACCCTCTTTGCGGTTGCGCGCCTCGATCTTGGCAGTGGTGAAGGCTGTGTAATTGCCCGGGTAGAGAGTGACCGTTTCATAGTCGATATCGAGGATGTGGGTGCAGACGTTGTCGAGAAAACGGTGATCGTGGGAGATAACGATCGCGCATCCCTGGTATGTGGCCAGGAATTTCTCAAGCCAACGGATCGACAGAATGTCGAGATGGTTGGTGGGCTCGTCGAGGATCAGACAGCCGGGGTCAGCGGCCAGCACCTGGGCCAATAGCACTCGCAGTTTGAAGCCGCCGGAGAGGGTTGAGAGCGGTTTCTGGTGAAGCTCCGAGGGGATGCCCAGGCCTTCGAGGATTTCACCCGACCGCGCCTCGAAGCCGTATCCGTCGAGGCTGATGATCAGATCCTCAACTTTGGCGTAACGGTCGCCGTCGAAATGTTCGGTCGATGCCTCGAGGATTCGGTCCTTTTCAGCAAGGGCGCGCCACAGCTCTTGGTGGCCCATCATGGTCACGTCGAGAATCGGAGTGTCTTCAAAACGAAATTGGTCCTGGGAGAGGACGCCGAGTCGCAGCCGTTTGGGGACCGCGACCAGACCGTCACTCTGTTCCTCGTCTCCGGCGATGATCCGGGCAAGTGTGCTTTTGCCACAACCGTTGGCGCCGACCAGCCCGTAGCGGCAGCCCGGGTTGAGCTGGAGATTGACATTTAAAAAAAGTACCTGGCTTCCGTAGGCCTTGGCGAGATTGGTGACCGCGATCATGGCGACGTAGGATACAGGATGCAGGATGCAGGGTACAGGGGGCAGTACTACGGCACGTCACTTCGTTTCTTGGGTGGGTGGAGGGGTGAGTGCATCCTGGATCCTGCATCCTGCCCTCGGGCACTTAGGGGGCTTCGCGGCCTATTTGAACATGTCTTGCGTGTACCAGAAGATCTCAGGATTCTGGAGATCGATGCTGTCGACACTTCGGAACGTGATCGAGGAAACACTGATGTCGGCTATTTTTTCAGGCCAGTAGAGCCAGCCGAAATTCTCTGACCCGCGAGACCAACGCATATAAAGAGGCCCAGCGAGAACAGCGCATCGTTTTTCCTGTTCGCCGGTTTTCCCGGCTCCGGTGCTCTCGGCCTCGAAAATATCTGAGTCGACCTTGGCCGCATTCCATTCGTATTTAATCCGGTAGCCCCACATTGGGGCTTCAACAATTCGCAGGGCTACCAGCTCCTCTTCGACCCTGAAGAGCACGACCGCGCCGTAGGGGATACCTACTCCTCGATGGTTGACAGCGACGCGTTCGAAAGTCGGTCGTTCAGGCGGGCGGGGCGGACCCCCGCAACCCATGAACGCAACGAAAGCGACAGCCGCGAGAGACTGGATGGCCACCGCAGGTACGTGGATTGACGCCCGATTCACCCTACAAATGTACTACGCGATGCGTTCGGGCGAATGCGCTGAGTTGGTGATTCGCGGTGGTGGAGGTTATCATCGACCAGCGAATCTCGTGAAGGAGGGGTCTTGGGATGAAGCGACTGTTTGCTGCTCTGATCATCGTCTTTTTAGCGGCCATGCCACTGTTCGCGGGTGATGGCGACACCATTCTCGGTGTGTGGGCCACCGATCCTGACGGTGAGGGGGGGCAGGCCCACATCGAGATTTACGCCGTCGGGGATCTCTACTCTGGGAAGATCGTATGGCTCGAAGAACCTCTCTACACCGCGGAAGACGAGGACGGCGAAGAGGGCCGGCCAAAGGTCGATAAAAACAACCCGGATCCTGCCCAGCAGTCCAGACCGATAATGGGCCTCGAACTTATGAGGGGCTTTAAGTTTGACGGCAAGAGTACTTGGAAGAAAGGTATGATCTACGATCCAGACAACGGAAAGACCTACAAGTGCAAGGTCCGAATTGGTGAAGATGGTGAGCTCAATGTCCGCGGCTTCATTGGCGTTTCGATCCTCGGTCGCACTTCGCTTTGGACACGGGTAGAAGCTGACGAGTGAGAATTGAAATTGTATCGGATCCGACTGACGAACGTGCGCGTATGATGCCCGGATAGGACTCTTCCGGTGGGCTCTATTACGCTGCAACGAGTACTCCTTGCCGACGATGAGCCGGATATCCTCGAGATCTCGAGAATTGCGCTCGAAACCGTTGGTGGGTTCGAGGTTGTGGTGTGCCCGTCGGGGAAAATGCTCCTTGAGCGGCTCTCCGAATTTCAGCCAGATCTGGTCATCGTCGATGTGCTGATGCCGGATATGACGGGCCCCGAGGTTTTCGAGGAGATCAGGCGGCGTCCAGAGTTCGATGAAGTTCCGGTGATTTATCTCACGGGAGTCATTCAAGAAGAGGAACTCGAAGGCCTCCGCGAAACGGGTGTTGCGGATATCATCCTCAAACCCTTTGACCCGATGACGCTTGCCGATCGAATCAACGGTGTCTGGAAGGGCACTCATGGAAGGTGAAAGAGACAGCCGGGTCGCGGCCGATCAGCTCGAGAAAGAGCTGGAAAGGCTTCGTGGCAACTTTTTCGAAAAGCTTCCGGCGCGGTTGCAGGTCCTGGTGGAGGAGTGGAACGCGTTGCAGGGTGACGGTTGGAGTCAGGATGGCGCACGTGCTCTCCACAGGTCGGTTCACGGCCTGATCGGCACCGCCGGGAGTCTTGGTTTTACCAAAATGGCCAAAACCGCACGCCGGCTCGAACGCAAGCTGGTGGCTTTCCTGGAAGGCGCGCAACCACCGACCTCGGAGGTGAGCGTCGAGGTCATCGAGTGGTTCGAGCGAATGGGAGAGGATGCCACTTCCGAAGCCGACGCGGGTTTTGATTCCAGCGCGTTCGAAAACATGGCCGAGTTGGGAACACCCATCTTCGAGGCTCGAAACCTCATTGTCGTCATCGAGCAGGAGGGTCCCTTCTCTCGCGAGCTTGCGCTCCAACTCGGTCATTTCGGGTTCGATCTACAGATGTTTCATAAGATCGATGAGATGGTCTCCGGGAGCGTCCATCGCCGTCCGGCGGCCGTAATCTTGGACCTCTCCTCAACAGACGGAGAATTGATGGGTGAAGAGGTGGCGACCAAGGTGCGGGATGCTCTCGGGGAGGGCGTGCCGCTGGTGCTCGTCTCGAACCGATCTGATATCGAGGCACGGCTCGACGCGGTCAGAGCTGGCTGCAGCAGCTACTTCATCAAACCGGTCAACTACTCGGATGTTCTTGAAACCCTCGATCGGTTGACTCGAAGCGAACCGGAGCCCTATCGGATTCTCATCGTCGACGACGAAACCGACACTGCTGACTTCCACGCCACATGTCTCGAGTCGGCGGGCCTCGAAACTGTGACCGTCACTGATCCCCTCGACGTCATGTCCCAGCTGGTGGAGTTCCAGCCAGACGTGATTCTGATGGATGTCTATATGCCCGGTTGTACCGGCCTCGAATTGGCGACTGTGATTCGCCAGGAAGAGGCGTTTGTAGGTGTGCCGATCGTCTTTTTGTCGAGGGAGACTGACCGTATGAAACAGATCGCCGCGCTTGGTGAGGGTGGCGACGATTTCTTTACCAAACCGGTGCTGCCGGACCAGTTGGTGCCTGCAGTGTCGGCCCGAGCCCAGCGTGGCCGCACACTGCGGCTTTTCATGGAGAAGGACGGCCTCACCGGGCTCTTCAGACACAGCCGAATCATCGAACAGCTCGAGGTCGCTGTTCGGAGGGCCGATCGACAGCATGGAACGCTGGCTGTCGCGATGTTGGATATCGATGGCTTCAAGGAGGTCAACGACGAGCACGGACATCTGGTGGGAGACCAGGTCTTGAAGGCCCTCGCCTATCTCCTTCGTCAGCGCCTCCGCATGAGCGATGTTCTGGGCCGATTCGGTGGAGACGAGTACGTCGTGGTGCTCCCTGACACTGATGGCGCGGCGGCGTTGGAGAAGATGGATGAAATCCGGCGCAACTTCGCTGCTATTGACCACGAAACGGGCCACGGGTCGTTTTCCGTGACGCTGAGCTGTGGGGTTGGCGAGTTCCCTACAGCCCTCACAAGTCACGAGCTGATTGCTGCTGCGGATGAAGCCCTCTATCGCTCCAAACGGGGCGGGCGCAACCGGGCACTCCTGGCTGGCGACGAGGATTGAGTCGTGGCCTCACGCCTTCTCTTGGGATTGTCGCTGACGATAGCCGTCGGGTGCGGACAGCCTTTTGAATCGTCCCCGCCTGGCGCGGAGACGGCACAGTCGGTACCGGCCGGTGTTCTCACGATCGGATCGGTGTCGCTCAACCCCACCCGGGAGTATGAGGTGGTTCGGCCCTTCGCCGACTTCGTCGCCGCCAACCTCCACGACGTGGGGATTGGTCGGGGTCGGGTAGTGGTTGTCGGTTCTCTGAACCAGATGATCGAAGAGCTTCGGGAGGGGAGGGTCGATCTTCTCGTCGATAGCCCGTTTCCGGCAGTTTTCGTTTGGCAGCACACCGATGTCGAGCCGATTCTTCGCCGCTGGAAACGCGGGTCAGACGTATACCGAAGCGTCATCTTCACCCGAACAGACAGCGGTGTTCAATCAGTCGACGATCTTGCCGGCAAGATCATCGCCTTTGGTGAGCCGTTTTCTACCTCGGGTTTTCTGATGCCTAAAGCGGCGCTTGCCTCGGCCGGTTTGCGGCTGTTCAACTATGAGGATCCCGCAGCCTCGATTCCGGGCGATCGTGTCGGCTATGTCTTTTCAAACGATGCCGAGAACACCATGTTCTGGGTTCTCAAGCAAAAGGTCGTGGCGGGAGCAGTCAACGCAGACTACTTCGAGGCGCTCGCCGGTGATCGGATCAGCGAACTCCGGATCCTCCTCACGACCGAGGCGGTGCCCAGAAACGTCGTCAGCGTGCGGAGTAGCCTCGATCCGAAGGTGATACAGGCGATCGAAGCCCTACTGCTCGAGATGCACCTCAGCGATGAAGGACGTGCGTCGCTCGAGGAATTCGAGGAGACCACCAGGTTCGATCCATTCCCGGGGGGGCCGGACCAGGACCTTGCGCATATCCTGACGCTTCTGCCGCACGTTGAGGAGGATCTCGGGGTGGTGAGATCGCCACGATGAGACTCGGTCTGAAAGGTCGCTTCGTCGTCTTTGTTTCGGCGATCATTATTACCTTCGGGGTGGTACTCACAGCCCTCTCGGTTCGTGCCCAGAGCGCACGTTTACGCCACGAGCTCGAGGACAGGGGCAAGCTCCTGACGACGGTGATCGCCGCCAACGCAACTGACGCCCTGGCCAAGCTCGAGGTGAGAGAGCTGCGGAACATGATTTCCGAGGCTCGAGATCAGGAGAATGTTCTCGATGCGGTTGCGTTTGACGAGGACGGACGGGTGCTGACTGACGGCACGGTCGTCAACCCGCGACGGCACATGTTGATCTCCGAGGCAGCGCTCCGTCACGCAACGGGATCGGAAGCCCTGCTCGTCGAATTTGATGGCGAAGCGATGACGGTGACCAAACCTCTGCACCTCGGGGGCCAGGTGCTTGGCGGAGTACGCGTTCGTTATTCCCTGGCCGGCCTCGCCGAAGATCAGGCGTCACTGGCGCGCCGCACCGCGAAGGTAGGCGCCATATTCGCGCTCATGGGTGTGCTTGCTGCGGCCCTGCTCGCGGAGGCCGTAACGCGCCCACTCAACGAAGTCATTCGAGCTACCCGAGCGTTGTCCGAAGGCAAGCCGGTGCCGCGGCTGGCGGTTCGGACTGCGGATGAAGTTGGAGAGCTCGCTGAAGCCTTCAACGAGATGACACGAAAGCTCCGCGACACCACCGTGTCACGTGACTATCTGGATCGCGTGCTCGAAACAATGGGCGAATGCTTGGTTGTGACCGGTCCGGACGGCACCATAACCAGGGTTAACTCGGCGGTGTGCAGCCTCTCAGGAGTCGGCGAGGATGAACTCCTGGGCCAGAACTGCCGGGACCTCTTTCGGGCGCCGGAGGGACATATGTCGTTACTTGACGCGCTGGGGCCGGATGGATCGGCCTACGGCCTTGAAACCGAGCTTCTGGCGCGAGGTGGCGAGGCCGTGCCGGTCTTGATTTCGGTCGGTGCAATGGAGGAGAACCCTGAGAGGGCCAGAAGCTACGTCGTCGTGGCCGCGGACATTGGTGAGCGCCTTCGCCATGAGCAGCAGAAAGACGAATTCGTAACCATGATTCATCACGAGGTCCGAGCCCCTCTGACCGCTGTGCGCGGCGCGATTGGCCTGCTCGAAGGAGGCGTTGCTGGAGAGCTCGGCGAGCGCGGACAAGAGCTAGTGAAAATCGCCTTGCGCAATAGCGAAAGGATGGGGCGACTGGTCAACGATATCCTGGCATCACGAAAACTCGATTCCGGGCGGATGGCGTTTCACCTCGAAAAGATCGAAATGATGCCCCTCATCGAACAGGCAATCGACAGCACATCGGCCTACGCCACCAACCACAAGGTCCGCTTCGAACTCAAGGAAGCTGTTCCCGGTTCGATCGTGCGTGTTGATCCAGACCGCATGATCCAGGTGCTGACCAATGTGTTGTCCAATGCCGTTCGTTTCTCGCCCACAGACGGCGTGGTGACTGTCAAAGCGAGCCGGCGCGACCAGATGTTGAGGGTTGCCGTCTCAGACGCGGGACCGGGTATTCCCGAGGACTTTCGCAACCACGTATTCGAGGCCTTTGCGCGAGGCGAGCACGACGACTGGCGTCACCGCAGTGGAACCGGCCTCGGGATGAGCATCTCCAAGGGCATCATCGAGGAGCTGGGCGGGGTGATTACCTTTGAAACCGAACTCGGCTCGGGTACCACCTTTTTCATCGATATCCCGGAATCAGTCTGAAATGCGAGAGCGTCGACCGGCGAACGGTCAATTCAAAATGGACAGCGACGGCGTGGTGGGATATTTTCGAATCGAGATGACTGATGCCTGTCTTATTTTTCTGTCGACAAATTGGATGTTCGTGAGCCCCCAATACCCGGATCCGAGGTCCTTGTGGGTTGGTAGCTCCCGGATTCAAGCTCTGTAGGGCGAAGATGGCGATCACGGGCAATCTTGAGACCATGAGCCTCGCAGAGCTGCTGCAATGGCTAGCTAACGGTCGCCAGACCGGAACTCTGATTGTCAACAACGGCAGCATCGAGAAGAAGATTTTTCTTCGTGACGGAGCTGTTCTCTCCTCATCGAGCTCCGATCCACGAGGTTACCTGGGCCACTTTCTGGTCAGCAAGGGCGTGATCTCCGAGGAAGATCTATCAAGAGCGATGGCCATTCAGGCCGAGCAGGGAATACTTCTCGGTGAGATTCTCGTCGAGGGCGGGGCGATTGATCAGGAGTTGCTCGATCACATGCTCAGGCTCAATGCAGAGGAGAACATCTACGATCTTTTCGCCTGGGATGTTGGACATTTCGATTTCTTCGACGATGAGCTTCCGGAGTACGAACTGGTGCCGATGTCGTCCTCCATCACGGGCCTCGTGATGGAGGGGATGCGCCGGATCGATATGACCAAAGAGATGGGGAAGATGATCCCCTCGATGCTATGCGTGCCGGTGTCCGTGGCCCCGCTGCTGGACGAGGACGAGATGGACTTCGGATGGCGGGGAGTACTGGAAGCGGTTGACGACGATCGCAGCATTGAAGATATCTGTCTCCACACACATTCCTCCGAATTTTTTGTTTGCGACGTGATGTATAAGAAAATAAAAGAGGGCAAGATCAAGATCGTGCGGCCGCGGGTGACTGCCCCTGATCCCCAGGCGCCAGCCGCACCGGCCGTCAGGGACAATGCGGACGCCGGACCAACCAGCGCCCAGGCTCTGGTTTCCGAGGCCATGGTGCATCTCAAGCTTGGCGTCTACGAGGCCGCCGCACGCCACCTCGGGGCCGCGACCAGCCTTGACCCCCACAACCGCGAACTGGCGCTGGTGGTCAAGGAGCTTGAATCTGAGGTGAGGGCGGGACTTGAAAATGACGGGGTCAAGTACGAAAAAGTTCCGACGCTCGAAACCACCCTCGATGACCTACGCGCCATGAGCTTTTCTCCCGAAGAGGGTTTCATCCTGTCCCGCATCAATGGCACATCCGACGTCGCCTCGATCATCAAGATATCTCCGCTGTCGGAGATCGATAGCCTTTTGGTCTTCTGGAAGCTCTCGCAATCAGGCCAGATCAGTCTCAAAGACGTAAGCTGACCGCCAGTCCTACGCCTACAAACCAGAACTGTTGGGGCAGCATTTATGCCGCCCGTGATTCGTACCGGCAGGACGGTATGGCTGTGTCGGGAGGGGGAACGAGGACGGAAACGCGAACGGGTTACAATGCGCCGATGGGAAGATTGATTGACCCCGAGAAACGTGAGCGCGCCAAGGGCCAGCGGGTCGAGCGCAAGGCGAGAATTCTCAAAGTCGCGCGTTCGATTTTTTCGAGGCTCCCCTTTGTGGAAGTGACGCTAGACAGTATCGGCCAGGGGGCCAATGTCGATCGCGGGGTGGCGTCGATGTTCTTCCGCAGCAAAGAAGAGCTGTTTCTTCGTGTTCTTCGTAAAGAACTAGATGACTGGTATTCGGCCCTCGAGACCGAACTCGACTGCGCAGAAGACGGCCTTTCGCAATCGGAACTCTCTGAACTGCTGGCGAGGAGCCTGTCGGGGAGGCCCGAGCTGAGGCGCTTTCTGAGTTTTGAGGCGGTTGTGCTCGAGCAAAACCTCGACGCCATGGAGACGTTTCGATTTCAACGTTGGCGTTGTGACCGGATGGTTGAGGTCGGCGCGATTCTCGCGCAGCAGGTCGATGGGTTCGAAGGAGGGGACGCTATGCGCCTCCTCCACCGCATTCAGCTGTTGACCGCCGCCCTGGCTCCAGCTGCCGACCCCAAGGGTGCAGCCTCCTATGAGGTCGGCGATCCCGACTTCGCAATTTTCGCCGTAGATTTCGAAGCTGAATTGAAAAGCTTCATTTTGGGCATGCTCAATGCGGGGGTAAAGGGTTATGAGTAAAGAGTAAAGGCTCCTTTCGGTTCCGAAGAGAATCTGGGAGCGCGTTGACCCTTAACCCTTTACTCTTAACTCTTTACTTGCCTCGGATGGATTGAAGAGTTAGCCTTCTTCCCTTGACATGGTATCTCACTGTGGGTATCATTCCCCGGCCCATGTGAGTGGAGGAAACAATGGCAGGCAAAGGACATCGCATCACGGTCAAGCTCAAGAGTACCGAGAGCCCGTACATGTACAGCGTCAAGAAGAACAAGCAGAACACTCCCGATCGTCTGAAGATCAAGAAGTACGATCCCGTCGTGCGCAAGCACGTCATTTTCAAAGAGTCTCGTTAACCCGCCTCACTGGAGGGGGCCAGGGCATCGTCGTCTCGGTGCCTTTTCAAAGCCCGGTTGCCCATGGGGTCGCCGGGCTTTGTCGTTCCCTGATTCCCTCGAGACTTCCCCGCCCAATCTCTGCCCGCAGATGACGCAGATTAACGCAGATAACCGGACCTGATCTTGTTTTCTACCTGCGTCGATCTGCGTGATCTGCGGGAAAACTGGGTGGGTGGGCGGCCCTCACTCCGTCATCCCCTCATCCCCTCATCCCCTCATCCCCCCAGAGGAGCTATGATGGGGTGATCGCCGAAGGGAATCGCGATGGACGTGCTCAGGGAGTTTCTCGAGTTCATCGAGTACTCGAAGCCGCAACCGGTGGCCGAACTCCTCAGTCGGGTGCTGCTCAAGAGCCGCCGTTTAACCGGCGCCGAAGCCGGCAGCGTTTTCATCGTCCGGGGCCGGGGCAAGACCGGGCGACTCGAGGCGGCCGATATCCAGAATGACTGCGTCGAGCTCGAACCTGCAAGCTTTGTAGTGCCCCTCAACACGTCATCGATTGCCGGCTACACGGCAGTTACTGGTGAAATGGTCTTTGTGGCGGACCTGTACAAAATACCTGACGATCTCCCCTTCAAATTCGATCCCAGCTTCGATCGAAAGGCTGGATACAGCAGCCGTTCTATGCTCAGCTTTCCACTCGTCAACCACGACCGCAAGGTGATTGGCGTCGTCCAGCTGATCAATCGACTCGACGGTTCTGGGGATGGGCCGGTGCCTTTCGAACGTGAGCAGGCCGATCTCATTGTTCCCTTCAATCACATTGTCGGCGGTGCCATCGAACGCGCCGATATGGTCGAGCGCATCTCTGCCCAGAATATTCGCCTGCGCGACCGGAATCGCCTCCTACGTGAGCAGCGTGCCCGCATCGCAGCTCTCCAGGACGAAACCGAGGAGGCCTTCCAGCTCTCCATCAACCTCTTGTCACGGGCCGCTGAACTCCATGACGAGGACACGGCCCATCACGTCGAGCGGGTTAACGAGTATTCCTTCTTCCTGGCCGGATCGCTCGGCAAGCCGAAGTCTTTCTGCAACCAGATCCGCTACTCGGCCCAGCTCCATGACGTCGGCAAAATGAGCATCAACGTCGCGATCCTCCGCAAGGATGGCCCGCTCAACGACAAGGAACGCCTCGAAATGATGCGCCACCCGGAATATGGCTTTCAGATCCTCTCTGCCTCCGACCGACTGCAAATGGCCGCCGACATTGCCCTCAACCACCACGAACAGTGGGACGGTAGCGGCTACCCTGCGGGTCGAAAAGGCGAGGAGATCCCGCTCCCAGCTCGTATTGTTGCCCTTGCCGATATTTATGACGCCCTGCGATCAGAACGAACGTACAAACAGGGTTTCACTCACGAAAAGACCCGTCGCATCCTCCTCGAGGGCGATGACCGCTTCGACCCCACCAGCCACCTCGACCCCAAGCTGCTCGGAATTTTCTCCGAACATCACCAGGGCATGGCAGAGATCTGGGATCAGCTTCGGGGCTAGCCCGCATATCACCGGGTTTTGGATCGAACACGTCCCTCAGTGGACAGGACGCGCTACCATCACTCGGAAGAGGGAGGTTAGGAATGCACGGGGAGAGTCGACGGATGCAGAGAGTTCACTTGATCTCGATTGTCGTGTGTCTCGGAATCGCCGCTTCGGCGGCGGCGGGAGATGTGTGGATCAACTGCGCACCCGGGTTCGACATTTTTCTCGATGGGGAGTCAGTTGGCGTTTCCGAAACAAGTGAGAGTGGGAAGAATCTTCGCGGTATCGAATCCGGCGCTCACACCATCAGGATCGAAAAAGATGGTGTTGCTCTGGCTGAGTTTTCCGTCAATGTCGGGTTCGCTCCGAATCAGGTCGAATATAGTGGGCTCTCGGCGGAGATGAACGAAGAGTTTCCCGGGACATCGCAGGGTGAGGCGGAGGAACGGGTCGTGGGGACGATAGAAATCACTTCGGATCCCAGGGAATGCAACGTGAAGATTGGGGGCCGACGGATCATGAAGAAACATGTAATCTTGACGATCCCGGACCTTCCCGTCGGTGCGCATAAAATCTGGTTTGAGAGCTCTGGAACGGTCCTCAGCGAAAAGGTAGTCGTTCAGGCGGCACAGCCAGCAAAAGTCATCGTGGATTTCAACAATCAACGGGTCGCCATCGCCGGAAACGAAGCGGATGTCGAGGGCGGTGGTTCAGTATCCGAAACGGAAAACCCTCGAGCCGAACCCGAATGCATCGAATACTGGATTGAGGTGCTGCGAACGAACGACCCGGAAGCGATCGAACCCTACCAGCAGATGCTTAAAGAACTGGGCTTTCCTCGCGAACAGCAGAAGGTCATCACCGTTGACGACGGGAGCGCAGATCCTGATATCAAGCTTCGTGTCGGCCCCGTTTCTCGAAGCAAAAAGGCGAGATGGGCAGCCGGCCTCATCAGGAATGCAGGGATCCCGACGGTATGGGTTGTGCCGGAGGAATGCCTGCCCCCTACCGAACGGCCCAAGCGCGAGTTCAGACCTTCTCACTGATAGACGCGATAAACAGGCCCGTCATCACGAAAAAGAACACCCTCGACGGAAGCGTCGACCGCTTCTTCAGTGGATGAGGCAAGCTCGATTGGTTCGGGTAGACGGCTCGCACCGTCCTCGAATAATCAAAGACTGGTCCTGGGGCGAAAGATCAAAAGACGACGTAGCGATCCATCTCGGCCAGCATCTCGGCGTTGCGGCCCTGGGTGGCGAAGTCCTTGAATCCAACCCCGGGGACCTCCTCTTCGCGCCCGTGATAGCCGTTGCCGCGGAAGCTCACATCGCAGATCCAGAGCTTGGCCTTGCCTTCGAGCTTCGCGAAATCCGGCTGCAAGGTGAGGTGAACGGCGGGTCCGGTGAAAAAGGCCTGCACCTCCTTGCCCTTGTGGTGGGCGGCGTTCACCAGCTCGATCACGGAGTCGAGGTGGTTGTCGGTGGTGACCAGGATTCCCAGTGTGTCGGCCATTGTCTACCTCTCCATCTTGTCTACGATTTGCGAGTGCGTCGGCTGCATGATGGCGATCAGCCGATGACGGTTCGAAGTTTGTCGAAGATGAACTGGCGAGCGTCCTTGTCGTCGGCGTACTTGAGGAAGAGCTGGTAAATTCCCTCGCGCAAAAGCTCTGCATCGTCCTTGGCCTCGTTGCCCTCCACCTTTTTCAGGGCTTCGAGGATTTCGTAGACGTCCGGATTCACCTGAGTGGTCACGGTGATGGAGTCCGGTCCAAGCTCGGCAAAGGGCGATCCCGCGGCGTCCGGTTCGGGACAGACGTCGGATTGAATCGCCGAGGCGTCGATTTCGGGTGGCGGAAATTCGTTCAACAGCTGGTAGCACTCCATCGCCCTGTCCATAAAGCGCTGGCTGAGAAAGACCTCGCCGAGGGATTTGATAATTCGTCTGGCCCACATGATTTCGTCGAAATCGACGCCGTCCTTCGACAGCACCTTGCTCGCCGATGCCAGCGACTTGTTGTAGCACTGGCAACGTTCGAGAAGAATGGCGGAAGCGAGATCCTTGTCCATATTGTATCTCCCTGATGCCTCTCCATTTACCACCAGCAAATGACTTTGTCGTACTCGAAGATGTCATCCACCAGTGAGGCCCAGTCGACCTCCTCCTCGAAGAGGGGAACGGTCTTGAACTCCTCTTCGGAGAAGGCGTCCATGAACTCCTGCACGGTTACGTTGGGTTCGCTTTTCAAGATGTGGAGCACTTTCATTTTGCTTTCCTCTCAGAAGGGGATGACGATGTCGGAGTCGGTGAGGATGGCCACCGTCTCTTCCGGGGTGGCGTGTTTGAAGCCGTACTTGTCGACGTTTTCCCGGTTGTTCGAGTAGCGCTCACCGTCCATCTCGTCGATGAATTCCATGTTGTCGAAGTACTCCTCGTAGGCTTCCTCGTCGCTTTCCTTGTTGGCGAGAGCTACGACCTCGTGATCGAGGACGAACATTTTGACCTCGACGGACTCGAGCAGCAGACCGAGGCTGGTGCGCAGGCCCTCGTACTGTTGCTCCTTGTCTCTGATCAGCACGGCCACTTTTTTCATCTTTCCCCCTTGCTCAACCCGGGTTGATGGCCCGGTCAGCCCTTGCGGATGAAGTACCGCGTGTGTCCCTCGTCGTCGTCGACAAAGCCGAGGAAGGTGTTGTCGCCCTTGTCGCCGAAGTGTGGGATGTCGTTCTTCGAGCCCGGGTCCGTTCCCCAGATTTCGAGGATTTCGCCCGCCGGCACGCCTTTAAGCTCTTTCTTGGTCTTCAAAAGAGGCATCGGACAGGTCAGCCCGCGGGCGTCGAGAACGCCGAACGGCATGAGGTTTTCCAGATCCATGTTTCTCGCTCCTTGTCAGAAGACGACCAACTTCTCCGACTTCTCGTTCCAGATGGCGACGAACGCCCAGAACACGAAGAAGACGATGAATATCGGCACGGTCACATACCAGGTGAGGGTGTCCGGGATGAACAGCCCCTCGCCCATCTTGTCGTACAGGTTGAAGCTCTTGAGGGTCCTGGCGAGCAGGGAGTTGGTGAGGGCGAAGGCGATCAGTGTGACCACCATCTTGGTCTGTCCCTCGCCGATCCGCCACAGAGTGCTGCTGGCACAACCGCCGGCGATCAACATGCCGACACCGAAGATTGCGCCGCCGAACAGGCTGCCCATCCAGAAGTTGTGGGAGACGCCCATGGAGGGTTCCTGGATCCAGGCCCACTTGATCACCGCCGTGCCCATGCCATAGATGACCAGGCTCATAGCGACGACCTTCACCATCTCGGCGTCGCCGGTCATGAAGGGACAGCGGAAGGCGCGAACGAAACAGAACCGCGACCGGTGCATGATCAGCCCGATCAGGAAACCGAAGAAGAGCAGGCCTCCCAGTTCGGTGTTGTCGAAGACCGAGTAGAGGTAGAAGGCAGCGACGACGAGGAACATGGTTGTTCCACCGAGATAGGGTTGCACGCCCAACCACTTGTCGCCGGGTGGGTGTTGCTCGACACCTTTCTGAGGAACATGTTCCATTTCCCACAATAGGTAGCGGAGGCCGATCCACGCTCCGATGATGAGGCCGGCCATCATGGCCACGCCGCCAAAATCGAGCATCGCCGCCGCGGTGTAGAATCCGCCGACGTTGCAGCCGGCAGCGAGCACGGCGCCGGCGCCCATAAAGATTCCGCCAATCGCGGACTTGGCGTACTCGAGAGGTGGCGCCTTGTGAAGCTTGAACTGCCGGCTCATCAGGGCCGAAACGAAGGCACCGATCATGAGCCCGCCACTGGTCAGCGTGATGGGATGGAGCAGGGGAGAGTAGGGGCGGTCCTCTCCAACGCCTCCGAGAAAGAAGATCCAGTCGCCGACGTTGCGGTATCCCGCGGCGACGCCCCAGGGTCCTTTCCACAGGAATATGAGCAGGGCCACGAGGGCTAGGAAGATGCCGGCCAACCAGGTCGGCCACTCCTGCTCGAAGATCGCGATGTAATTCTTGCGCGCCTCTTCCTTCAGGCTGCTCCAGAAACTCACCGTTGACAATCTATTCGCCCTCCCCGGCTGCAAACGATTCGGCGATGAAGGTCGGTTTTGAGATCTTCAATTTTGGTTGCGATATTTTCTCTTGGATGTTCATACATACAAATGATCATATTCTCAAGTATCAATGTTATAGTGCAGGGAGAAATGCGTTTGCTCGAACGTTTTGAAGGTCGCGAATTCACGCCGTTGGTAGCTGCTGTTCACCGGCGCTATTCTGAGATCGAGAACGTCGTGTATTAGTTGACGTCAACCAACCGGGATATGGCAAGGGGGAAACGATGTGGATCAGAAGAATTACTGGACTCTTCGTCGTTGCGCTGGTGGGTTTGCTTGCAGCAACCGCCGTTAGCGCCGGATCGAAGGCTAACACTCGCAAGGGCAAGGCCTACTTCAAAAAGAAT
>Ga0209013_10001932_pt1 | contig 19104 bp, 17 predicted proteins | sample Cruoilmetagenom2_FD_187291 | JGI IMG/M metagenome (GOLD analysis project Ga0209013, IMG submission 187291) | Oil polluted marine microbial communities from Coal Oil Point, Santa Barbara, California, USA - Sample 2 (SPAdes) (version 2) | ecosystem: Environmental > Aquatic > Marine > Oil seeps ...
TCCAGTGCCGCTCCTGACAACCTCGCGCGCTGATCGTGCAGTAGGAAACGTTCGACGTACGGAGTCAGGTCGCCCGCCGTTTGATAGCGGAATCCCCCGGCTACATGAACCAACTCGAATCCGTGTGCGTCAGCTGCGTAGCTCGTTGCCAACTCTTCGCACCACTTCTCGACCAATACGGTCGGTTGCTCGAGGAGCTGAGCAAGAAGTGCGGCCGGAACGGGTTCATGGGCAACGAGGACGATCGACTCGATCGCCCTCTTGAATTCAGCTACTTGGTCTTCGATTGGGTTCAATATCTGGTCGGACATGGCCACTCAGCCCTCGTATGTATCGATGAGCACGTCTTCGGTATCAAAGTCTTCCCCCGCTGACCAGAGAATCTCGATATCCCCGAAACGTTCGGGTTGGTCGAGTTCGATCGCACCCTGCTTGAACAGCTCGAGTACGGCCAGAAAGCGGATGATGACTTCGATTCGATCGGCGAGATCAGCGGTTAGGCGACGGAAGGAGATCTGCCCGACACGCGGTAGCTCATCGAGCAACTCCACGACTGCATCCGCAACCGTGATTTTGATGGGGTTGATGTGGAACAGATCGACGGTCGGTATCGGTTTCGGCGTCAGCGCACTGATCGCTGCATTGCGCAGCCTGTTGACGGTTGTCCCTTCGAGCATGTCGGGCAATGTGTCTGAGAAACGTTCGTCGGGGCCGACGATACGAGGAAAGGACTGATCTGCTTCGTCTGCGAGGGCGGCAAAGATCTGTGCGACATCTTTGAAGGTCTTGGCCTCTAGCAGACGCGAGAGCAACATGTCTCGCTCTTCCCACAGTGCCAACTCTTCGTCGAGGTCGAGGTCGGCCATGTTCGGAAGCAGGCGTCGAGCCTTCAATTCGACAAGCGTCGCCGCTATCAGCAAAAAGCCCGTTGCGACATCGAGATCGAGAACCTGCATGCGTTCGATCTCCGCAAGGTAGGCATCGACGATGGTCGAGAGGTTGACTTCGTAGATGTCGACCTGCTCTTTCAGGATCAGCTGAAGGAGCATGTCAAACGGCCCCTCATACACAGGGGTGGCAACGTTCATGGCCATCGCCGCCCAACCTACCGGAGCGGACCACCTCCAACGGGGTATCGTCGGCGGCCGTGACCAACACCACGACAAACACCAGGCGCGTGCTGTCGTGCATGCAACCATCCGGAGACGTCCATCTCGGTAACTACCTGGGGGCATTGCGCAACTGGGTATCCGGTCAATACACATGCGATGCCTTCCACGGCATTGTCGATCTGCATGCGCTGACTGTCACTGAGAAGCCCGACGTACTCGGCGAGCAGACAATGTCGCTGGCGGCAATGTTCTTCGCGATCGGGCTGGACCCTGATGTCTCGACGATCTTCGTACAGAGCCACGTACCGGAACACAGCGAGCTCGGCTGGATAATGCAGTGCACCGTGAGCTACGGCGAACTGTCGCGCATGGTCCAGTTCAAGGACAAAACGGCGAAGCGAGAAAACCAGTTCATATCCGCCGGACTATTTGCATATCCGGCATTGCAGGCGGCCGACATACTGCTGTACGACGCAAATGAGGTTCCCGTGGGTGACGACCAGCGCCAACATGTGGAGATCACCAGGGATGTCGCGATTCGTTTCAATCACCGATTTGGTGAAACCTTCGTGATCCCCGAGGCGGTGACTCCGGAAGCCGGAGCGCGCGTCATGAGCCTGCAAGATCCAACTTCGAAAATGTCGAAATCAGACGCCTCCGATGCGGGCTGCGTCTATATCACTGACGACCCAAAGGTCGTCATGAAGAAGTTCAAGCGAGCAGTCACCGACTCCGACACCGGCGATGGTGCGGTTCGTTATGACCGAAAGAACAAGCCGGGCGTCAGCAACCTCTTGGAAATCAATGCAGCGGTCACGGGCCGCTCACCCGAGGCAGTAGCCGACGACTACAGCCAGTACGGCGCTCTCAAAGTCGACACCGGTGAAGCTGTACTCGCCGTACTCGACCCGATCCGCGAACGCTACGAGGAACTCATCCGGGATCCGGGTGAACTCACTCACCTACTCAGAGTCGGGGCCGACAAGGCCCGCGAGGTAGCCGCGGCAACGCTGAACCGCGCACATTCCAATATCGGCATGCTGCCGGCATGACTCGTGCCACACCCGTTCCCCACTGACACCGATCGGCACATCACTCGGCTTGGCGTTCCCGCGCTCGCGGTAGCAGCATTGGTACTTGCTCCCGTCTCCGCGCAGATGACGCTACGCGTGGTCACACTTCTTGAGATCTTCGAACGCCGGGCCCTCGCCCAAGATCAACTCAACGGTCGATGGGTCTGACCCCGCGGCGGCGGCCATTTGCGCTCCGATCGCCTCATGGTCGTGGTAAGCCCTGAAACGTCGTCCCCGAGGACCGATGATCGTTCCGGCGACCCTCCCGAACGTTCCGAGGCCGCACTCGACCTTGCCGACGTCATGCAGGATCGCACCAGCGATCTCGGCAGCACTTGCGTCCTCACGATATTCCACGAATCGACGGGCGACGTAGGCACTGTGACGTCGATCCTGGTCGCTCTGCTGTTCCCACAGAGCCATCTCGGTCGGCGAAAGACGTTCCTCGACCCAGGAGCGATTTTCGGGTGACGGTGGCGCAGATGACAGCGACGTGGAGAATCGGGCGACGAGGTGCCAGCCGGATACCAACAACTTCATTTCGCCAGTGTGGCGCGAGGATGCGAGGAGCGGTACACGTCCCACAGACGCTCCTGGCTCACACGCGTGTAGACCTGGGTAGTCGAGATGGACGCGTGCCCGAGCATCTCCTGCACCACCCTCAAGTCGGCTCCGTGATCCAGGAGATGCGTCGCACACGAATGGCGCAGGACATGTGGCGAGAGCTGATCACCGATTCCGGCCCGATCACCCCATTTCTTGATCACGAGCCAAGCCGCCTGCCGGGTGAGTCGGCCTCCCCGAGTATTCAAGAAGACCGCCTCGGCGTCATCGCGCCGCCGCCACTGGTCTGGAATGAGACGTGCCCGACCACTTGGAGAGAACCAATCTTCCAACGCCTCGGCGGCTGATGACCCGAATGGCACGATGCGTTCCTTGCCGCCCTTGCCGTACAGCCTCACGAGCTGGGCATCAAGGTCGATCTCGCCGATGGAGAGTCCCACAGCCTCAGAGATCCGAGCACCAGTTGCGTACAACAGCTCGATCAGCGCGAGATCTCGCCGGTGGATGGGTTGGGTGACGATAACTGAGTTGATCAGGCTGCCGACCTGTTCCTCACTGAGGGGTTTCGGAATTCCCGATGGAACCCGCACGCCCTCGAGATCCGCCGCCGGGTCGTCGCGCCGCTCACCTTCGATCGAGAGGTAGCGATGCAACATCCGAATCGCGGCAATCTGTCTGGCGATCGATGACGTCGCGGCACCGCTTGCCCGTCGCTCACCGACGAACTCCACAAGCTGGCCGTGCGTGACGGTGATAACCGTTTCGTCATGCGCAATCAGCCACGTGCAGTAGCCATTGATATCCCGGCGGTAAGCAGCAAGTGTGTTCGCCGACCGGCCCTTCTCCGCGACCATCCAGGAGAGAAACTCCTCGACTTCGAGCGGAAGCGATGGCCCGGCCATGGCCAGAGGGTCAACCCTCGTCCGATGGACTATCCAATGGGTCACCCGATGCGCGGAGTCGGCGGTCGGCCAGCAGAAGAGCGATGACAGATTTGGCATCCCGAATCTCACCGGTCTCGACCATCTCAACTGCCTTGGCGAGGGGAAGTCGGAGTACCTCCAAGTGGGCCTCCTCCGGCCCATGGCGATCGTGAGGAACCACTGTGCAATCGGTGGCCAAGTAGAGCGTCGTGACCGAATCGGTCATACCCGGCGACGGATATATCTCCGTCAACAGCTCCACTGCACCCGCAGAAAGCCCGGCTTCTTCGATCAGCTCTCGACGCGCGACTTCCGCCGTGTCCTCCCCTTCGATGTCGCGCATACCGGCTGGAATCTCAATGATCGCCTGTCCGTATGGTGGGCGGAACTGGCTGATGAGAACGACCGACGCGGTGCCCTCTGAGTCGAACAACAGTGGCAGGATGCCAACCGCGCCGGGCGAACGAACAATGTCACGGCTGAAGATTTCTCTGTCAGGCGACTCGAATTCAGCAGTTGCGAGGTGCCAGACGAAACCCTGGTGGATGATGGACTCCGAGAGCCACTTGAAGCCGCTGTCAGTGGTCACGAGGTGAGTGACGGCTCCGTGGCGATCGGGGCACCGGGCGGAGCCTCCTCGGCCCGCTCGCCGTGGGCCAATGCGGCGGCAATCAGTTCGCGGAACAGCGGGTGAGGCCGATCCGGACGACTCTTGAATTCTGGATGCGCCTGCGTACCGACCCAGAATGGATGGCCAGGGAGCTCGATGAACTCGACGAGTCGGTTGTCGGGAGAAACACCCGAGCACCACAGTCCCGCAGCTTCCAGCTGAGCCCGATACTGATCATTGAACTCATAACGGTGTCGATGGCGCTCGCTGACGACTGGCTCGTCATAGGCAGAAGCAACCTGCGATCCGGAGGCAAGCACCGCGTAGTGTGCGCCCAGCCGCATTGTGCCGCCCTTGTCTTCAATCCCTCGTTGCTCGAGCATCAGATCGATGACAGGGAACTGGGTGGTGGGATCGAATTCGGTCGAGTTCGCGTCGGCCATCCCGACAAGGTTGCGCGCAAAGTCGATGACCATCGCCTGGAGGCCGAGACACAGTCCGAGACAAGGCACCCCCTGTTCACGGGCATAGCGCGCTGCAGCAATCTTTCCCTCGACTCCGCGATGTCCGAAGCCGCCGGGGATGACGATGCCGTCGAGATCGCTCAGCTCACCCGCGGCAAGCAGCCCTTCAACACTCTCGGATTGAATCCAGACGATCTCGACATTCGCCCCATGGTGGAAGCCGGCATGTTTGAGGCTTTCCACCACAGACAGGTAGGCATCAGCAAGCTGGACGTACTTTCCGATCAGCCCGATTCGCACGGGCGTGGTGGCGGCATCGACCTTGTTGACCAACTCTTCCCAAGAGCTGAGATCCGGGTCGCCCTCGATCCGCAAGAGTTCACACACGAAATCGTCGAGGCCTTCTTCGTGGAGGATGAGGGGAAGCTGGTAGATATTCTTCGCATCGGCGGCGTTGACAACCGCCCGCTCCTCGACATCGCAGAGACTCGAGATCTTGCGCTTGAGGTCGTCTGAGAGAGGCTCTTCACTGCGACAGACAATCACGTCGGGCTGGATACCGCGGCTCCGCAACTCGGTGACGGAGTGCTGTGTCGGCTTGGTCTTCTGTTCACCGGCCGGGCCGATGAACGGAACGAGTGTGACGTGGATGTAGCAGACGTTGTCGCGACCGACCATGTTGCGAAACTGTCGGATCGCTTCGAGAAACGGAAGGATCTCGATGTCGCCGACGGTGCCACCAACTTCGGTGATCACGACGTCGACGTCATTTCCGGCGAGGCGCTCCACCCGCCGCTTGATCTCGTCGGTGATGTGCGGGATGACCTGCACTGTCTTACCCAGGTAGTCACCGCGTCGTTCAGCCGCAAGCACCGCCTGGTAGATCGATCCGGTCGTCGCGTTGGAATTACGTGACAGGTTCTCGTCGATGAACCGTTCGTAGTGACCGAGATCGAGATCTGTCTCGCCACCATCATCTGTGACAAAGACCTCACCGTGCTCGAACGGATTCATCGTTCCCGGGTCGATGTTGATGTACGGGTCGAGCTTTTGCATCGTCACTCGTAGACCGCGGAGCTTCAGAAGTCGTCCGAGGGAAGACGCGGTCAGACCCTTTCCGAGCGAGCTTGCAACGCCTCCAGTCACGAAAATGTGCTTTGGCATCAAACAATCCTCCGTCTCAGAAATCGGTGCTCTCTACACACCATGACGGGACTTCACCATACCCCGCTCTCGTCGCGACATGGGGACTCTCACCAGAGATTTCACGCGAGCAGTTCACGCGCGTGGTGACGAGCAGAATCGGAGTCCGATCCAGACAGCATTCTGGCGACTTCGCCAATCCGTTCATCACCACCGACCGGGCTTGCCGTCGCAAACGTCGCTCCATCGTGAACCGTCTTGGACACTGCGATCTGGCAGTCAGCCGCGGCGGCCACCTGCGCGAGGTGCGTCACTACCAACACCTGGTGCTGACGTCCGAGCGCTGCTAGTGCCTCGCCGATCGACTGCGCTGCAGCGCCGCCGATGCCCGCATCCACCTCGTCGAACACCAGTGTGCTCCCACTCTGGGCGTCGCTCCTGGCAGCCGAGAGAACCAGACGCAAGGCGAGCATGGCCCGTGCCAGCTCCCCGCCCGAGGCCACCCTGGTGAGCGGGAGCAACGGGGAACCCGGGTTTGCAGCGAGGAGGAACTGAACATGATCGCCCGGATCATCTTCGGCATGCTCTCCGATCTCAATGTCGATTGTCGCATCCGGCAATGCGAGGTCTCGCAGCCGCGCGGTGACCGCTTCGGCCAGCCGCGGTCCGGCGAGGCGTCGTTGTCGCCCAACTGAGAGTGCTGCCTGATGCTCGACCACCAGCGCTTCCTGGCGCTGTCTGTCGATCTCTTCCGCTGTCTCATCGAATCGTTCGAGCTCCGCGAGCCGAGTCTTTGATTCAGCATGAAACTTCTTCACTGATTCGAGATCGTCACCATATTTTCGACACATGTTCTTGAGTACCTGTCGACGTTCCCGCACGTCCGCAAGACGCTCAGGCGACTCGTCAATCTGGTCGGTGTCAGCACGTACGCTCACCGCGACATCGTCGAGATCGGCCAGAACACTTCGTAGTTGTTCCGCGTACGGAACGAATGGCGTGCGGCCATCGATCGCCGCGAGCGCGGCAGCGATACTGTCGCGTGCCCCTTCGTCACCGGCAAGAGCTGCCACAGCAAGTTGGCCAGCCTCTCGATGGGCTGCCGCATCGCCCAACACCGACTCCTCGCCGTCGAGCACATCGTCCTCGTCGGGATCAACGATTGCGGCAAGATCGAGTTCGTCTACCTGGTACCGGAGGAGATCAATTTCGCGAGCTCTGGCGCGCTCGTCTCCCCCAAGGGTGGCCAACGCGGCATCAATCTCAGTCAGCCGAGCACGCGCGGCGGCAAGGGGGCCGAGATCGACGTTTCCGAAGTCATCAAGAGCCGCCCGCTGCGTGGCAACAGAGAGCAACGACTGGTGAGCATGCTGACCGTGGAGGTCGACGCTGTCGGCCACGACAGCCGACAGTGAGGCGACGGTCGCCAGCCTGCCGTTGATGTATGCCCGAGACCGGCCGGTCGTGGGGATGACCCTTGTGATCACCGTCTCGGAGCCGTCGTGAGAGATCAACCGGCCGTCAACGCGTGCCTCGGCTGTTCCGTGACGGACCACAGATGCATCGGCACGACCGCCTACGAGCAACTCGATGGCGTCGACGAGCATCGTCTTTCCAGCGCCAGTTTCACCTGTCAGCGCAGTAAGCCCAGGACCGAGAACGAGCACAAGGCGTTCGATGACACCAAGATTCTCGATCTGCAACTCGGTGAGCATTCGTCGGGTCACCCGCGCCGATCGGCCAAACCGAACTTGGCTTTGAGTATCTGGTGATATTGGTAGGTACCGAAACGAACGAAGTTCGCCGTTGCCCCAGACGGAGCACAAAGAACGGTGTCGCCATCGTCCAGGGCGACAATTGGTTGCCCGTCTACTGACAGTTCGGCTCGACGATGACCCGAAACCTCGATCTCAACTACTTCCGATGGATCGAGAACAAGAGTCCGGTCAAAGAGCATGTGCGGGGAAACAGGAGTCAGCAACATCGCTCGATGCCGCGGAGACACGATCGGGCCGCGCGCTGACAGTGAGTACGCCGTGGATCCTGTCGGAGTAGAGACGATGAGGCCATCAGCTTCGTAGTACGTGAAAGGCTCCCCGTCGATGCGGGCAAGCAGCCGAATTGTGTGCCCCGGTAGGGCCTTTTCGACGACAGCTTCGTTGAGTGCGCGAGCGACGTGCTCATCGTTCACAGACACATCAAGCATCATCCTCACATCGAGGTGCCATTGCCCGGATGACGGGCCCCGAAGGAACCGACCCATTGCATCAGTCAGATGCTCTGGTTCGACCTCTGTGAGATATCCGAGCGAACCGAGATTGATACCGAGAAGCGGCACCGCTGCCCCGTCCAGAAACCGCACGCTTCGCAGCATCGTGCCGTCGCCTCCGAGGCTCATCACGAGGTCGGCCTCGTGAGCGGGCCGGCTACTCGCATAATCGTCGAGCCCAAGTGCCAGAGCGTCTTGCGTAGGCATCCAGAATGGGACTTCATGCTCGGCGCACCATTCGGCAGCGCGGCGAACATGATCTCGCACACTCTCACGTTCATGATGTGCTACAAGCGCAATCCCGGTCATGCTGTGCCCTCGCCAGGTGGGGCAGCTTGCGGGGTCGTCACGTGCACCAGGAACTCCCTATTGCCGTCGGCTCCCCTGATCGGCGACTCGGTCCAGCCGATGACCCGACAGTTGGCGCGCTCGAAGACATCTTCGATCTCGTCACGGATGCGAGCATGGATCGCCGGATCGGAGATAACTCCGCGCCCTTTGTCGACCTCACGCCGCTTGGCTTCGAATTGCGGCTTGACCAGAAGAACCATCGGACTACCAGGGTGGCACATCGAGATCAGCGGTGGGACAACCAGAGCCAGTGAGATGAAGGAAAGATCGCCGACCGCAATGTCGACCGGCCCACCAATCGTGTCGACGTCGGCACTGCGGATATTGCGCCGTTCCATGCTGACAACCCGCGGATCAGCGCGGAGTCGCTCATGGAGTTGGCCGTGGCCAACATCGACAGCGACAACCTGCCTCGCTCCGCGCTGCAACAGACAATCGGTGAAACCACCTGTCGACGCGCCGGCATCGAGCGCCCTCATCCCCATCACGTCGATCTGGAAGACTTCGAGAGCCCGATCGAGCTTCTCGGCGCCCCGGCCGACCCATCGCGCCGGCGGGTCGGCAAGCACAACGGCGTCGCTGGGGGCCACCTGCCGCGCTGAGTTGTCAGCGAGTGCGCCATTGACCAGGACTCGGTGCTTCGATATGAGTTCTTGAGCCCGCATCTGATCAGTCGCGAGCGAACGGCGCACAAGCTCCGCGTCCAGACGTCGACGTGCCACCACAGGTCCTGTCTAACTGCCTCGAGCCCTATCTAACTACCTCTTCCAACGCAGAGGCCAGCGCCGCCAGATCCGGAAGGTCAAGAGCGACGTCGATCGCGGGGTCCACAGCCTGATTCGGTGCCATGACGCCGCTGCGCACCAGGACAAACGCAGACCTCAACTCCGCAGCAAACAGCCCGTCGGTCTCGGGCCGGTCCCCGACCATCAGCACGCTGCTCGGATCGAACGATTCATCTGCCGACGAGAGCATCTCGTTGATCAGAGTCGCCATCGGCCGACACGGCTTGCCAGCGATTTGTGGAGTTGCTCCCGACGCGGCGGCCACAGCTGCGAGGATCGCACCTCCACCCGGCGCCAATCCGTCGGCAGTCGGATATGTCGAGTCACCGTTCGTCCCAATCAGCCGAGCGCCCGCTCGCACGGCAGTTGCTGCGACCGTCAGACGGAAGTAGTCGAAGTCGCGATGGAGGCCAACAACCACGGCGTCGAACGGTTCATTCGTAGTTACACCGACATTCAGGACTGCAGTCCCCCCTTGCCGCTCGACGGCCTCGGTGATGCCCGGGCCGCCTGTGACGAGTACCCGCTCCCCCGACGCTATCAGTCCGGCAGCCGCCATCGAGGAGGAGACAACATCGCCTCGGGCCGATATCCCTACTTGCTGAAGCGCAGCCTCCTGATCCGCGATTGTCGCCATGGAGTTGTTGGTGACAAAGAGCACGCGACGCCCGTTCGCCCGGATCCGCGCAATCGCATCAACCGAACCGGCGATTGGCTGATGAGCGAGCCAAACGACGCCATCCAGGTCGCACAGCACTGTTCGAACGCGAGAAAACATGGGCATCACGATCTAATCGTTGCAGGAGGTCGGGCGAGTGATGGCATCCTGTGGTTGTGCCACGCTTCACGCCATTCCCCGCCCTGCGCTACATCGACCCTGACATCGATGATCTGATTGCACCTCCGTACGATGTGCTCTCAGAGGCGGACCTCGATGAACTGGGAGCGCGCAGCCGCTTCAACATCACCCACGTGGATGTGCCGAGAGAATCAGCGGGCCCCGACCGCTACCAACAGGCGGCAGGTGTCCTTCAGGACTGGATCGACGCTGGCGTCATGTCATTCGACGACACGGCGACCTTCACGCTGTACCGGATGCGATTCACCGACGCGTCCGGGGTCGCCCGAGACATCGTCGGCGTGCTCGGCGGCTTGGAAGTGGTAGATGAAGGCGCAGGCGGCGTCCTGCCACACGAACGCGTCACACCGAAGGCCTCTACCGATCGTCTCGACCTGACGCGGGCGACACAGGCCAACCTCTCACCGATCTGGGGGTTGTCATTGGCGGCCGGCCTCACAGAAGTTCTGAACGAACCGGGAGAGTTCATCGCTTCCGTCACGGTCCACGGTGTCAAGCACACTGTCGAGCGGGTCGCCGACAGCGATCGCGTTGCGGCGATCGCCGCCAAGGTTGCCTCTGATGACGTACTCATCGCTGACGGACACCATCGGTACGGGGTCGCGTTGCGATACCGCGACGAAGTTCGAACAGACAATGGCGACCGGTCCGACGCTGCCGAAGACACACTCGCGTTCATCAGCGAGCTGGTGGCCGACCAGTTGAGCGTTGAGGCCATTCACCGGCTGTATAACGGAATCGCGTGGGAGGACCTCGTTGCTGCGCTTGACTCGGTATTCGTCCGTTCCGACGCGGGCCGACCATCTGCCGACACTCTCGCGACGATGGCCGACCGAGGCGTGCTCTGCCTGATCGGCCCCGACGGGGGCGCGCAATGGCTGACGCCGAAGCCTGGGGCACTCGAGAGTGTCAGATCCCTCGACGGCGTGTGGCTGGAACACGCTCTCGCTGATGCCGCACACGAAGTGACGTACCAGCACGGCGTAGATAACGCCGTACAGGCGGTCACATCGGGCGCGGCCGTGGGCGCCGTACTGATCAATCCGGTGAGCGTGGAGGAGATCGAGCGCACTGCCCGAGAGGGCCTTCTGATGCCACCCAAGTCGACCTTTTTCACACCGAAGCTGCGAACCGGGCTAGTTATCCGCAACGTCTCATGATGTGCTCTGCGCGCCGTGACCACCGCAATCCAAACGAAGGCCCTCACGAAACGGTGGGGAGATTTCACAGCGGTTGACGACCTGGATCTCACCGTCCACGAGAGCGAGTGCTACTCGTTGCTGGGTCGGAACGGAGCTGGCAAGTCGACGACTGCCCGGATGCTGCTCGACCTAATTCGGCCAACCAGCGGGAGCGCTCAACTCCTTGGCGGACATGGGAGCGACGCGGCAATCCGAGATCAGGTCGGATATCTCCCTGGCGACCTGAACCTTCCGCGGTCGATGACCGCCAACGATGCTTTCAACTTCTACGGGGGCCTGCGTGGGCCGTCTGATCCATCGGTTCGCGATTCGCTGATCTCACGGTTCGACCTCGACCCTTCCCGTCGGGTCCGTGACATGAGCACAGGAAACCGCCGCAAGGTCGGACTGATTCTCGCCTTCATGAGTACACCTCAACTACTCATCCTCGACGAGCCGACCAGCGGGCTCGATCCGGTGCTCCAAGAGGAGTTCCGTGATCTACTTGCCGAGCGCAAGGCCGATGGTGCGACAATCTGGTTGACATCTCATGTGATGGCCGAGGTCGCAAGGGTCGCTGACCGTGTCGGGTTGATCAACGACGGCAAGATAGTGAAAGAGTTGACCAGCGAGGAACTGCGTCACCAGGCAACAACCGGAATCACCTTCGGCTTTGAGAAACCAGTTGCTTCCGGCGCCTTCGACGGCGTGGCTTCGGTCACTGCTGTCAAGCAGGACGGAACCGACATGGTGGTGTCGTTGAAGGGGCCGGTCGCCGACGTTCTGAAGCGGGCCGCCGAGCTTGATGTAGTGCGTGTGGAAACAGAGCAGAACGATCTCGACGCGATCTTCATACATCTGCTCTCCGGAGGGGATTCATCATGAGTGCCGCCTTCTTGGTGTACCGACGCTGGATCCGCGACCGCCGGCTCTCGACGATCAGTTGGACTCTGGGGCTCGTCGTGATCGTTGTTGCAACGGCGGCGTTCTACCCATCGCTCAGTTCTGCGTCGTCGTCGCTGGCCGACGGCAGCGGCACCGCTAGCGGCGGCGGCAGCGAGGCGATGAGTTCTCTCTTGGGTCTCAGCGCTGGAATCGACCCGAGCACACCACTCGGATATCTCTGGATCGGCCTCTACGCCAATGTTCTCCCGTGGACGCTGATGGCGCTCGGCGTGGCCCTCGGGACCGCAGCCATCGCTGGCGACGAAGAGACAGGTGCCCTCGAGTACCTGCTCTCAGGGCCGGCGACACGTACGCAAGTGGCGTTTGCCCGATTCGCTGGTGCCATATCGATCCTCCTGCTGGCTTCATTCGTCGCAGGACTGTCGTTGGTTCTGTCGATGCCCTTGTTCGACCTAGCGGACTCGGTGACCACGACCGCATCCGATGGCACCACCTCGACCGCTCCGGGAGCCTCGGTCGGCGATATCGCCGCTGGTACCTTCTCTTCGTTCGCAGTCGCACTAGGACTCGGCGGCGTCGCGTTCTTGATCGGCGCCGCGACCGGCCGCAGGGGCATCACCCTCGGAGGGGCATCGGCCATCGGAATCGGCGGCTATGTGCTTTACACGTTGTCGAGCATGACCAACAGCCTCGAGGCCCTTACGTGGGTATCTCCGTGGCGCTGGTACGTCGACGATGTCATGTTGATCAACGGATTGACATGGAACGTCGCACTGCCCTTCATCACTGCCGCGGTTGGCCTACTCGTTGGTTCGCAGGCATTTCTCCATCGCGACCTGCGGAGCACCTAGAGATCCGGCAACTCTCGCCGCCGTTTCGGCGACCAAGTCCTGCACTTGCTTCTTTCGACGTACCGGCACGACAGCGTCGACCACGACCTCGGTTCGACTCTGGGTCGAACCTCCGGAGCGAAAGAAGCGGCGCCGTACGGTGCCGGCCACGACAATCTCGAGCCCAACCGCGATCGGCTTCAACGCCCTGGGCGGCGGATCCACCCACGAAACGGGTACGGACACCTTCGCCGCTTTGTCACCAGTGTGGATTGTTGTCGATACGTCAAATTGCGCGACAGTGCTGCCACTCGGCAGCTCGCGACTCACCGTCTCGCTGGCTATCACCCCTCGCAGCAGTGCCAGGTTCGATGTTGTCTCGGACTTGTTCATCTCAATCTCCTCGTGGGTCCATGCTTCTTGGGTCTCTGCCCATCAGGAGGGAGTCGGTAGTAGCGAACATAGTTAGGGGCTGTAACAGCGGGCTACGGTCCCTCACATGACCACGTTCAACCGGCCTGATCCGATGCGTTGGGGAATTGCTGCGACGGGAGGAATCGCCGGAAGCATGAACGAGGCGTTGTTGACACTGGCTGAGGCCGACGTCGTTGCAGTCGGCTCTCGTTCACAGGCGTCGGCCGACAGCTTTGCCGAACGCTTCGATATCCCACGCGCCCATGGCAGCTACGCCAGCCTCTACGAAGATGACAACGTTGACATCATCTACATCGCGTCTCCCCATAGTCATCACCACGAGATGACGATCGCTGCTCTGGAGGCCGGCAAACACGTCCTGTGTGAAAAGGCGTTCGCCCTCAACGCGACCCAGGCTCGCGAGATGGTCGCGACGGCAAAACGACACGACCGCTTCTTGATGGAGGCAATGTGGACGTGGTTCATTCCGGCCGTGGTCGAAATCAAACGGCGCGTCGATGCGGGCGAGATAGGCGAACTCCGGGTGATCGAAGCAGACTTCGGCATTCCCGTTCACAACGAGAACGGCCGCCATCGCCGCGCCGATCTTGCCGGTGGAGCGCTGCTCGACCTCGGTATCTACCCGATCACGTTCGCCCGGTACCTCGCCGGCGATCCAATCGAGGTGAAGGCCCTCGGACATCTGAGCGCGGCAGAAGTCGACACAACGCTCGGCGGTGTGGTCTCGTTCGAAAATGGCGTCCTGGGCGTGTTCCACACCTCACTCGACGTACTCAGCACACTGCGCGCCACCGTGATCGGCACACGCGGTCGTATCGAGGTCGACGCGCCGTTCTGGCAGACATCCGGTTTTACCGTCAAGATTGATGACAAACAGCCCGAACACGTGGAGATCCCCAACCAAGGCCTCGCCCACGAAGCACAGCACGCGATGGACCGCATCCGGGCTGGTCACCGCGAAAGCGATGTGATTCCTCTGGCCACGACGATCTCGACGATGGAACTGCTCGACGACATCCGCGCCCAGGTAGGAGTCATCTACCCCCAAGAACGCTGATCTCGACCCACGGCGATGAGTTTCGGCGCGACCTGCTCGCGCCCAGACTCATCGCCTTCCGTGCCCACCTCACACCGATGAGCTTCAGCGCGACCTGTCCGCGGCGAAGCTAATCGCAGGGTGTCAGGTGGCTGGGGGGAGGACCTTCAGGCCGAGTTCTGCGAGAGTCTTGGGATCACCGGGTATCGGCGAGTCGGTCATCGGGTCGGCTCCGGACTGGGTCTTCGGGAACGCGATGACCTCGCGGATGTTCTCTTCACCGGCCAGGATCGCCACCAGGCGATCTAGCCCGAGCCCGAACCCGCCATGTGGCGGAGCCCCATAGTCGAACGGGTTGAGGAAAAAGCCGAACTTCTGCTCTGCTTGCTCATCTGAGATGCCGAGAGCCTGGAAGACCCGGCGCTGTAGCGCAGGGTCGTGGATACGGATCGAGCCCGACCCCAACTCCCAGCCGTTGAGGACCAGATCGTATGCAATCGAGCGCACGGAGAGCGGATCAGTCTCGATCTTGTCGAGATCGTCCGGATGCGGCGTCGTGAACGGGTGGTGGCCTGGCTTCGGCCGGCCGGTTTCCTTGTCGACCCCGACGAACAGTGGGAAGTCGACGACCCACACGAAGTAGTAGGGGCCCTCGTGGACTGGAGGACGACCGAGGTCGTTGCGGAGCGTACCGAGCACCTCACATGTCGTCATCCACTCGTCGGCAACGATCAGGACCAAATCGCCCGTCTCCGCCTCCATCGTCGTGCGCAATGCCGCAGCTTCAGCGGTCGACAGGAACTTGGCGACGGGCGACTCGAAGCCACTTGCCTCGTTCCCCTCACCGACGTCGACAACTTTCATCCACACGAGACCCTTGGCCCCGAGCGCCTTCGCGCGGTCGGTCAGTTTGTCCAGCTTGTTGCGTCCGTAGTCACCAGCGGCACCGGGCACGCGAATGCCCTTGATCGAGCCCGAACCAGCGAACGCCTTGAAGCCGGTTGAGGCAAAAACATCTGTGAGATCAACCAGTTCCATGCCGAAGCGGAGGTCCGGCTTGTCGATCCCGAACCGCTCCATCGCATCATGCCAGGTGATCCGTTCAATGCTCTGCGGACGATTCCCCGTGGCAGCCTCGGTCGCGTCGAGAACCGCCTCACTCACCGCCGCGAGCACGTCGTCCTGCTCGACGAAGCTCATCTCCATGTCGAGCTGCATGAACTCGTATTGGCGGTCGGCCCGCAGGTCTTCATCGCGCAGGCAGCGGGCCATCTGGTAGTAACGGTCGACGCCGGCGACCATCAGCAACTGCTTGAACAGCTGTGGCGACTGCGGCAGCGCATAGAACGACCCCGGCTCCTTGCGCGACGGCACGAGGAACTCTCGCGCCCCCTCCGGTGTGGAAGGGACCAGCATCGGTGTCTCGACCTCGACGAAGCCCTGGGAGTCCATCGCCCCGCGAATCGCTGAGTTGGTCGCCGCCCTGACGCGGAGGTTCTTCTGCATCCGCTCCCTGCGCAGGTCGAGATAGCGATGCTGCAGGCGCACCATTTCGTCGACATCGTCGGCTCTCGCATCGATCGGGAACGGCGGCGGATCGGCCTTTCGCAGCACCTCGACCTCGCACTCACCGAGTTCCACCTGCCCGGTGGGCAGCGAATCGTTGATCGTTCCCTCCGGTCGCTGGCGCACGACACCGGTGATGCGAAGCACATACTCGCTGCGGACATCGACATCGTTGTCGACGACACACTGGATGATCCCAGCGTGATCACGGAGGTCGACGAAGGCGAGATGTTCACCGTGTTCGCGGCGGTGGGCAACCCAGCCGCACATGCTCACTGTCTCGCCGATGTTTGCGGACCGCAATTCGCCACAGAGATGTGTACGCATCGATGTCGCGCTGGAAGAAGAATTCGTATCGGGAGTCGTCATGGGGAGTCTGTTCCTGTGGTCGTGTCGTGAGAGAAATGTGCGATCAGATCGGGTCGAGAAATTGTGATCTGTTCATCATCGGTGCGCAACGGCTTCACGACCACCGTGCCTGCTGCGACCTCATCGTCGCCGATGATTAGCGCATACCGAGCCCCGCTGCGATTGGCCAGCTTCATCTGGGCCTTCATCGAGCGATTGTCGTAGCCGCGATCAGCAGCCAACCCGGCGGCGCGCAACTCGCCAGTCACGACAGCGGCGTGCAATCCACCGGTCACGTCGACGACAAAGACATCGAGCTCGATTGACTGTGTGGCGAACACACCCTCGTCGTCGCACGCCAGCAATGTGCGATCGACACCGAGCGCAAAACCGACGCCCGGCGTCGACGGACCACCGAGCGCCTCGACCAAGCCGTCGTAGCGCCCGCCACCGCCGAGCGCATTCTGTGCCGAGTTGAGCGTTTCGCCCTGGAACTCGAAGATGGTCCGGCGGTAGTAGTCGAGGCCGCGTACGAGCTTCGGCTCCACCGCAAATGGGATGTCGAGCGCACGCAAACCACCTGTGACCGCCTCGAAATGTTCAGCTGCCTCCGAGCTGTGGAAATCGGCGATCTGCGGCGCCGATTCGATGAACCGCTGATCAGGTTCGCGTTTCGAGTCCAGAACTCTGAGCGGATTACGGCTCAACGTGGATCGGCTCTGTTCGCTGAGATCATCGCCGGCCTCTTCGAAATGGGCGCGCAGGGCCTCGACATACCGAGTGCGGTCGTCAGGCTCACCCAAACTGTTGATGATCAGACGCACCTGCTTCAGACCGAGCCGTTCGTAGAACTCCCAGGCGAGAGCTATGACTTCGACATCGAGAAGTGGGTCGTCGACGCCCAGTACCTCGATTCCGACTTGATCGAATTGCCGGTATCGCCCACGTTGCGGCTTTTCGTAGCGGAAGTTCGGGCCGGAATAGAACACCTTCCAGGGCGTTGTCGGCCGATGCTGCGCAAACGACCGGCACACACTGGCTGTGACTTCCGGACGCAGCGCAACGTGGCGGTCGCCCTTGTCGAAGAAGTCGTACATTTCCTTCGTCACGACGTCAGTGGCATCACCGATACGCGTGAAAACACCAAGGTCCTCCAGCAGCGGTGGCATTAGCTGGCCGTACCCGGCCCGTTTGACGACATCGGCGAAGACAGCCATGAATCGGCTCCAGCGGGCACTCTCAGGGGGGAGGATGTCCCGCATACCGGGACTTGTCTGGAACGCTGGCACGGCCCGACACGTTACCTGGCACGAGTACACACCTGGCATGAGAATGCCGGTCAGTCTTCGGCAGCTGCGCCCCCTGGTACGAGCCGATAGGCGTCATAGACCGAATCAATACCCTTGATGGTCCGAATCACCGCGTCGAGGTGGCCCCTGTTGGCGAACTCGAACTCGAAGGTCATCTTTGCGACGCGATCCGAACCCGTCACAGTCTGACACGACAGGATGTTCACCTGGTGATCAGCCAGAGCATCGGTAACGTCACGCAGTAACCGGGAACGGTCGAGAGCCACGACCTCGACACCCGCGATGAAGGTGGCATCAGACTGCTCCTGGGCATCCCAATCGACATCGATCATTCTGGTTGCTTGCTCAGCCATCAGAGAAACGGCATTCGCGCAGTCGGTACGATGCACGCTCACCCCACGGCCACGCGTAACGAATCCGATGATCCCATCACCAGGAACCGGCGTGCAGCACTTGGCAAGCCGAACGAGGACGTCGTCCAGGCCCTCCACATGGACCCCTACCTTTGCCGACTTCCCGTCGGTGCGCTCCCGGCGGGGCACCGAGATCGTCGCAGGGAGCTGCTCGTCTTCTTCACCCGAGCGCAAGCCACGGGCAAGCCGCTGAGCCACCGTCTTCGCCGAGACGTGATGCTCACCAATTGCCGCGAGCAACGCGTCGAGATCCACATAGCTCAGTTCACCAACGACGGATTCGAGCTGCGGCGACTTCCACACGTGTTGCACAGGAAGTCGCTCACGCCGCAATTCGTCCGTCAGTTCGTCACGCCCAGCCTCGATCATGTCGACACGACGCTCTCGACTGAACCATTGGCGGATTTTATTGCGCGCCCTCGGTGATGAGACGAAGGTCAGCCAATCCTGCGATGGGGCCGCCGATTCCACCTTCGATGTGAAGATCTCCACGGTGTCGCCGCTGTTCAGCACCTGGTCGAGAGATACCAGTCGGCCGTTGACCTTCGCTCCGATACACGCGTGCCCGACCTCGGTGTGCACACCGTACGCGAAATCAATCGTGGTCGAGCCAACGGGCAGCGTGATCACGCGTCCCTTCGGTGTGAAGACGAAGACCTCATCCTGTTCCAGATCGGTCTTCAAGCTCTCCATGAACTGTGCTGGATCGGAGATTTCCTCCTGCCAGTCGATGATGCGTTCCAGCCAGTCGATTTCGGCGTGCTTGTCTCCGCCTTCCTTGTACGCCCAGTGAGCGGCGACACCCCACTCCGCGCGCCGGTGCATTTCGGTGGTTCGAATCTGTACTTCGATCGGCTTTCCGGCAGGACCGATCACCGTGGTGTGCAAGCTCTGGTACAGGTTGAACTTCGGCATCGCTATGTAGT
>Ga0209013_10001933_pt1 | contig 19092 bp, 17 predicted proteins | sample Cruoilmetagenom2_FD_187291 | JGI IMG/M metagenome (GOLD analysis project Ga0209013, IMG submission 187291) | Oil polluted marine microbial communities from Coal Oil Point, Santa Barbara, California, USA - Sample 2 (SPAdes) (version 2) | ecosystem: Environmental > Aquatic > Marine > Oil seeps ...
CGTGCTAACGGTTCCGTTGGCGGAGAAATCACTAAGCGATTAGTGCAAATGGCAGAGCAACAAATGAACCACGGTTCTCAACAATAATATATGGATAAATGACCGGTAGCATATGCTGCCGGTTTTTTGTTTGATATAAATAAAAATTGTTTTGAAAAATCAGAATAATATCAGTACAATAGAAATAGACAGAACAAATGAACATCAAGGGGGATATTAAACATGCAACGTACAGATCTTTTAGCTCCACCTACTTATAACTTGGTTCAAGAATTCGAAAAATATGCAGATGACCCAAAGAAATTAGCGATTATTTGGAAGAGTGATAATGGTGAGTCAAAATCAATTACATATAAAGAGCTGATGGAACTTTCCAATCAGGCAGCAAATGTTTTTACAGAAGCTGGACTAACACAAGGTGATGTTGTTCTAGTGATGGTGCCTCGTCTAATAGAGGCATACGTCACTTATATCGGCGCTTTAAAAGCAGGGCTTGTCGTGATTCCGAGTTCAGAAATGTTAAGGGCAAAAGATATCGATTATCGTTTAGTGCATAGTGAAGCAAAGGCTGTGGTTGCTTATGAACCGTACATCAGCCAATTTGAACAAGTGAAGAATCTTGATGGTCTTACACAGTTTGTAATAGGTCAAAAAAGTAATTCATGGGTTTCGCTTACTGAAGAAATGACTAAGGTTTCCACTGAGTTTACGACTTCAGAAACCAATAACACGGACATGGCTTTCCTGTCTTACACAAGCGGCACAACAGGAAATCCAAAAGGTGTGGTTCATACACATGGTTGGGCTTATGCCCACTTGCGTACATCAGCTGAACATTGGCTAGGAATTCGTGAGGACGATGTGGTCTGGGCAACGGCAAGTCCGGGATGGCAAAAATGGATTTGGAGTCCTTTCGTAGCAACCTTGGGAAGTGGAGCTACAGGTTTCGTTTATCATGGAAAGTTTGACCCAAAAACATATTTACAATTACTCGAAGAACAACAAGTAAATGTGTTGTGCTGTACGCCAACGGAATACCGAATTATGGCAAAAGCTGAAGGGTTGGCTAGTTATAATCTTTCATCGCTACACAGTGCAGTTTCTGCAGGTGAGCCGTTAAACCGTGAAGTCATTGACACGTTTAGAAGAGAGTTTGACCTGGAAGTGCGTGATGGGTATGGGCAAACAGAAAATACATTATTAGTCGGGACCATGAAAGGCATGGAAGCGCGTCCTGGTTCAATGGGGAAACCAACACCAGGAAATCAAGTGGAAATCATTAATGATCTTGGCGAAATTTGTGAAACTGGAGAAGTAGGGGATATAGCGGTTCATGTAGATACTCCAGCTTTATTTAAATCCTACTTAAAAGATCCTGAACGCACAAAAATGCAGTTCAAAGGAGACTATTACATTACAGGCGATAGAGCTTCAAGGGACGAGGAAGGATATTTCTGGTTTGAAGGTCGCAGCGATGATATTATCATTAGTTCAGGATACACAATTGGACCGTTTGAAGTAGAGGATGCCTTGGTGAAACATCCTGCAGTAAAAGAATGTGCAGTAGTTGGAAGCCCCGATGAAGTTCGTGGAAGTATCGTGAAGGCCTTTGTCGTGTTGACAGACCCAACAAAGGCTTCGGCAGAGCTAATAAAAGAACTGCAAGATCATGTGAAAGAATTGACGGCACCTTATAAATACCCACGTGATGTGACGTTTATCGATGAATTGCCAAAAACAGCATCTGGTAAAATTCGTCGCATAGAACTTCGTAAACAAGTAGCCACAATTTGATGGATTAGAAAGTACAGTAGATAGCATCTGAAAATGGACTATTCTTATTGCCTATTAAAAGGTTTATAAGAATAGTTTTTTTCGTTTACATTCCCGCAAAAGGACTCTATAATGAACTATATTTCGAGTGTCAAAATAAATGGGGTGAAGATGTGTTGGAAGAAGAACGTCGAGGAATCATCTGGGCTACTGGTGCGTATTTGGTGTGGGGAGTATTACCAATATATTGGAAGTGGTTAGACCATGTGCCAAGCGATGAAATATTAACAAGTAGAATTCTTTGGGCATTTATTTTTACAATGATTTTTGTGGTTATTATTAGAAATAGTAAACTTCTAATAGAGGATATTCGGACATTATGGGAGAATAAAAAAGCATTTTGGAGCTTATTTGCTGCTTCGGCACTCATATCTGTAAACTGGTTTTTATACATATGGGCAGTAAATAACAATCATTTGGTTGAAACAAGTCTAGGATATTACATCAATCCATTGGTTTCGGTATTGCTGGGAATCTTCTTCTTGAAGGAAAAGTTGACGACAGCTCAAAAAATCGCATTTTTGATGGCCGCTGTCGGGGTGATTATCCTAACGGTTTCCTATGGTCGTTTTCCATGGTTGGCATTTACATTGGCCATCAGTTTTGGTTTATATGGTTTGATGAAAAAAACGATTCCACTTGATGCGTTGCGTGGCTTAGCAATTGAAACTCTTTTCACTGCGCCGTTTGCGTTGATTTATTATGTGTATTTATTTATCAATGGGCGTGCCATGCTATTCCATGATTCAATACAAAGCGATATCCTGCTCATCTTAACTGGAATTGCGACGGCTATACCTTTACTGTTGTTTGCCAAAGGTGCACAAAAACTTCCTCTTTACTTAATAGGTTTTTTACAATATATTGCACCGACGTGTATGTTGTTTTTAGGAGTTATTATTTATGGGGAAACATTTAATGCAATCGATTTGCTATCATTTTCATGTATTTGGCTAGCACTTATTTTATTTACCGTCTCCAAAGTCTTAGAATCACGAGCAAAAACACGGAAATTATTGGACATATAAAAAGCGGTTTAGAGCATAATTTCTTAAGCGTTCCAAAAGTTTTGTTGTTATGTTAATATTGCCTGAAACATTTTAACATGCTAAACGTATTACGTTAGGAATACATAAAGGAGGAACATACAAAATGAATGGAAAACGTTGGATTGCTTTAGGTGCGGCAGTACTTTTATTTGGCTTGTCATTGGTAATCAATATGGCTTCTTTCATGTTTAGCAATAGCTGGTCTTCGAGTTTCGAGAAGATCTTGGATATACCAGAGAGTGGCTACACGGAAACGGTAATAGAGACTGGCGACGTTTCGGAAAGAATTGCTGTTCTAACGGTTGATGGGGTTATTCAAGACACGGGTGGGGCAAGTTCGTTTTTTGGACCTGAAGGTTATAATCACCAGTTTTTCATGGAACAATTGGAAATGATCAAAGAAGACCATTCTATCAAGGCAGTCGTGCTGCAAGTGAATTCACCAGGTGGAGGTGTTGTTGAGTCTGCACAAATATACGATAAGATTAAGGAAGTGCAAGATGAAGTAGGCATTCCATTTTATGTATCAATGGGAAGTATGGCTGCTTCAGGTGGATACTATATAGCAGCACCTGCAAATAAAATCTTCCTAAATAAAGAAACACTTACTGGTTCAATTGGCGTAATAATGGAGAGCGTAAACTATGGAAAACTTGCTGAAGAATATGGTGTCGAATTCGTTACCATTAAAACAGGGCCGTACAAGGACATTATGAGCCCAACACGCGAGATGACCAAGGAAGAACTGGCGATGTTGCAGGAGATGATTAATGAATCATATGAATCGTTTGTAGATATTATCGAAGAAGGCCGTGGCATGACGGAAAGTGAAGTGAAAGCGGTAGCAGATGGCCGCATCATGAATGGCCGTCAAGCAATTGAAGCAGGTCTAGCGGATGATTATGGATATTTGGAAGATGTGATTGCTGCTGTTCGCAATGACTTTGATTTAGCTGACGCAGAAGTTATTGAATATGGTTATTCATCAGACTTTTCAAGTTTGTTTTCAATGAAGGCTCAATCATTGCTTGGTGGGAACATGGAAACGCAATTAATCGGCCGCTTGCTTTCAGATTATAATGCACCTCGTATGATGTACTTATATGGTGAGAAGTGAGGAGGAAACTAAAATGACCGATCGATATGATGATAGTGAACTTACTGTAGAAACGGAAGTCCAATCTACTACCAATAAACCATATCCATCTGGATATACAAATGAGCGATTTGAACATAAGCCAGCTGGATTTTGGGTTCGATTTTGGGCATATCTGATTGATTTACTGGTAATTTCATCGATTACCTCAATACTCATTAATCCGTTATTCCGTATTGCTGGATGGGATTTGCAAGGGACGACTTGGTATGCGCCAATCGGTTTCTTGACTGGACTCATTTTTTATGCCTATTTCGTATTGATGACCAAGTTCCTTAAACAAACGGTAGGCAAAATGATTTTTGGCTTAAGGGTGATACCAGCGAAGAATGAAGAATTTTCATGGTCAACGATATTATTTCGTGAGTGGATTGGTCGTTTTTTCTCTGCCACGATTTGGCCGCTATATTGGGTGATCGGCTTTACACCCAAAAAACAGGGAATTCATGATTTCATTGCAGATACAATGGTCATACATGAACTGTCTTATGAAAAGAAAGTCGTAACGATAGGTCAATCTGTTTCTGAATCAAGTAAGTTGCAACAGCCCGAAGCATTTTAGTAAGATAGTAAGAAATGCGGAAAGCGCCACTCAAGCTTGACACCGGCGCTGGAAGAACCGAAGCGAAAGTCTACTTTCGCCAGAGGTCTGAAGCTTAGGTGCGAGCTGGCGCTTATAGCTGGACAAATAATCTATATATGCAAAGGTTTATCTCTGAAAATGTTATACTTATTTATAAAGGAAAAGGGAGGCGTTATCATGGTACAAATTACATTTAAGAAGAACCCTGTTACATTATTAGGTAAGGAAGTAAAAGTTGGTGACTCTGCGCCAGGTTTCACTGTATTGGCAAACGATTTAAGCCCTGTTACATTACAAGACTCAAAAGGGAAGACAAGATTATTTAGTGTTGTGCCTTCTTTAGATACGGGTGTTTGTGATTCGCAAACTCGTAAGTTCAACGAAAGTGCGGCTGAACTTGGTGAAGATGTCGTGATATTGACGGTATCAAACGACTTGCCATTTGCACAAAAGCGTTGGTGTGCTGCTGCTGGAATTGATTCAGTGCAAACACTTTCAGATCACCGGGATTTATCGTTTGGTGAAGCATACGGTGTCGCGATTCAAGAATTGCGCTTACTAGCACGTGCCATTTTTGTTGTTGATAGTAACGATAAAGTGACATATGTTGAATATGTTCCTGAAGCAACTGATCACCCAAATTATGAAAAAGCAATCGAAGCTGTAAAAGAAGCAACTTCAGTAAAAAAATAAGTTACAGAAACCCACTCGAACTTGGAGTGGGTTTCCCATTTAAAAGGAGTATTTTGATGAATAGTTCGTTGGAACAAATCTTTTCATTTATCGACGAAAATGCAAAAAAAGTGCAAACCGATCAAGATTTGACGTATATCGAAGGTGTATTAGAGACGACTGAAATGTGGTTGGATGGAGATATTGAGCCCAACATCCAAAATATCCAAAAAGAAGATTTGCGAAAAGCCATACAACTGGCGATTTTAAAAGGCATGAAAGAGCATGTACAAGCCCATCATCAGATGACCCCAGATTCACTTGGTCTGCTCGTTGGTTATTTCGTTGAACAATTAACGAAAGATAAACAACAAGTATCGATTTTAGACCCTGCAGCTGGCACGGGTAACCTGTTGTTTACTGTATTGAATTTTCTACCGGACAAAGCAACTTCCTCAGCAGTTGAAATTGATGACATGCTTATCCGCTTGGCCGCATCTACAGGGGATTTACTGCAACAACCTGTGACACTCTATAGGCAAGATGCGTTGCAACCTTTGTTGATTGATCCAGTAGATATTGTCATTAGTGATTTGCCAGTCGGCTATTATCCTGATGATAAGACGGCCGCTGGTTATGAGCTGAAAGCGAAAGAAGGGATGTCATTTGCCCATCACTTAATGATTGAGCAATCACTTCGCCACACTGTGGATGGTGGGTATTTAGTATTCTTGGTACCTCAAGGGATCTTTGAGTCACCACAAGCAAAAGAATTACATGCCTTTTTTGCGAACCACGCATGGATTCATGCGGTTGTTCAATTACCAGGTAACTTGTTCAAAAACGAGGCGCATGCCAAAAGTTTGTTGGTTCTACAAAAGAAATCGAGTGAACTTAAACAACCTAAAGAAGTACTACTTGCAAAAGTACCGAATATGTCCAACAAAGAATCCATGGCGTTGTTCTTTGAAAAAGTCAACATATGGCGACAAGAAAATACACAAAAATAACGACTTCGATTCGTACATCGAAGCAAGGAAAACCCCCGAAGGTCCACACCTTCGGGGTTTTTCATCTGCTGTTCAGGATATAAAAATCCATTTTTTCGTGTGGAAGAAGTCTTAGTTGACTAGCTCAACTCTTCTGTCCGCACTACAAGTACATCACAATTTGCACCGCGCACAATGTGCCCAGAAACACTTCCGATAAGGAAACGTTCGACTGTACTTAAACCAGTAGCCCCGCAAATGATAAGATCTGCCTCCACCTTCGTGGCCAATGCTTTTGGGATCATTGTTTTTGGGGAACCATATTCGACAATGACATTCACTTTCGTAACCCCTGCAGCTTGAGCTTCTTTTTTATAGTTCTCGAGTAAATCTACAGCAAACTTATGTGCCCGATTAGCAATCGAGTTATCATAAGCTTCGATTGCTGCAAAGGAACGGGTGTCAATAATGTTAACCAGATTCAAAGTTGCATCATTCCTTTGAGCGACACCAATTGATTTTTTAAATGCCCATTCAGCTTCTTTCGATCCGTCAACAGCTACCAGAATATGATTATAGGAAAGTGTCATGTGAACTCCTCCTTCAAATTTGTTTCTTCTTACTATACTTCGGTAAATGAGTCGTAATTCCTGCTTTTCTACTTAATTACTCTAGTTAAAGAGAAATAATAGGAGTTGTAATATCAGCGACTACAAAGTTTTGGTAAAACGATAGCTTGTACTACATATGTACCCACCATCGTTTGTGCAGTAAACTAATGTTGAAGAGTTGAATGACGCGATCTTCGTGAAAATAAACGTTCAACGAACGTACATAACCAAACTGAATAGTCGAATTAATCTTACATTTAGTGCTTTGGAAAATTTTTAAAGCCAATTTCAATATTATCTGATAGAATGGATTTGCTTTGAACAATTCAATATATGTCAGTCCATCTGACAGAATTATGCTGATAGCAGAACGGGACAGTTCAGATATCAGTAAAAGAAAACGTTTTCTTTTACCGTAGAGGGTGTAGGACAGTGCTTTTCTTATTTTATTACATACACTTAGGAGGGTTTTTAATGAAAATTGGAGTGCCAAAAGAGATAAAAAACAATGAAAATCGCGTTGCTATGACACCGGCAGGCGTTGTGAATCTTGCTGTATTCGGTCATGAAGTATTTATTGAAACTGGAGCAGGTCTAGGATCAAACTTTACAGATGAAGATTACACAGCAGCAGGTGCATCAATTGTTAACACAGCTGCTGAAGCCTGGGCTCAAGACATGGTCATGAAAGTAAAAGAACCAATTGCTTCAGAATACGGTTATTTCCGCGAAGGACTTATCTTGTTCACATATTTACATTTAGCGCCTGAAGAAGCTCTAACAAAAGCATTAGTGGATAACAAAGTTGTAGGAATTGCATACGAAACAGTTCAACTTCCAAACAACTCATTGCCATTATTGACACCAATGAGTGAAGTAGCCGGGCGTATGTCAACTCAAATTGGTGCACAATTCTTAGAAAAAATTCATGGTGGTAAAGGAATCTTGCTAGGTGGAGTACCGGGCGTTAATCGCGGAAAAGTTACCATCGTTGGTGGTGGTATTGCTGGAACAAATGCTGCACGTGTTGCAGTAGGTATGGGTGCTGATGTAACAGTCATCGATTTAAGTCCCGATCGTCTTCGTCAATTGGAAGATTTGTTCGGTCGCGATGTGCAAACATTAATCTCAAACCCATTCAACATTGCTGAATCCGTTAAAGATTCCGATTTAGTTATTGGAGCTGTTCTTATTCCAGGAGCGAAAGCACCAAAACTTATTTCTGAAGAAATGATTAAATCAATGAAACCTGGTTCAGTGGTTGTGGATATCGCAATCGATCAAGGTGGGATTTTCGAAAGTTCAGATACAATCACGACTCACGACAATCCAACATATGTAAAACACGGTGTCGTTCATTACGCTGTTGCGAACATGCCTGGAGCAGTTCCACGTACATCTACAATGGCGCTAACAAATGCAACAGTGCCATATGCTGTGCAAATTGCCAATAAAGGCTATGTACAAGCTTGCCTGGAAAATGTTGCCCTACAAAAAGGAATCAACACGTTAAATGGTCATGTGACATTTAAAGCAGTTGCAGAAGCACAAGGACTCGAATACGTTCCTGCCGCACAACTTTTATCTTAATATGAAGAAAGACCCTTTTCACCGTTCATGTGGTGGAAAGGGTCTTTCTTTGTTTAGGAATTTAGTATTCCGATAACTTCAGGCAGTCGGGACGATGACTAATTCCTTTGGATATTTGGTCAATACTTCAACGCCGTTTTTTGTTACAACAACGTCGTCTTCAATTCGGACGCCTGTAATGCTTGGGTCGTAAATACCTGGTTCAATCGTGAAGACCATTCCTTCGATTAACTCCATTTCATTCGTGCCTGTCAATGAAGGGAACTCATGAACAGAGATGCCTAAACCATGACCTAAGCGATGAGTGAAGAATTCGCCGTATCCGGCTTCCGTAATGACGTCACGTGCGATTTTGTCTAAATCCATTGCGCGAACACCTGGTTTTACGGCATCTACTGCGTCTTGTTCTGCTTTACGAACGGTTTCATACACTTCTCTCTGAGCTTCGGACGGCTCACCGAACGATACAGTCCGTGTAATGTCGGAGCAGTAACCTTCATAAATAACGCCTAAATCGAATAATACAAAATCACCTTTCTGAATTTTGCGATCACCAGGTTTACCATGCGGTGAAGCCGTTTTCTTGCCGCTAAGAACCATCGTGTCAAACGACATGTGTGAGATTCCTTTTTTCTTTAAAGCAAGTTCGATCGCTGTCAGGATTTCAAGTTCTGTTTTCCCTTCAGCAATTTCACTGACTCCGACTTCAATTGCATAATCAGCATAGGAAGCAGCTTTTCGTAATATATCCAATTCACGTTCATCTTTTACGACGCGCATCGCATTCAATTGATCATCCAGACGTACAAATGAAGTTTCTGGGAATAATTCCTGAAGGGCTTCCAATCGTTCAATCGTCATATGTGATTTTTCAACGGCTAATTGACCGATTTGAATGTCTTTACCTGCAATGGCTTCTCGTAAAAGGTGCCATGGGTTATCTGTATCCTGATGTCCAACAATGTCGAATGCCCATCCTGCCGCCTTTGCATCGGGTACTTCCATCTTAGGGCAAATTAACAGAGGCGTTGCGTCCTGGAATAGGACTACTCCGAGTAAACGTTCATGTGGATTGCTGCGGAAACCAGAAACATAAAACACGTTGTCTGGTGTCGTTATAAACGCGGCATCCAAATTGTTATCCTTTAAATAAGATGATATTTGATTGATTTTGCTCATAGGAACACTCCTTTTCAAACTTTTACTTTAATAGCATAACAAAAAACATGAAAAACTACATGGTTATGATAATATTGACACTAAAACAATGAGGAGGTTGGGAAGATGTATGTATCTTTTCATGGACATTCTGTTGTCAAAATAAAAACAGGTGAATTTACAATATTGGTGGATCCGTTTATCAAGGGGAATGCATTAACCGATTTAAAAGTTGAAAATGAAAAGCCAGATGTAATCTTGTTGACTCATGGGCATAATGATCATGTAGGGGATACGGTCGAGATTGCAAAAGCTTGTGATGCTCTTGTCATCGCACCGTTTGAGTTAGCCAATTTTATCGGAGGGCTAGGCGTGAAAACACATCCTATGCATATTGGCGGTGCCAGAGAATTTGAATTCGGTAAAGTGAAATTTACACAAGCATTCCACGGATCTTCTTTTGAAACGGAAAATAATGAAGTTATCTATACGGGCATGCCTTCAGGAATATTATTTACAGCAGAAGGTAAAACCGTCTATCATGCCGGAGACACTGCGTTATTTGGGGATATGAAGCTGATTGGAGATCGTCATCCAATCGATTTAGCTTTCTTGCCAATAGGTGATAATTTTACAATGGGAATTGAGGATGCAGCTTATGCTGTAGAGCTATTATCACCAAAGGCCGTCGTGCCGGTTCATTACGATACATTCCCGCCCATTAAGCAAAATCCATTACATTTTAAAGAGTTGGTCACAAGTGCAACCGTTCATGTATTAAAAGCGGGCGAGGGCTTAAAAATATAAGCCGAATGCGGTCACGGGGGGTCACGGACTTCCCGTGTGTTTTTTAGGTATTAACTTCTAGGTTTATGTTACACTTGAACTAGAACGATTGTTTGGAAAAGGTGATTACATGGCTACAAAACATGAACAAATCTTGCTATATATTGAGTCTTTACCCGTTGGTGATAAGATATCCGTACGGAGAATCGCAAAAGATCTACAGGTGAGTGAAGGCACTGCATATCGTGCGATTAAAGAAGCAGAGGCGCAGCGTTATGTGAGCACGATTGAGCGAGTCGGCACCATTCGCATTGAAAAGAAAAAGAAGGAAAATATTGAACGATTAACTTTCGCGGAAATTGTGAACATTGTAGATGGTCAAGTGCTGGGTGGGAAAAGTGGTTTACATAAAACATTAACGAAGTTCGTTATTGGTGCGATGCAGTTGGAAGATATGATGCGATATACGGATGCTGGCAGCTTACTGATTGTCGGAAACCGAACGAAAGCTCATTATACAGCGTTAAAAGCTGGAGCTGCAGTGTTGATAACTGGTGGGTTCGAAGCATCTGAGGCCATTAGAAAAGTGGCGGACGCCATGGAGCTACCACTTATTTCGACAAGTTATGACACATTCACCGTTGCGACAATGATTAACCGAGCCATTTATGATCAATTAATTAAAAAAGAAATATTATTCATAGAAGATATCTATGTGCCTTTCGCAGAAACTGACTTTCTGAGTGTAAATGAGAGCGTCAAGGCATACCATGAAAAAAATGTGCAATCGAGTCATGGTGCTTTTCCTGTAATTGATGATAACCAGAAAATCGTTGGAATTGTTACAGCAAGAGATGTCATTGGGAAAAAGAATGGCGAATCGATTGAAAAGGTCATGACAAAAAATCCGATAACGGTAACGATGAAAACAAGTGTGGCAACAGCAGGACATCGAATGATTTGGGAAGGCATCGATTTAATGCCTGTAGTGAATGATTATGGAATACTACAGGGTGTCATTAGCCGGCAAGACGTATTAAAAGCTTTGCAATTGGCCCAACGTCAACCACATCATGGTGAAACAATCGATGATATTGTCAAAAACCAAATGAAAGTTTTGCAAGAAGATGATCTAGTGGTTGAATTTTTGGTTACACCCCAAATGACAAACCAATTCGGGGCCATTTCATATGGAGCATTTACAACGCTTCTAGCTGAAACTGGAAATTATGCAATGAAAAACCAAAAACGTGGAGACAGTGTAGCGGAAAACATGACGATATACTTCATCAAGCCTGTTCAAATGGACAGTGTATTGACGGTACGCCCCCACATTTTAGACATGAGCAGAAAATTTGTTAAAATGGAGTTTGATGTCTTTCATGGAAATGTATTAGTTGGGAAAGCAATGATGATGTTCCAGCTACTTGAGAGATAATAATGTGAAATGGCATTAGCTAGAAGAACATCTAACAATAAAAAGCAATAAAAAAAGTGATGCGTATAGCATCACTTTTGGTTTAAGCGGAATTCTTCCTCAACAAATTGACCATAATGTTTTGCGACACGGTAATAAGTGACCATTGTGATTAATCCAAGAACAATAAACAGGGCCGATATCACATATGTTAATGTTGACGGGAATAAAAATAGTTGATTTACACCAAAGAAAAACAATAAACTGCCAAGAGCTACTAACGCACGATTTGCATACCATTTCTTGGCGATTGGTAAGTCATTGCGAAATTGTTTTGTTTTGAAATAAAAATAAAACACAAACGATAGGACAATCAATAAAACAAATACTGCATTTATCATCGTAAACCTCCTGTTAATAAATGAAACTGTCATTATTGTATCGACATTTTTACAGAATTGCGAATGGTAATCACAAAAGGTTGGGGGAAAAGTAATGAAACGTCAAATCATCGACACAATATCTGCATATGAAACGATTATTATTCATCGCCATGTTCGACCAGACCCGGATGCTTATGGTTCTTCGTTTGGGTTGAAAGGAATATTACAAGCCAGCTATCCAGATAAACAAATATATGTGACGGGTGAACACGATGAAACCTTGACATTTTTAACACAGCCTGACATTGTGCGAGATGAGCAATTTAATGGGGCGCTTGTCATTGTAACGGATACAGCAAATACAGAACGCATAGACGACCAACGTTATAAAACAGGTGCCTTTACAATCAAGATCGATCACCATCCGAATGATGACGCGTATGGAGACTTGTTATGGGTGGATACCCAAGCAAGTTCCGCCAGTGAAATGATTTATGAATTGTACGAAGAAGGCAAAGCGAGCGCAAACTGGCAAATGTCCGATGCCGCTGCTCGATTGATTTTCGCCGGCATTGTTGGGGATACTGGACGTTTCATGTTTCAGAGTACAAGCCAAAAAACATTTGATACTGCTGGAGAGTTAATTAAATATGATTTCGATCGTACGGAATTATTTAATGGAATGTATGAGGTTGAACGGAATTTACTGAATCTGCAGGGATATATTTATCAGCAGTTTAGTATGGATAACGATGGAGCAGCTTATGTGAAATTGCCGATTGAAACATTGAAAGAATATGGTGTGACTGCAAGTGAAACTTCGCTTTTAGTCGGATCTCTAGGAAGTGTGAAAGGAATCAAGGCTTGGGTTATTTTCATTGAAGAGGAAGATCAAATCCGAGTTCGATTGCGTTCTAAAGGTCCAATCATTAATGGGTTGGCGAAAGAATTTGGGGGTGGCGGACATCCACTCGCTTCAGGAGCATCCGTTTATTCATGGGAAGCAGCGGATGAGGTTATCGAGAAGTTGAAAAAACTATGCCAATAAGTTGAAAGGGGGAAGGATCGATGAATCCGGTCTATCCACAAGTAGGTACAGCAGCTGATTTACTCAATAGTACGATTCGATTGGAAGCATTGATTCCTTTCCTTCAAGAGCAACAAGCTACTGCTGTGGCGATAACGAATAAGCGGTTATATGGCGTTCTCCCGTTTTACCAAGAGGTGAAACGGGCTGGACTCCATCCCGTGATTGGCTTATCATGCAAGATTGAACTTTCAAATGAATTGAAAGTTGATGTTCAATTGTATGCGAAATCCAATCAAGGCTATCAAAATTTATTGAAGATTAGTAGCGCACTCGAAGTGAAATCTCTACAAGCACTCCCTATCAAATGGTTACAAGCATATAAACAGGACTGTCTTGCGGTTGTCACATTGACTAATCTAACTACAATTGAAGAGGTAGAAATAGTCATAGAAGCATTACATCAATGTTTAGGTGTTAACCTTTTCGGTGGTATTGCTCGTCCTGGTGGTGTAGTTGCCGAGTTAGAACATGAAATAAGCGTACTCTGCAAAAACAAACACATTCATTTGATAGCCACACATCAAGCAATTTATTTGGAAGCAAGCGATGCTTTTGCCTATGAAGTGGCTCAAGCGATAGCAAATGGTGTGAAGCTTCAGGATGCACACCGTCATAAACCTATACATAAGCACTACTACATGCCAACACGCCTACAATGGTTTGAATGGTTTGATGATCATCGAGAATGGCTTGAAGCTGCAGAGGGTCTTCTTCTAAGCTGTCACGTTGAACTGACGATGAATCAACTCTATATGCCGAAATTCCCCCTACCTGAGAGTGTTCAAATAGAGGATGTATTAAGAGAAAAATGTATTGCAGGACTTGAAGCTCGACTGGCAAACTTCGATAAGTCATATAGAGAGCGGCTCGAGATGGAACTGCAGGTCATAAATAAAATGGGTTATGCGGATTATTTTTTAATTGTTGCTGACTTTATGGAATATGCAAAAAGCCGCCAAATATTAACAGGTCCTGGGCGTGGTTCCTCTGCAAGTTCTCTTGTAGCCTTTTCCTTATTCATTACCCATGTCGATCCCCTCCAATATGGATTGCTTTTCGAGCGATTTTTGAATCCTGAACGAATAACAATGCCCGATATTGATATCGATTTTGCCGATCATCGCAGACATGAAGTGATTCAATACGTTGCGAAGAAATATGGTCAATCTCATGTTGCACAAATCGTGACATATGGAACGCTGTCTGCCAAAGCAGCAGCAAGGGACGTTGCACGAGTATTCGGTTTTGACGTCTCTGTTCTTGAAATGATTTCAAAGCAATTGCCTAATCGACCTGGTATTTCTTTTGAAGAAGCCGTAAATCTTTCGGAAAACTTACGGAAATGGATTGAAATGGATGATTTGCACAAAAAATGGTTCGATGTCGTTAAACAGCTAGAAGGTTTACCTAGAAACTCTTCTACTCATGCTGCAGGTGTTGTCTTATCGCCTGTGCCGTTAGTGGAACTTTTACCCATTGAAGAAGGGCAAGACGGCATTTACTTAACACAATGGCCGATGAAGGAAGTTGAACAAAGCGGGCTACTTAAAATGGATTTCCTTGGTTTGCGCAACTTAACAATTTTGGAAAGAATTCGTACCATGATTTGGTTTGATCAGAAAAAATGGTTGGATTTCGAGAAAATCCCGCTCCATCATGAAGCGACGTTCAAACTTCTTCAACAAGGTGATACAACCGGTGTATTTCAATTGGAATCAGACGGCATGAGACAGGCATTACGGGACATTAAACCGACGCATTTCCTTGATATTGTGGCAGTTAATGCATTATACCGACCAGGTCCTATGGATAATATTCCGACATATAAACGTCGAAAGCATCGTGAAGAACAAACAGAATATCTACACCCTTTGCTTGAACCGATACTAAAAGAAACGTATGGAGTTATTGTTTATCAAGAACAAATCATGCAAATCGCTTCTAAGATGGCAGGTTTTTCATTCGGCGAATCGGATATTTTGAGGCGCGCAGTCAGTAAGAAAAATCGCCAAGTGCTGGATGAACAACGTCAACACTTTGTAGAAAGCGCACAGCGGAACCATTTTAATTGGCAAGAAGCAAGTGGTGTGTATGATTTGATTGTTAGATTTGCAGATTACGGTTTTCCGAAAAGCCATGCAGTAGCTTACAGTTTGATTTCATATCAAATGGCTTATTTGAAAGTTCAATATCCAGCTTATTTCTACGCTTCACTGTTAACGGCAGCGATGGGAAACCAAGAGAAAACAATGCGCTTGATTCAAGAATTGAAGCAGCGGAAAATATCTATTTTACCCCCTTCCATTCATAAAAGCGGTTTATCGTATCGTGTTGAAAATGGAGCCATTCGATTTGGTTTGTCTGCAGTAAAAGGTGTTTCCAATGTGTTTTTAAGAGGATTAATGGAAAATCGAAAACATGTGAACCCTGTCTGGCAAGACATTTTTGAGCTTGCAGCAAATTTATCCGCTGAACAATTTTCAAGAAAGCAAATTGAACCATTAATAAAAGCAGGTGCACTCGATGATTTCAAACAAGATCGCGCTACTTTACTCGCGACTTTGGATGCTGCTGTAAAGTACGCAGAACTTGTAAGGCCAAAATCGGAGCACGATCTATTTGATGGGGATGTCAATTCATTTGGAAAACCAAAGTATGTGAAAAATAGTGAAATGCCTGAAATGATGAAACTTCAATATGAACGGGAATCACTGGGATTGTATATATCCAATCATCCAGTCGAGCGCTTGAAAAAAGAACTAAACCTTCAAGTGTCCACGATTCAGGAAGTCCAATATGCTCGTAATGGACATGCAACAAGCATTGTCGGCATGATTGAAGACATTCGGAAAATTCGCACAAAAAAAGGTGAAGCGATGGCTTTTGTCACGATTCAAGATGAGACGTCTGATGTTTCGTGTACCTTGTTTCCAAAAGATTTTGCAAATCACAGTATATTACTAGAAGATCAACGTGTCATAAGTGTTGAAGGCATTGTCGAATGGAGACAAGGGAAGCCACAAATCATTGTCAAAAAAATGAGAGCTCTATCGAATTAACGATCCGATGCATTAATGTTGGGTCGTTTTTTCGATGAATATAAAAGTGTAAGTGTTCGGTTTCCTGTCCGGGTATTTTAAAGAATAGGCTCAGGTAACCGCTTCAGTTGATTTCCGTTTCAGGCGGACGCGTTCCGCGGGGCGTAATTTGCTTGGTTTTCTAATTTCCCATTGCAACACCTCACGATTTTTTGTATGATAGGTTCATTGAGTGGTCAGACCACTTTCAAAAATATGGAAGCACGAGGGATTGACATGACCAATCAAACGACAAAGATGTACCTACAAATCGTTCGTGAACTTCGTCTTCTGATTCAAGCAGAGAATATACAACCAGGAGGAAAACTGCCATCTGAACGGGAGCTGGCCGAACGGCTCCAAGTCGGAAGATCAACTGTACGAGAAGGGTTGCGTAGTTTGGAACTCCTGGGGTTAATAGAAACTAAGCGTGGTGAAGGAACTTTTCTGACTGATTTTAGACAACATAAATTAGTTGATGTTTTGTCCACTTTTATTTTACAAGATTCGAAATCAGTTGAAGATGTCCGCATGACTCGTGAAATACATGAAAAAGAAGCAATCCGTATTGTTGCGGGATCCTCAAAACTTAATCAACTTCCGGTTTGGACTGGTTTACTCAATCAATTGAAGGAAAATAGCACAATTGTAAGAGAAGATTTAATCCGTGAAATCCTCATTTCAAGCAATAATCGTTTGTCACTTAGGATGTGGCTTTTATTGAAGCAATTCGGTGAAAACACATATGAAGGAAATTCTGAACCTAATGAAAAGATTTACATTCAACAATTATTAATAGCCATTATTGATGGGGAAATTGAACAAGCTATTCACTCATATTCTGCTTGGACAGATTGGTTATCAAAAGGGAGAGAGAATACATGATTATCCGCGATATGTTTAATCGAAAAAAGAAATACGCGACGATTCCAAATGCCGCTTCAAAGACAGATGTACCAGAAGGTATCATGACCAAATGTCCGGAATGCAAACATATAGGCTTAACGAAAGATTTATTAATTAATAATAAAGTGTGTCCATCGTGCCAACATCATTATAAAATGACTGCACAGGAACGTGTGGCTATTTTCCTGGATGAAGGTACATTTATTTCAATGGACGATCATTTGCAAACCGTCAATCCACTGAATTTTCCTGGTTATACAGAAAAAATAAGATTGGATGCAGAGAAAACTGGATTAAATGAAGCAGTGTTAACGGGTACTGGATTTATAGATGGCCGGAAAATCGTTGTGGCAATCATGGACGCGCACTTCCGAATGGGATCAATGGGTTCTGTTGTAGGAGAGAAAATCACACGAGCTGTTGAAGAAGCGACCAGACTTGGCGTTCCTTTCATAATTTTCACGGCAAGCGGTGGGGCTCGCATGCAAGAAGGCGTCTTGTCTTTGATGCAAATGGCTAAAACAAGTGTTGCACTTAAGCGTCATAGTGATAAAGGCTATTTGTTTATTTCAATTATGACCCATCCTACTACGGGAGGGGTTTCTGCAAGTTTTGCTTCAATTGGAGATATTAATTTGGCGGAACCGAAAGCGTTAATCGGTTTTGCGGGCCGACGAGTAATCGAGCAAACCGTCCGTGAAAAACTTCCTGAGAATTTCCAGACCGCTGAGTTTTTACTTGCTCATGGTCAACTGGATGCGGTTATCCATCGGTCGTCAATGAAAGTTACCGTATCCACACTAGTGAAGCACCATTCGAAAGGAGACAACTAACATGGTAAAAACACTTCCTTTTGAACAACCCGTGATCCAACTACGTGATAAAATCAGTGAGTTAAGAGAGTTCACTGCCAATTCTGACGTTGATTTGACTACAGAGATTCAGCATCTAGAAGATCGACTTCAAAAATTGGAATCCGATATTTATGTAAACATGCAGCCTTGGGACCGCGTACAAGTTGCTCGACATCCAGAGCGTCCTACAACAATCGATTACATTCGTGAAATATTTACGGACTTTATCGAGCTACATGGAGATCGTTCCTATGGAGATGATGAAGCAATAATTGGTGGCATTGCATCCTTCAATGATGTGCCAGTAACCATCATTGGTCATCAACGTGGAAGAGATACGAAAGAAAATATTCGCCGAAACTTTGGTATGCCTCATCCGGAGGGGTATCGTAAAGCATTGCGGTTAATGAAACAAGCAGAAAAATTTGGCCGACCTATTATTTGCTTCATTGATACAAAAGGCGCTTATCCAGGGAAAGCTGCTGAAGAACGAGGACAAAGTGAAGCGATTGCTCGTAACTTGTTCGAGATGGCAGGACTAAAAGTTCCGGTTATTAGTGTTGTTATAGGTGAAGGTGGTAGTGGCGGTGCGTTGGCACTTGGCGTTGCTAACCATATTCATATGCTTGAGAACTCTACGTATTCCGTTATTTCTCCAGAAGGAGCTGCTTCTATTCTATGGAAAGATGCGGCACTTGCAAAACAGGCTGCTGAAGCGATGAAGATTACCGCACCGGATTTAAAACAAATGGGGATTGTCGATGAAATCATCCCGGAAACAATTGGCGGCGCACATCGTGACACCAAACAACAAGCAATTCTCATGAAAGAAACATTGACACGTTCAATTGATACTTTAACTAAGTTAAGTAAGGATGAATTGGTTGACAATCGATATGAAAAGTTTAAATCAATAGGTGAATTCACTGAATGAGGAT
>Ga0209013_10001934_pt1 | contig 19089 bp, 12 predicted proteins | sample Cruoilmetagenom2_FD_187291 | JGI IMG/M metagenome (GOLD analysis project Ga0209013, IMG submission 187291) | Oil polluted marine microbial communities from Coal Oil Point, Santa Barbara, California, USA - Sample 2 (SPAdes) (version 2) | ecosystem: Environmental > Aquatic > Marine > Oil seeps ...
CCTAAAAGTTAACGTTAATCTGGTTCAATTCTGAAATGCCCCTTCGGCGAACAGTTGTTGCGCCAAAAGGCCAAGCCGCATGGTCAATACATTGTTTTCACCGTCCTCGATAAGGGCGACGCGGGCATCACGGTATAGCTTCTCAACCGGGTATTCACGGGAAGTGCCCGAACCGCCGAAAAGCTGCAGCGCCTCATCAGCGACTTTCATGGCTTCCCGGGTGACGGTCACCTTGCCTGCCGCCGTAACGTAGGGATGGCCATTGGCGGTAAGGCGGGCATAGGCGAGGGAGTGACGCGCCACCGAACGGCAAAGTTCGACGCGGCGTAACATGTCGCCAATGCGAATTCGCGTCAGTTGGTGATCAATCAGCAACTGGCCGCCTTGTTTACGTTCATGTACATATTGCAGGGCCATCTCGAATGCAGCGCGGGCCAGGCCGGTGAAGGTCTGTGCCATGTGGCAACCGGCATGTGCCCAGGCTGATGCCAGGTTGCCGTAGTATTCATCCTTGAGCGCAATCGCAAAGCGTTTTGGGATTCTGACATTGTCAAAATAGATCTCACCCTGAGGCAAGGCGCGCTGACCAATCTTGTCGAGTGGTTTACCCCGGGAGACACCAGGAAGATCGAGCGGAATGATCACCGCCATTCCATGTGGCCGGCCATCGGCTTCAAAAAAGCCATCACCATAATCGGCACCGATATACCCCAGTGCCACCTGCGCCACTGCACCGTTTGATACCCAGGCCGAACATTGACCATCTATGATGATTTCTTCACCGACGATCCTGCCCCATACATTACCCTTGTTGCCCTGCCCGCCCTTTTCGGGCCACTCCCGGGCCATGTCAAATATCTGGACATCACTGCCCTTGTCGGGATGGGTGATCATCCAGCAACCGATCTTTCCGGCACACAGGTCAACAAGTTCCTGGTTTTCCAGCACTTTCGCCATTTCTGCAGGGAAAGAGGCGGCCGCCAGGGAAGTACTCAACCCGGCGTCACCCCAGCCCAACTCCTCACCGATCAACGATTCAAGCCGGACTGCGACCTCAGGAGGAAACTGTTGCAGCAAAGAAGAATCCAGCCCAAGCCCGGCAGCTTCTGTGAACATACTGTAGTATGGCGAGCCTGGCGCAATGGCATCGGCCGCACTCATTTTGTCCAGTTCCTGGCCCAAAGGTCGCAGGTAATCCCTGGAGAAACGATGCACTGCCGCCTGGATCGCAAGCTCTTCCTCGCTCAGGACAGCATCGAAGCCGGAAAGGGCAACATCTGGAAGACTTATCTTTTCGCTTAGTTTCATGAATGACCAACGTGCAATTTTATTTGTATATTTTAAGAAGCCACGTATTCAAGTTCGTCACCAAAACCGATGATTTGGCCTTTTTCGCCAGAACCGTTTCATTCATGCAAAAAAACTCATAAGTTACTGTTAAACCGAATATATAATCTGGTTTGAATGTACAGATGGAAATATGGTGCAGTCATACCTTTGGGTGATACTGCTTTTGGTGATATTCTTCAGCCACCGCAAAAGACCTCCAGATGGATAGGAACCAATGGCAGCTAACCCGACACATGTGTATAACCTCTCTACTAGAGGTTGTTCGCTGCTAACAACCAGGCTGGTGCCACCTCGTCTTGCAGAAAGCAGTCTGAAGCGCGAGCGACTTTTGACCCGTTGTTCTGGTATCGACAAAGCCGTTGGACGCCTGTACCTGGTAACTGCACCTGCGGGGTTTGGAAAGTCCACATTTCTGGCGCAAATATTTCGACTGGCACAGGATGCAGCACGTACAACCGCCTGGCTGACCCTTGATCCGAACGATAATGATGAAGAACATTTTTGCCAGTACCTGGAGGCGGCACTCAGGCAGTTGACCGGTAGCAAATCAGGGCACGACAACAAAGGGAATGAGCACAAATCTCAACCTGCCAGCAGTCAGCTTGTCATTTCAAAAATGATATCCAGCCTGGCAGGCTCCAAAGATCTCTACGCACTTTTTCTGGATGACTACCATGTCATCACCAATAGCAAAATTCATGATGCATTGCATTACCTGCTCAGATATATCCCGGAGAACCTGAGCATATTTATTGGTTCACGACAGCAATTGCCGGTACCGCTGGCGCGTTTTAAAGCAGCGGGCAGACTGGTCCATTTTGATACAGGGGATTTAAGTTTTGATCTTGGTGAAACAAGAGCCCTGTTTCAGGAGTCTAACCACATTGATGTCAGCGAAGCCGAACTGGAATTGCTGCATCAACGTACGCGTGGCTGGGCCGCAGCCCTGCAGCTCACTGCACTATCACTAAAAACGACGGCAGACCGTCAGAAGTTTGTCGGTGCCTTTTCAAAAAACCCGGACATTGCAGCCGATTTCCTTGCCGAGGAAGTGATGGCTCACATGCCGCGATCCCAGGCTAAATTCCTTCGCCAGATCGCTGTCGTTGAACGGTTTTGCCCTGCGCTTTGCATGGCCATAACAGGAGACGAACGGCAGAGTGAATCCCTGATGGAGTTGCAGGACTCGGGACTGCTCATTCAAAGCCTCGACCACAGTGGCCAGTGGTTTTTTATGCACCCGTTGTTCCGCGATTACCTGTTACAAGAGCTTGAATGTGATCCGGGCATCAATCAGAAGGAGCTGCATCAACGGGTCAGCCTGTGGTTCGAGGATGACAACCATCTGGGTGAAGCCATTCAGCACGCGATTCTCGGGGAAGACCAGGAAAGGGCCATGACCTTGCTCAAGAGTCATGGCACTTCTTTATTGTCACAGGGGTTCCTGTTTCAGTTTCTGAGCCTGATCAGACGACTACCGGAAGACCTTCTTTACAGTAGCCAAAGGCTCTTAATCCAGTTGGCATGGTTGCAGGTTTTAAGTAACCAGTGCCCGGCCACGAGGACAATTCTGGAAGAGCTCAAACGTCATATTGACGTAATGGATGAGATAAGACGATCAGAGGTTCATGCCATTGAGGTCAATCTTTTGTGCTTTGAAGACAATCTGGATGCCGCTGAAAAGCTGAACGACCAGTGGCTTCCAGAGGCCCCTGAAAGCCCCGCATACATCAAGTTCTCGATGCAAATAGTACAGATGGTTCTTGATTTCAATCGAAAGGACTTCCCTCGGGTCATGGACTTGTCAAAAGCCATCCTCGATCAGGAGCCCGCACCGGATTCCACTTATTCCCAGGCCTATTCGGTCTGTATTGAGGCACTAGTATATTTTTCAACGATTGACCTGAGGAGTGGCACAGAAATACTTCGTGCGCAGTACCAGCGCCTCAAAGACTCTGTGGTCGGTCAATCCCAGGTTATCGAATTGATCGAGCCTTTGCTGGGTGCGTTGCTCTATTACCAGGGCGACCATGACGCCGCTGAACAGCATTTTTCTTCTGGAATGGAAGTGCTGAGTGTTTGTGGCACCGTCGATCTCATGATTCTTGCCGTTCGAACCCGAACCCGCTTGATGATGAGTCAAGGCCACATAAAGGAAGCTTTGGTCTTTCTGCGTGAAACCCAGGAGTTAGCGGAGGCGCGCGACTGGCTGCGATTGAAAGCCTGCATCGTGCATGAGAGTGTGCGCTTATTCCTGGCACTGGGAGAGCAGGACAAAGCCCGGGACTGTATGGACCAGTGGTTACAACACCTGTCTTCCCAATCCTCTGCACACCAAGGGGCACTCGCGAGCGTTGAAGAGTGGACACAGACCACAAAAGTCCGCCTGATGCTTGCCGAAGGAAAAGAGGCTGAGGCCACAGTGATATTGAAGGCCATGATTGAGGAGTTCATTCGTTGTGGTCGTAAACTGCGTGCCATGGAGTGCTGGGTTCTACTGGCAAAAGCCCAACTAAAATCCGGCAACCTGTCGCAGGCCAAAAAGGCCTTGTCTGAAGCCCTGACACTGGACCATGAGAACAGTGTCATACAACTATTCCGCGACGAGGGCAACAAAGTGACCGCGGCGCTCGCAGCCCTGGCCAGAGACCTGAAGGCTTCCAGTGAAACGCAGCGGCATACTCTATGGCAGCGACAGATTGCAGCCATCGTAAAACCTGACACCCTGCCAAACCACGACGAGATAAAAATTGTGCCGCTCCCCGCAAATACTGCTTGTGTTGAAGAACTTACCCGCAGAGAGCTGGCAACGCTTGCGCTTTTGGTAGAGGGGTGTTCAAACAAGGAAATTTCGGCGCGCCTGTTCATTTCAACCAATACCGTTAAGACCCACCTTCAAAGAGCCTATGGGAAATTAGGTGTCTCCAGCCGGACCCAGGCAGTCAAGAGTCTTAAGGAACTGGGTATTTTTGTATAGACATACCCTATATAGCGCAGCAGGACACCATATCCTCTGCAATTTCGGTGGGTGTCGCACGGTTAATGGTGGGTTAAGCCATGATTAATCAGATGGAGAGCGTTTCAAGCCGGCATTAGTGCGATAATTGAGCCCGAATTATTGGCGTCAGTTTTAAGGCGCCTCCATTGATCACGCATTCAGCACCGAAGAGGACTCTCTGCTATGAAACGTAGTTGCCTGGTTTTAATTTCGATCCTCCTGCTTGCCTGGAACCATACTGCGCTGGCCCAGTCTGCCCAGACCAAGTCTGATGCTGCGGAGCTTGCGCGCAAGGCACAGAACCCGATTGCCAACATGATCAGCCTGCCGTTCCAGTTAAACTGGAATTTCGACACCGGACCCCTGGAAAAGGACCAGAAAATACTGAACATTCAACCGGTATATCCCATCACGCTGAATGACGACTGGAACCTGGTTACACGCACGATACTGCCGATAATCTCGCAGCCCCCGTTTGCACCCGGCCAGGGCCGCGAAAACGGCATTGGCGACATCAATTTCTCCGCATTCTTTTCACCCAAAAAACCGACTTCCGGCGGATGGATATGGGGTGCCGGTCCTATTCTGGTGATGAACACAGCCAGTGACGACCGGCTCGGACAAGGGGCCTGGAGCCTTGGACCGGCTGGCGTCTTCCTGAAGATGTCCGGTCCCTGGGTAACCGGGGCTTTGATCAATAATGTCTGGTCGATTTCCGAGGACAGCGGGCTCAGCGATGTAAACCAGATGTTGATTCAGCCTTTCATCAACTACAACTTTCCCGATAAACCCGGCCGCTACCTGAGTTTCTCTCCCATCATTACCGCAAACTGGGAGGCTGAAAGCGGCCAGGAATGGACAATTCCGCTGGGCCTGGGAATCGGCCAGGTCATGAAGTTTGGAAAACAACCAGTCAACCTGCAACTGGCTTCTTATTACAACGTTGTGCGGCCCGATAATGCTTCCCGCTGGCAAATCAGGGCGCAGCTCGTGTTCATGTTTCCAAAGTAGTTATGGTTCAAATACATCGAACAACTCCAGCAGGGCTGCAGCGGTCTCGATGTAACCACTGGTCCGATGCGTGCATGGCCGTGCTTGACAGAAGGATGCTCGCGGTGAGCAAGGCCAGGAAACCACTTATGCTATTCCTGCTAAGGGACTGGGTATCTTTGTTTAAAAGGGGCCCGGAACACGGGCAAAAAAAAGGCGGCCCATAAGAGCCGCCTTTCTTCACATTTGCCAATCAGGTTCAGAAGTTGCTTTTGTACTGCAGGGGCAGATCGGCTTCACAAATACCCAGTGTCCCGCCGTTCTTTAATTGTGACGCCACTGCAGTGGGATAACCCACTTGCATGGATTTACCATTACGGCAGACCCAGAGTTGATCAAGCGTCAGGCTGAAGCTGACATATGCGCCGTCAACACCGGTCCAACCGACGATATGCTTGCCATTACTTGAAATCTTACGGGCAACAGAGACAATCCCGAGGTCGTTGGCATTGATTACGCCCTGTCCCTTCAGGAAATCAACCAGCTTTTGAGAGCCGAGCACGTCATTGAACATGTGTGCACCTGCTGAGCCGCCAGAACCTATGGCACCAACCAGGGTACCGTCGTCGGAGATGTCATACGGGTTGAATGGCGTTTCACCCCAGCAGAACCAGTCCCACGGAGGGCATGCTTCATAGATATCCAGGATTTCAAATTCAGAAGTCCGGGTATTGTAGGTGTAACCACGTCCGTTATAGAACTCGTCAAGGGCGTTGATACCGATAACCATCGATCCGTCAGAACTCACTCCCGTTGCTTGACCAATTTCAGTGAAGCTTGCCGGGGCAAGGTCTTTCATGGACAGTTCGACACCGTCTTTCCAGACCCGGCCTTCCCACCAGCCCGTGGGGTTTTCGGACCAACCAACTGCGGTATTATCGTTGGACAGAGCATTAACGCGTGAACTGCTGTTGTCCAAGTGAGAGTTCAGAATCGTCCAGCCATTTTTATCGCTGTAGGTTGCAGCGGAAGCCAGAAAGTTTCTTTGTCCTTCCACGTTATCGCAGTTATACAGAAATCCACCCATGGTGCTGCCGTCAGGAGAGATAGCAAAGTGGAAATAGTCATTAATCTCACCGCCGCCGTCGTCACAGCCGTTATTTCCCGGTGTGGGGATGATCTCAATCTTGTTACCCGGTAACAGGCGGGCCGGCAGATAGTGGTTATCAACGAACACACGACCGGCGATGACTGAGCCATTATCGCTCATCGTAATGGCACCCATGGGCAGGATTGTATATTGGTCGCGGCCTGAATCATAAATCCAGCTTTGAGCTTCACCGAACCAATCGATGATATTGCCACCCATGGTCTGACCGCTCTCGGTCACATTCTTGGCGTCCGGAGCAGGGTTGATCACCAGTTGGGGTGTCTTTTTCATACCATTGATTTGAATATCGATACCCGTTTGAGTTGCTCCAGCGGCTACCACGATTTCCTCGTAGTCACAGGCGTTATCATTGGTAGCATCATCATTCTCACGTGAGCCGTTGAAATATTCCGATGGGCCGGGCAAATTTACTTCTGGTGTCGGGAAGCCGCCGGCGAAAATGTTTTCCACGTGGACGACATAGCGTGCACCAGGTGTCAGGCCTTTGAGTGTGAATTCACCAACACCTTCAGCAGCGCCGGGCACACCATCATTCCAGTCGCCGCTCATCACGGTGATGGCATCTTCGAACGGGTTATCGATATTTCGTGCCACAATATTGACACCGATGATTCCTTCACTACTGAACGGATAGGTGACACTACCTGAGAGGGTGCCGGTATCGGATGCAAAGTTCGCAGCAGGGTAAATCGATGATACGGCTGCGAAATCTTCGGCCGTGCTGACGGTGGCCTGGTATTCACCTGTTGAGTTGGCCCACACGTTTGGATCGTTATTAATGTATGGATACATAACTGCCATGTCTTCTGCCGTCGGCGTTGTGCCCTGTGGATATGGCAATTGGTATTCACCACCAACATACCAGTGAGCAGAACAGTCCACCGGTCCTGTCGTTACAATCGCTTGGTTGCCGTACATAACGACGTGACCATTGGTCTGGGTATGTGCGATGTTAAAGGAATGACCCAGTTCGTGGGTGATAACCCCCGCCATCTGTGCCAGGTTGGTATCGTTATAGTAGGTACCGCCACCACCGATAAAGGCCCAGCCTTCCGTGATAATTCCAGTCTCTTCATCGGCCCATTCCGGTGACGCTACACCCAAGACGCCATAGGGTGCGCCCAGGACATTGGCCATTACCTGACCGTCTTCATCGAACACCACGTGGATGCCACCGCCATTCACGGTACCGAGAATTTCGTGAACGATATCGCCGTTCTCATCGGTGCTGAACTCTTCTTCAGCGCCCGTAATATCACCATCATCTCCACCGATACCAAGATCCGCAAAAGTGCCTGCAATCTCAGCCTGGAAAGAGGAAGAGGGTACAGCGGACCAGGAAGCAAGTGATTCGGCAACCCGGGCTACACCCTGCTCGTTGGTGAACTCGACATAGAGTTCTTCGTTATAGCCACAGTTCCAGCCATCATCGCCGTTACAGGTTTCCGGTGTTTCTACCCATACCCAAACGGTGCCGGAGGCGAAATTACCACCATCGGTGTAGGTCTGTATCGGACTGGTCACATCCCAGCGATAGGGTGTGCCAGTGGCATAATCATGGATATACAGCGGCCCATATGCATGCGCTGCAATACTGGTAAGCCCGGCTACTGCAATACCGGCAACCATTGATTTCTTCAGAAATTTATTAATTTTCATGAGTCATTACTCCGTTCTCGATCCAGTTTTCTTCAACGGCGGTCCTGACCAGCGTGGAAAAATCATCAGTTTTATAGGAACCACCGGCCTGTTTAACCAGGTCCTGTTGAACCGGGCTCAATTTGCCGTTGATCTTTACATCGGCAAACAGGGAGTCGTTGTTAATATCGTTGGCAATTCTGTTGCCCTTGATGGTGAACTTGCCCTGTGTCAGGCCAGCCGTTGTCTGGAATCCCGTCTCGGAAGCAGGCTTGTGCAGGAATAACATTACCTGCTCACCCTTGGTGTAGGTAGGCCAACCCGCCGGGGTGACCATCAGGTTGACACGGCCGTCACCCATGGATTTGGGAGCGATCAGACCAAACTGGCGGAAAGTGTAGGTGGAACCGTGGGTTCCTTTGAGGCTCTGACCCACATCTAATGTGATCTCTGTATAAGGAAGACCTTGCTGAATACCATCCGTCTTCTTGGAAACGGTACCCATCAGGATGGAGTCGCTATGTGTCATCAGTTCTACAAGATTCTGCTTTTTCATGTTTTTCGCGTAGGCAACATTAAAGCCCAGGGCCATGATGAAGACTGAGACGAGAAGCGTGATGCCACGATGGGCTCTTCGTAATGATTTATTCATTGCGGGCTCCGGTTATTTACTGTTTTGGTAGACATATTTGTTAAATTCCTTAATTGGGGGTTGGACGGTATCTGGCACCAGCTGTGCACCTCGTTTAAATCGGGTGACTGGAACCGGACTCATGAAATCCTGCAGTCGCATTGCAGCGCTTGCAGAAAATCAACGGTGCAAAATATGCTTTGGCTGATTTGTTCGCAGTGCAAATCAAGCCAATCGTTTGACGATTTCTTCAGATTAAACGAAAATGAAACACCCTCTTAATCGGAATCGATCATATGTCGGTTTATGTACCCTTGCTGGGTTTCCTATGGCGCATGCTCGAGTCATACGACGTGGACCCGAGCCTGGCCATCGATAAAGCGCTTTATCGGCCCGGGGAAAAATCTTCATATGCCGAACGTATCAGCTCCGCAGAATACAACTCCATACTGGACCGGGCAGCCACCCTGGTTAATGACCCTGCAATCGGTCTTCGTTGTGCCCAGTTCGTGCATCCCTCGCACCTGGGTGCGCTGGGCTATGCCTGGCTGGCCAGTTCGAGCCTGCGTTCGGCTTTGCTGCTTTTCGAAAGATTCCACCGCATTGTCAATGAGCAGATCGAAGTGCGGGTGCAGGAACTGCCGGACCGTATTCGCATTTCCTACGGGATGTCCCCGCAACCCTCCCAGCCCGACCTGTTGGCCGATGGGCAGTTAGCTATCCTGTTGAGGCTGTGCCGACTGAATTTCGGTACACACTTGCAACCCATCGAAGTTAACCTGAAGCGGCCGAGGCCACCTGACCCGGCACCGTGGCTTGAGTACTTCGGAACAGTTGTACGCTTTGGTCAGCCAGAAGTCAGCCTGGCCATCAGCACCAGGGATGCAGACACACCTCTGACGGGATCGAACCGGGAACTTGTTCATATTCACGAGGAGATGATCCAGCGACATCTGATGAAGCTCGATCGGAACAATATCCTCAACCGTGCCAGGCTGAGCATCATGGAACAGTTACCTTCCGGCAGAGTTACCGAGGATGGCCTGGCCCTCGCACTCAACATGAGTAAACGTTCCCTTCATCGCAAGCTGCGTGAAAACGATGAAACGTTTCGGTCCCTGCTCATACAGGTGCGGACAGATCTCGCCGGGCGTTACATCAGTGGTGACGAGTACAGCATCACGGAGATCGCATTCCTGCTGGGTTACTCAGACAGCAGCATCTTCTCACGGGCGTTCAGGAATTGGTTCGGCTGTTCGCCCACGCAGGCACGCAAGCAAGGTAAACTAGCGGATTTCACCACCTGATTCCCACGCCAACGTATACTCAGCAGAGCTTGCTACAAAAATCTGAAATCGATTGGCGTACTTTGCTCACAGCACTCTGAGAAAAGGGCCATTGCGCCCTGCAAGACCAAACGAACGATCTGATCAGCAGGCAGGCTCAGAACTTACCACCGCCACACGGCACCGACCGCCGGGCCGCTGAAGTTCATGTCATTCATGGGTCCCTTGCTGTCAAGGTCATACTCCATGTAGCGCCAGACAGCGGCGAGTTCGCCCCAGCCAAAGGCATAACCGACTCCGCCAAACGCCTGCCAGGTGAGGTCCGAATCGCCCGTACCGACGTCCAGGTAATAAGGCAGGAACCAGGCGTTGTCCCGGCCAAACGCAAACTTCCCGCGCAAACCGATAATGGCGTCCCAATTGGTTCCGCCAACCACGACCTTACCATCGCGCTCGGGAAAGGGTAGATCCGCTGTGTTTCCACTTAAACTCACTTTCAGGGTTTGTTCGATATCGGCATAGCGCACCCCCGCCAGGATATCCACTGTGCTTTGCGACGTTTCCAGCATCCGATAGTATCCAGCAGTTGTCCAGATCCAGCTGGTCATGTCGAGACTGACCTTGGCGGTCACGTCGACTGGGATTTCAATCCCTCCAATCGTTCCTTCCCCGGTATTGGACTTGGAAGCGCCCATATCCATGTAAATAACGTCGGTATACAGGCCCCAGTTTCCCTTGCGGGCGTCAAACGAACCCTGAAATGTAAACTTCAGGTTGTCAAGAATGGTATCGATGGGAAGCGTGAAATCACCGCCTGAGCCATCGGGGAAACTCGTGCTGCCCGAAATGTCCGGGAACCAACCGTAGACACTGGCACCGAACTCCCAGGAATCGCTGTTGTCTGCGGATACCGCCGCAGGGAGCAAAGCCGCTGTTAAAGAAATGACACTGATCGCTTTTTTAATCTGGCTTCTCATGGAACCTTTACCTCTTTGAAGAAATACGAAAAAACATGGCGTAATTATAACGTCAGAAAAAGGCGTGTCATTATCATCTTCAGTCACAATACCAACGGCCGAATCACACTTTACTCGTATTCCTCAAACGCCACGTCGGTACTGGCACCGGATTCGATATAAAAAAGCTACAAAAGCTACGACACCCACATCTCATCAGACATCCTACAAAACTCAGAGCCATTTTGCCCTATTGATCGCGCAGAAACCGGTCTAAACTAATCCCATGCCTCAACCCAGAAACCGCCAGGTTTCATTAGACGACACGCCCTGAGTACAAGAATTAATCTGACCGGCGTGTGCAGGATTTGCTGTAGATTTGTGCGCTTATGCCATCATGAGCAACCATTACCACATCGTGGTTCGGATCGATGCTGCCAGGATGGATGAGTGGTCTGATGAGGAAGTCATGGGTGTCTTTGTTCTCATCTATCCGGCCCTTTCTTCCCTAGCCCTCTTCAATTGAAGTTTCGTGATCGAGATAGGCCTGGATGAGCGCCTCGAAATTCCGGATCATTGAATCCCGCTCCGACTGGGGAATGTTGTTAAAGATATTGAGACAGTTTTCATCATTTACTTTATGAATTTCATTACAGGTAGAGACACCATCTTCAGTTAACCTGATCCAGACCAGTCGCCGATCGCCTTCATCTCTCAATCGAGCTACGAATTTTTTGGCCACGAGGTTATCCACGGTTCTGCTGAGCGTGCTGAGATCCAGCTTGAGATTCGAAGACAATTGTCCCATCGTCATATGCCCATGCTCATCGATTTCGAGCAGCACCAGGCACTGTGGTAGCGTGACGCCACAGCAACAATTGTTGAGTTGCACCCTGGCAATACGCTGAAATTGGCGAAGAGCCCGTCTGTACCTGCGAATCTCATGTATTTCCATTGACTCTCTCAATATATTTGTATATTACAATTATTTCATAATACAACTATTTTCTATAGATAATTTTTCAATCATAGTGGTCATGGTGAATATTATCATATCTCATTATTTTAGAAGCATTAAATACCATATGATTCAAATCAGACAATAATTCTACTGTCAATATTTTCCCATGTATGACTTCCAGCACAAGTAAAGTATATGTAATTTCAAATAAAATAAACCCCCATCAGCTTTAGCTGTCACTATTGCCCAGGGTAGGTTCACTATGAAAACGGTAATAAACTTTCTGCTAACGGGGTTTTTCTGCCTGGTCTTTTCACCAACCCTCAACGCGCAATCTGCAATACCAGCCGCAAACTGGGATCGTTCACTGGCCCTGTCAGTGGTTCGCGAGGCAGATACCATGGCCTTATTGAAACCGCTTCTTCAAATGACGCGAAGCGGTAACGATGCCGAACTGCTGGAAGCGTTGTCTTCGGTTGAGCGGGATCCCGCCATGCCGGACCCCGTAAAGGATTTCGTGATATTCACTTTCGCCATAGGCCTGGGTGATCTGGACGCGAATACGGTGAACCCGGAGGTACTGCATTTCCTTGCCACCTATAAAGTCAAAACCATGGTTTCGCACATCGATCATCCGCGCATGGACGTACCGCTTTTCAACGTCCGGGCTGCCACGGCCGGCGTACAAAACCGATGGGACAGGCAGCATGCATCCATGCTGGCAGAGGGTCTGTTACAGACGCAACCGGAGCAGTGGATTTCGGCATACCTTAAGGCCAGCCCCGTTGAGCGTATGGGCTTTGTTGATGCGATTGACTTCGCATCGACCGAACAGCTGAATCAACTGGGTTGGTCGGCGCTGGCTCGTCTGGATGGGCAACCTGAACTCACAGTGGTTGCCACACGAGCGGGCATGGCTTCTGGTGATCCTGAACTGCTGCAGCAAGCGATCTCGCGAGGTGATGGCCCCGGGCTGTCGCAGGCCCTGGCAGATGCTTCACTTGACTTGAGTGACCGTGAGGCTGCCGATTTATTGAATGCAGTGTTGCGCTCAGGCTCCACTCGCAACTCGGCCCTGGCCATCTCCCAATTGGCACCCAGCCGACTGGATCATCCTGCAATGGCTGAAATGTTGTTTGACACCCTGGATGATCGAAGCCTGGGTGCTGCCGCAGCCCTGGTACTGGGTGCCAGCCAGGACCCGAAAATCCAGCTTCGGCTGAAAGAGATCGCGTCAGGAAAAGATGGCCTGTCCCAACAGCGGGCAAAATTAGCCATCAGCACCCGGCCTACTGATCGGGGAGTGGAAAAATGAACACTATCCAAAAAGCTCTTGGCTTGAGTTTGCTACTGATTGCCCTGCCTGGGTTCAACAGCCCGCAAGCCCAGTTTCCCCGTATTTCCGAGTGGGTTGAAGATGCCCCCGCCAGCGATCCTGACAGGATTGCACTGGGTTACCCCGTGCCCATCCCTGTCGATACCCCGTTGCCATTTGACGGGTTCAGAAGCTACAGCGGACTCCACGCCCGCCACCAGGACCTGGCCAATACCACCGACTGGTCGCATGCCATGGAGATTGGAAAGACCCGCATGGATCGCACCATCTGGGCCTACCAGCTGGGCGATGTGGACCACACGACGGTATACGGGTTTCCCGAACATGCCATGCTGACCAACGGCGGGATTCATGCACGTGAATGGCAATCGCCGGAGGTGGTAACCGGAATTATCGAATTGCTGGCCTTATCCGAAGATGACAATTACCTGATCACCTATCTGCGCGAAAATGCAAACATGCTGGTTATCCCGGTATTGAACATTGACGGCTTTTTACAGACGCAAAGGTTTCCGAGCACAAATTGGATAGATACCGACATAAACGATCCGGAAAACTCACCCCGTGACGGTCGTATGCGACGCAAAAATATGCTGGGAGCTGATGAAGACCTGTTTACACAGGGCGATCATTTGCTCGGGGTAGACCTCAATCGAAACAATGCACCCTTCTGGAATACCAATCCTGAGAGATCATCTGATGATCCGGAAACCCTGGTTCACCACGGCGCATCTGCTGCCTCGGAACCAGAAACCCAGGCACTGGACGCCGCGACACAGCTGGGGCCGGCGGACAGACTAAGCATGTTCACCGATGTGCATTCATATGGCCAGGTACAGTTCTGGAAGGTGACAGATAATGATCAATTGGCCATCCAGACCGACCGGCTGCTGAACACTTTCAGAAATCATCATTTGGCTTTTGATTCTGCCAAGTACTATTGGTCCGATACCATAGAAAATGTAGCGGCAGAACAGGCCATTGGCTCAACGGACGAATATTTCAGCAGCATTTACCAGGTGCCGGCCTGGACACTTGAAATCGAACCGACAGCCGGCTACCACGATGGCTTGCCCGGCCAGGGTGCCGATTATGGCGGGCTGGGCCGTAATGGACACGATGGCTTCATCCTGCCTGAATCAGAAATTGAACGTGTCAGAACGGAATTGGCAGAAACTTTTGCCGTGGCCTATTATCAGCAATCCGGTCCTCCATCGATCGTCGCCATGCGCTTGATCGATGATTTAACCGGTGCCGTGGTGTTCGAGACCGAATGGGACATCAGTGGCGAAACCAGTCGCGAACAATATTCATATCAAATCCAACCCCTGCAACTGGATCGCGTTTACCAGTTTTACCTTGCCTTTGATAAGCCCATGCGCTGGCGCGAAGACGGAGAAGTCGCGATTTTTCCGGGACAATCGGAATCGACCATGGGAGTGGATGCTCACGTCGGGGTCGGGGAAGACAGAACAGCCCTCAGCGCGGAAGTCATTGGAGGCTATTGGATAGATGCTCCTGGTGGGGCACCGGATGGCTATCTGCATTACAAGGATGACGCCCTGTCCATAAGCGTCAGCCTGCCGGCAGATGAAAACAACCTGACCTTGATCGATGGAACCACCACGGCCTCAATGGCAATCAGTGCGCATGACATGACCGGAAGCCAGATCGATGCCGACCCGTCAACCGCAGCCCGGTGGGAGGAAGGCAGCTGGTCCGGTTATGAAGACAGTGATGGAATTGACCGGACCAATACGGGTGGTTACGACCAGTCGATCCAATTCAAGACCACCAGTGATTCACTGGGTGATCCATTCGTGATCGAGCCCGGAACAACATCAGCCTGGTACGACTCTTCCCATGACGGTGAAGGTTTCATGCTGGAAATCCTGGCCGGCGATCGTGCCATCTTGTACTGGTTTACCTATGACACCGAAGGCAACCAGGACTGGTACACCTCCGTGGGGGAAATCCGCGGTAACCGCATCCTGTTTCCGAATCTGATGCAGTCATCCGGTGGTGAATTCGGACCGGGCTTCGATCCCGAAATGGTCACTCACAAAGTGGTGGGTTCGGCCACTTTCATCTGGTCAGGCTGTGACCGTGGCGCCATGGATTGGCTGATCGACAAAGATGGTAACGGCCGACGCCATGGCCGCATGGACCTGTACCGTATAACTTCAGTGATGGGTATTGAATGTGGCAAGCAGCCACTGCCGCCCGAAATCGAGTCAGGCTTGTTAAGCGGGTCCTGGTACGACCCTACGCATTCCGGCGAAGGCTACATACTGGAAATCCTGGCCGACCAACGAGTCCTGGTGTTCTGGTTCAGCTTCGACCCGCAGGGAAATCGCCGCTGGTTTACCGGTATTGGTGAAATCCAGGGAAACACACTCGTTTTCAATGAGATGCTCACCACCCATGGAGGAATTTTTGGTGATGATTTTGATCCGACGACTGTTGTAAGGGAACCCTGGGGCACCCTGGAACTGGATCTTCAATGCGATTCCGGAACTGCCAGTTTCATTCCCAGTGAAGCAGGTTTTCCGGCTGGCGCACTGAATTTAATCCGGTTGACCTTTTTGGAGGGCTTTAGCTGTTAGGAATTGTTTTTCATTTTGGTGAATAGCCCCATATTTGTGGGGCTATTCTGATTATTGGGGGGGTAAGTCATGGGTGTCTTTGTTCGGGTGTTCGGGGGCTTAAGCAGGGGGCCTGTTTTCATCCTATACTGAAAGCAGGTGCACGTTTGCCATTGTTAGCCTGTAAACCTTCGGAGCCCCCACGATGAATTCTCTGATCGGTCTTCTTGCTGCAATCGTGCTGACAAGTACAGCACATGCAGCAACCTTCAATGTTACCCGTATGGATGATCCAGTACCTGACGCTTGCAATGTGAACAACTGTTCGCTGCGCGAGGCAGTGATCGCTGCCGGTCAAACCGTGGCGAAAGATATCATCATGCTGCCCGCCGGTATTTACCTGATTGACCTTGTAGGCAGCGATTCGAGCGAAAATACCGGTGACCTGGATATCAGTACCGATATGGAGATTGTTGGTGCTCCGAGTACGATAGATGGTCAGGATCTTAGCCGCATCATGGATATCCGTTCCGGCGCCAATGTGAATCTGAGAACTCTCACACTGCAAAATGCCAACTATGCTTATAACGGTGGTGCGCTAAATATTATTGACAGCAGCCTGACGCTGAAGTCCGTTACCTTTAAAGATAACAGTGGCGGGAGTCTCGGCGGCGCCATTTACACCACTGGTAGCGCTGTCGTAGATATCGACAGCTGTCTGTTTGTCAACAACAGTGGCGGCAGCGGCTCGGCCATAGCAGACTTCTCAAACTCTACTGGTGTCACAATTCGCAACACGGTTTTCCGGGAAAATACCGCCAGTAATCGCGGTACAGTTTACCTGACAGGCAGCACAAGTGACTCACTACTTGAAGATGTGACTTTTGATAAAAATCTCTCAGCCAGGTCCGCGAGTGGTATCTTGTTTCTGGGACGGAAGCTGGTAATTGACGGGTTGGTCGCCACTGGCAACGAGTCAACCGGCGGTAATGGAGGTGCGTTATTTGTATCCGGCACTTCCCATGCAAAGCAGGTCAAGATTGTAAACGCCATATTTGATGGCAATAAGGCCGCGGACGGCGGTGCAATTGACTTCGCAAGCACCGATGACCCGCTTGACATTCAACACAGCAGCTTTGTCGGCAACGTGGCGTCTGACGATGGTGGTGCGCTGTATCTGACGGGTGGTGTACTGGATGTGACCAACGTCACGTTCAGCGGCAACAAGGCAAGCGGTGACGGCGGCGCGATCTACATGTTTGGCAGTACTGTTTTCACGATGCAACATGCCACCCTCTCCGGGGGCAGCGCCAGCCGTGGTAACGCTTTGTTCGTAAACCTGACGATTGATACGCCGGCAGAATTGGCCAACAACCTGATTGATGGTAATTGTCACCTCACCGATGTTGACGATATGACCAGCCTCGGCGGCAACATCGAAGGTAACGGAGATAGCTGCGATTTCGACGCCGGTAGTGACTTGGTAAGCCAAAGTACCGCACAACTCGGCCTGCAACTATTGGCCGACAACCTTGGGGGCACGCCGACTCACAAGTTGAAGGCTGCAAGTGTTGCACGTGGCCAGGGCGTACCGGCAATCTGCAATATGGTGCAGATCGACCAACTTTACGAGAATCGTGGCGACCCGTGCAATTCCGGCGCTGATGAATCCGACACGATCTTCAAAGACAGTTTCGAGTTGATCGATTTGATTCCTTGATCCGGCGCTCGAAATGCTGAGCCAAGAAAAAAGCCAAGACAGCCACATTTAATCCTCCGGTCGGCATGTTAAAGGCCTTTGCCAGATCGGTGGGCCGAAGCTTCATCAAAGGGCACGCATTCGGCGACAAGCTATGTCCTGAAAGAGCGTAATAAGATCAGATTATTACCAGCTTGGGTTCCAGGCTAGCAGGGATGGGCTGAATTCAGCCGATTTCACCCCACTACGCTTAAACACTTCTATTTTTCAAGTCACCCGTCATATTCCCAACGATTTAGCTATGTCCGGAACCGAAACGGACAATGGGTGGATTAATATCCTTGGAGAAAGTCATGGGTGTCTTTGTTCCGTTTGCTATGGGTGTCTTTGTTCCGAATCTCAGTCCCCTCCCGGTGCGCCCCCGCTCTCGAAGCTGTCGGCGAAGATTAGATTCACCACGTCGAAGTGCGCCTGGACTCGTTCATGGCTGAGTTTATGTTCGTAGATCGCGACCTCGTCCGCACGGCCCAACCAGGAGCGTTCGGCCCATGGTGCCCAACCGATGCCGATCTTGACGTCGCTAAGCTGCGCGGGCCAGAACGTGTTGGGTTCGTCGGCAATCACCCTCACGCCATTGAGGTACCCGTTAACGACCCCCAGGACCGTGTCCCAAGTCACCACGACGTGATACCACTTGCCGGCCATCAGGTTGGTCGTCAAAGGGGTAGTGAAATTAGGCATGCCCCCGTTGTCGTCGCCGATGGCAAGCCAGAAATTACCGGTTGCGTGCTCCTCGAACCGGATAGCGGCGTTCCCGGTGGCCAGTTCTCCGAGCGGTCCGGTGGTGAAGACATTGCGGTAGTTCTGCACAGCATCCGCAAGCAACCACAGCTCAATCGAACCCTGGGCCGGCAACGTTCCCATGGCGCCGATGGCGACATAATCGAGATTGCCGTCAAACCACGCCGACTGGCCCACGATGCCCTTGAGAAGCTGGGTGTCCCCGCTGTAGGTTCCATCGAACACGCCGGCTGAATCGGCGGCGATGGCGCCCCCGGCGCTGCTGGCGTCCTCGAAACGCCACCAGGACGTGGGGTTGTCAGCGGTCACCTCGGCCACGTAGTCGGCCACAAAGTCGGCTAGACACGTGTTACCGACAAAATCCAAGAAAACACACATTACTACGGAAAGACCCAGACGTCCCATGACACTACCTCCTCCTGGAGTTCGCTCATTCATGCCGCACGGATTGCGGTTGACCACCAAAACCGCGACACCCACATCTCATCAAATATCCTACAAGAATCAGCGCACCGCGTATCTTTGGTACTGTGGACCTGGGTTCGATAGATGTCCAGCCGATTGAACTGATATTTAAGGACGGTTTCGAATAGCAAGAATTGTAAAATATGGTGCGCCAGGATACCGAAATTCAAATCGCAATTACCATGGCATAAAAGTGTTCATAAACTGCATAGGGCGTGAAAC
>Ga0209013_10001935_pt1 | contig 19088 bp, 17 predicted proteins | sample Cruoilmetagenom2_FD_187291 | JGI IMG/M metagenome (GOLD analysis project Ga0209013, IMG submission 187291) | Oil polluted marine microbial communities from Coal Oil Point, Santa Barbara, California, USA - Sample 2 (SPAdes) (version 2) | ecosystem: Environmental > Aquatic > Marine > Oil seeps ...
CCTGAAGGTGACAAAGAAATACGAAGTGCATCTCTTTTCGCAGCCGAAGCCCTGCAGGTGACGAAGTATCCGCCGCTCATCATCTTTCGCAGCCCGAACACGGAAGTTAAGCTCGTGCGCCGATGGTAGTTGGGGGTTTCCCCTTGCGTCGTAAGACGTCGCTAGCCAAATACAGAATCGGTCCCTTTAGGGACATAGGTTTTTTTGTTTTGACAGGAGCGCAGCGGAAACAAAACAATAAGTGTTTTTTAGAACCATTCTGTTGGTCGCAGCATGACTTTTTCTATTGGGGAGGGGGAATAGAAAGCGACTCATCTCACCAAGTATACTTGGTGGTGAGAAGAGATTGATTGATAAAATGGTCATTCTGATTGATAAATGCTTAGATTGATTGATAAATTTCAACACACCAATTTGGACAGAGGAATGTTGTCTCACTCAGCATCTTAACTTGGCTTATGATACGGTCCTGTTCTAATATTGCAAATAGAACCACTCCCCTAATCGGAGAATGGTTCTATTTCAGTAGTTTATTAAAAAATCCCTAATTTCCCAATGCGCTCAACGGCTTCTTCCAAGCGCTCTTCATCCACTAACAAGCCTACTCGTATATAACCTTCCCCATATTCACCAAAGCCATTGCCTGAGGCCACTGCCACGTCTGCTTCCTCTAATAGCTTGTCTGTGAAGCTTTGGCTTGTATACCCTGCTGGAACGGGTAGCCAAGCAAAGAATGAGCCTTTAGGGGCTTCTGCATGCCATCCAATGCGATTACACGCGTTTATAAAGACGTTTCGACGGTTTTCGTAGCGATCTACTAGTGCGTCCACACATACTTGATTTTCATTCAATGCAGCTGCAGCTGCGTGTTGTACGGCTGGAAATAGACTCACAAACATGTGATCTTGAATTAAGTTCAACGCCTCAATCATTTGTGTATTTCCTACTGCAAAACCGACACGCCATCCAGCCATATTGTAGGTTTTGGACATGGTGTACATTTCAATTCCAACGTCTTTTGCCCCTTCTGCTTGGAGGAAACTGACGGGTTTTTGACCATTGAATCCAATGGCTCCGTACGCAAAGTCATGTGAGACGGCAATATTGTTTTCTTTTGCAAATGCGACAGTTTCGTTAAAGAACTCCAGGTCTGCCGTTGCACCTGTTGGATTGTTCGGATAGTTCATATACATAAGTTTGGCCCGTTTTTTGATTTCTTCAGACAGCTTAGAGTAGTCTGGTAAAAAATTGTTTTCAGCGACCAGTGGCAGTGTTTCATATTGCACATCAGCCATTACTACGCCGGATAGATAGTCTGGATACCCGGGGTCTGGAAGTAGCATTAAATCACCTGGGTTTAGTACGGCCAATGGCAATTCGACTAAGCCCGATTTCGTGCCAAATAGAATGGCAACTTCAGTGGACGGGTCAATATCGACGTTGTATTCTCGTTTGTAATAATTGGCGGCAGCTTCTTTCAGTTCACTAATCCCACGGAATGGTGAGTATTTGTGAGTAATTGGATTTTCTGCTGCGTCTTGTAGAGCTTTTACGATGTGAGGTGGTGTTGGTTGATCAGGGTTTCCTTGACCTAGATTGATAACATCGCGACCTTGTGCTACGGCTGCTCCGACCTTTTGCACGAGTGATGCGAAAAATTGTGGTGGTAATTGTTGTAGTTTTTTAGAAAGTTCCATGTCGTTTCCTCATTTTCTGAAATAGTTGCAATCATCAGCCAAATCTTATAATGTTTTTAGTATCTTGTCTACAGGTGGTGTATCCATGAAAATCGCATGCATACAGCTCGACGTTGCGTTTGCCGAGCCGGAAATAAATTTTCACAATGTCCAGAAGTTAATCGAAAAGGTTGTAAATGAAGGTGCAGAGCTAGTTGTGTTACCTGAAATGTGGAATACCGCATATGCTTTAACGGAGCTAGAACAACTTGCGGATCGCGAAGGAGAGCGCACGAAAAAATTTCTTTCTGACCTGGCACGTACTCATCAAATTCACATTGTGGGTGGTTCGGTTGCCACGAAGAAAGGTGAAAACTTCTACAACACGATGTATGTCTATAACAACCAAGGCGAATTAATTTCAGAATACGATAAAGCACATTTATTCCGTTTGATGGATGAACATCTTTACATGCAGGCAGGGAACAAGGAAAATTTGTTTGCGTTTGATTCTATTCAAGCTGGAGGAGTCATATGCTATGATCTGAGGTTCCCAGAATGGTTACGTGCTCACGCATTGTCAGGAGCAAAGGTGCTGTTCATCCCGGCGCAATGGCCGGCTGCACGCATTGATCATTGGAAGACCTTGCTTCAAGCGCGAGCAATCGAAAACCAATGTTTCGTGATTGCCGTTAACCGAACGGGGAATGATCCAAACAATCAGTTCAATGGGCAATCGATGATTATTGCGCCATGGGGGAAAGTATTATGGACGGGTGCTGAAGATGAAGAGTATGCATTGATTGACGTTGAATTTTCAGAAGTGGAGGAAGTTCGTACACGCATCCCGGTTTATGAGGATCGTCGACCAGCTCTTTATAAGTTATTGTTCGAATAATAAAAAGTGTTTGACAGTTAGAGAGAAACAACGTAATATTTAGTTCGAGTAACAAAACAACAACTACATATGGAAATTATCAAGAGAGACCGAGGGATAGGCCCTATGACGTCCAGCAACCCCCAGCGTAAGCTAGGAAGGTGCCAATTCCTACAGAATGTCTTCATTCTGAAAGATAACCCAAAATCCATTTTCGGTGCCTCTTTCATGATGAAAGGGGCATTTTTTAATTGAAAAGAAGGAGCTTGTGATGATAACTATTAAGGATTTGACCAAAGAATACAAAACAAAGAAGGGAACGGTAACAGGTGTCGATCATGTAAATCTAACGGTCAATGAAGGTGAAGTGTTCGGAATCGTCGGGTACTCAGGAGCCGGCAAGAGTTCATTGCTGCGTTGCATGAACTTACTGGAACTTCCGACGAGCGGAAAAATTGAAGTGGACGGTTTGGACTTGACGAAATTAAAAGGCGAGGCACTTCGAAAAGCACGACTCAAAATCGGCATGATCTTTCAGCACTTTTACTTGATCAGCCAAAAAACGGTTGCAGAAAACATCGCATTTGCACTAAGAGCCGCCAATACGCCGAAAGAAAAAATGGAATCTCGCGTTTTGGAACTGCTCGATATGGTTGGCTTATCCGAAAAGAAGGATGTTTTTCCAGCACAACTGAGTGGAGGACAAAAACAACGTGTCGGGATTGCCCGAGCTCTTGCCAATAATCCATCCGTGTTGTTATGCGATGAAGCAACTTCAGCACTTGATCCGAAAACAACGCTATCAATTTTGCGCTTGTTGAAAAAAATCAATCGTGAGCTGAATATCACAATTGTGCTGATCACCCACGAAATGAATGTGGTGAAAGAAATTTGTGATCGCATGGCGATTATGCAAGCCGGAAGAGTCATTGAAGAAGGGCCGGTGTACGAGATCTTCTCAAGCCCAAAAGCTGAGCTGACAAAAGAATTCATCAGCAGCGTAGTATCGTTTGACGTCCCTTCAGCAATATTGGAACAAGTATCTGGATGTATTGTGAAAGTGATGTTCAAAGGAAGTTTGGCAGGAGAAGGCGTGATATCAGACACGGTTCAACAGTTTGACGTACGTGGGAACTTTTTACACGGCTCGATTGAATACATACAAGAAATACCGCTCGGGTTGTTTTTGATGGAAATTCAAGGACATCCGGATAATATAGCAAGAGCCCTTACGTATATGGAAGGACGCGGGGCGCAAGTGGAGGTGATTCGTAATGGGCATTGATTTTCAGCATATCATCGAATTGGGACCGGACATTTTGAAAGCATTTGGTCAAACGATGTACATGATAGGAGTTTCGTTGACGATTGCGATTATCATCGGATTACCGCTTGGCATTGTGCTTTTCGTTACTGATCGAGGGTTGTTTATGGAAAACCGGTTCATAAAATCAACACTTGGCTTTGTTGTCAATATGGTCCGTTCGATTCCATTCATTATTCTACTAGTAGCACTTATTCCATTAACAAAATTAATTGTGGATTCAACGATTGGACCAGCAGCAGCGAGTGTTTCATTGTCGGTAGCAGCCATTCCATTCTTTGCTAGAATCGTAGAAACGTCGTTGCGTGAAATCGACAAAGGCGTGATTGAAGCAGCGGTTGCGGTAGGTGCAACCCCGTGGATGATTATCAAGGATGTTTTATTGCCAGAAGCAAAACCAAGCATTGTACAAGGGGTTACGATGACCATCATCAGCTTGGTCGCTTACTCGGCCATGGCGGGTGTAGTTGGTGGAGGAGGAATTGGTGACTTAGCTATCCGTTTCGGTTACTACAGATACGACAATGCCATCATGATTGTCACGGTTGTGATTTTGATTGTTCTTGTTCAAATCATTCAACAGTTGGGTGACTGGACATCTAAAGCGATAGACAAACGATAATAGAGGAGAGAGATGACGATGAAGAAGATTTTATTGACAGCACTTATACTTGTATTGACTGCTGCACTTGCAGCTTGCGGTGGTGGAGACAAAGAAGCAGGAAAAGATGCAGATGACGACAAATCAGTAAAATTGGGCGGAACTGCAGGCCCGTATAGCGACATGTTGAAACAAGCAATTCAACCAGCTCTTGAGGAAAAAGGATATGACGTAGAAATTGTGGAATTCAGTGATTACATTCAACCAAATATTGCACTGAACAATGGAGATATTGACGCGAACCTTTTCCAACACTCGATTTACCTTGAAAACTTCTCGAGAGAAAACGATATGGAGTTAACAGGCCTTATCGCAGTACCGACGGCTCCGATGGGGATTTATTCAAATAAATTCAAATCGATTGAAGAAATTGAAGATGGTGCAACGATTGCGATACCAAATGATCCGGTGAATGCAGCTCGTACGTTCCTTGTCCTGCAAGACCATGGATTAATCGAATTAGATCCGGATTCAGAACCGTTGACAGTATCTGAAAAAGACGTGAAGTCAAACGTTAAAAACTTGGTGTTCCAACCAATTGAAGCGGGTGGGTTGCCACGTGCTCTAGAAGGTTCAGATTTATCGGCTGTACCAGGGAACTTCGCTTTAGCTGCTGACATGGACTTACTAGATGCTTTAGTTCTTGAAAACATGCCTGATCAATACCGCAACAATGTAGTTGTAACAACTGCAAACAAAGATACACAACTAGCAAAAGACTTGGTGGAAATTGTGGAAGCACCAGAATTTGAAGCGATCATCGATAAGGATTTCGTAGGCTTTGGGAAACCGCAATGGATGGAAAACCGCTAAGAGAGAAGGGTTCTTGTGGAAGACATAATCGTTCGAGGTGCCCCAGCTGAATATGTTTGTAAAGTTGATGTTCTTTCTGAGCTTGAAGGAAAGTTAAGCGTCCGTGGCATCCAAAAAGTATTGCTTCTTACGGGAGCAAAATCTTGGGAAGCGGCAAGGTACTACTTCCCAAACATGAAAGACGTGGAAGTGGTTCGGGAATTTTACAACGGGGAGTGCTCGCTTGCTGAAATAAGCAGGGTTGCCACACTCGCCAAAACGCTCGATGCGGATGCGATCATCGGTGTAGGTGGAGGGAAAGTATTGGATGTGGTAAAAGCTGCAACACATGAAAGTGCCACCCAATCAATTCTTATTCCGACACTCGCTTCAAACTGTGCTCCATGGACACCACTCAGTGTGATTTACACAGAGGAGGGGGTCATGACCCATTACGATGTGTATCCAATGAGTGTGGACTTACTGCTTGTAGAACCACGCATTCTTGTTGAATCTCCGGTTTCGATGCTGATTGCCGGGATTGGCGATACGTTGGCCAAGTGGTATGAAGCGGACGTACAAATTGGGGGAATTACCAATCCTCCGGTTGCGCTGAAAGTCGCGCATTACACAGCGAGGTTATGTGCAGATGAAATGTTTGCGCATGCAGAGGAAGCTGTTAGCGATGCAAAAGAAGCAAGAGTATCGGGTGCGTTCGTCAAAGTAATCGAGTCGATCATCATGCTTGGTGGCATGGTAGGAGGCTACGGTGACAAGTATGGTCGAATTGCAGGTGCTCATTCCATTCATAATGGCATGACGATTGCACCTGAATCACATAAAGCCTTACACGGCGATAAAGTGGCGTATGGGATTTTGGTGCAGTTGATTCTTGAGGGTAAAGAAAGTGAAGTAGAGAAGTTATTGCCGTTTTATAAAAAACTCGGCTTGCCGGTTTCTTTACAAGAATTGCACATACCAACAAAATGGATTGAAGAGATTGCGGTACAATCAACGCGTTTAGTTGAATCCATACATCAGCTACGAAGTGAACCAATTACGGCAAACGAAGTAGCAACGGCCATGCGTCAATTGGAATCCAGTCAGCTTGTGGAACAGTAAAATATAAAAAAGAACTTGGAGAATATCTCCGAGTTCTTTTTTTGTAGATAGTTTAGGTTCGCTTATAAAGCGGCTTTCGTATTAAGTAACTTGATGCCCATGGCAATGAAAACAACTCCTGTCAGCCTATTTAATGCTGTCGCAGTTTTTGAGTTTCCTTTTATTTTACTTGTTGCCATAGAGGAAAGGTAGGCTGTGATTAAACACCATATAGTACCGGTAAAAGTGAAAGTCAGCCCTAGGAGAATAAACGGAATTGGACTTGCAACTTCTCCATTGGTCTGAATGAATTGAGGAAGAAATGCTAGGAAAAACAAAGCAACCTTTGGGTTTGTAATATTTGTGATCATCCCTTGCAGGAATATTTTTTTGTTGTTTTGTTTTGGCAAGGATTTTTGTTCATTCCCCGTCTTTTTCGCCATTAGCATTTTGATGCCTAAGTAAGCCAAATAAATGGCGCCAATGATTTTGATCAAGTTAAATAATAAAGGCGATTGCATTAGAACAAGCGATAACCCAAAAGCAGCAAGTAAGGTATGAACAATGATGCCCGCAGAAATCCCAAAAGCCGAGTAAATCCCGGCAGCTCTACCTTGAGAAATACTTCTACTCACAATATACATCGTATCTGTACCAGGAGTTAAGTTCAGTAGAATGACTGTTACTAAAAACACTTCAAAGTTAATAATCCCATACACACGCAACACTCCTTAAAATACCTTCAATCTTCATTTAATTATTTTCGTACGGCAAGAGGAATGAGAATTTGAACGGCAGTGCCTTTTCCTTCCTCGCTCTCAATCCACATGGTTCCCTTATGTTCTTCAATAATTTTGTAGCAGATCATGAGCCCAAGTCCAGTGCCTTTTTCTTTAGTGGAGTAAAAAGGTTCAAATAGATGCTGGATTCTTTCTTTTGGGATGCCAGCTCCTTGATCTAAAAAGGTGATGTGAAGATGGGATGCCGTTGCTTTGCAGGTGATTTCCAACTGCCCTTTGGCTTTTGTAGCCTCGATAGCATTTTTGATGACATTGATAAAGACTTGCTTGAGCTGGTGTTTGTCGCATTGTATGCGCGGTAGAGAAGAATCAATCATCGATACAACCTCTATGCCTTGCATGGTGGCTTGGGAAGTCATTAATCGAATGGTTTGTTCAAGAATTAGACCGACGTCATTCTCTAAAAAGTTCACGGCTTGCGGTTTTGCGAGTGCCAGGAAATCACCAATTATTCCTTCGATACGCTCAAATTCCAGTTTTATAATGGAGAAGTACTCGGGATCAATCTTGTCGCTACCTTCCATTAATTGAATAAAACCTTGAATGGACGTAAGAGGATTGCGGATTTCATGAGCTACCCCCGCTGCAAGCTGTCCCGCCATATCCAGTTTTGCTGATTTCAAAAGATACTCTTCTGCCAATTTTTTTTCAGAAGTATCTCTAAAAGTAACCACAACCCCCGAAATGGTCCCGTTCTCCCAAATAGGGGACGCGATATATTCTGCGGGAAAATTCGACCCGTCTTTCCTGTAGAATAGAGCGTCTGTTACATAACGGATATTTCCATCCTGTAGCGTTTGACACGGTGCACAAAATTCCAGCTCATCGTAATACCTGAACGTGTCTTTTTTTCCTATGAGTTCGTTTACTTCATAATCACATAACTTAGCTCCCGCCGCATTGATCAGTTTGATTTTCAGGTCTACATCCATGACGTAAATGCCGTCTCCTACTGAATTTAATACCAATTCCATTTGTTGTTTTAATTGCAGGATTTTCTTCTGAGCTTGCTTCCGTTCCGTAATATCCTTGGCGATTCCATGAACACCGACAATTTTATCATTCACAACGATCGGGATATTGGTTGTTTGCAGCATGACATGGTGACCGTTTTTATGAATGCTCACATTTTCGTATGTTTGGGAGTTTCCACGTAAAGCCAGTTCAAAGTAGTGTTTGGTGTTACTGATAGTCGACTCCTCTACAAAGTTCTCATAGTGCATTCCTTTAACTTGCTCGGCTGTATATCCGAGAATCCGGAGAAAGGATTGATTCGCATTCAATAACACGCCGTTTAGATCCATGCTGAAAACCATATCAGGACTTGCGTAAAAAAGGGACTGGTAACTTTGTCGGTTTTCTTCGAGCTCCCGTTCAATGCGCTTCTGCTCGGTAATGTCACGAATAATTGCTGATGCACCGTTCACTTTCCCATTTCTATCTTTTGTTGGTGATTGTGTTACGCTGACAGGGATTATACGTCCAGCTTTACTTTGGCGTTGCGTCACAACCCGTATCACTTCATTTTCGGAGAGTGTGGTAAGGGTGTTATGGGAGAATTCCTTTTTATAGAGTTCTGGGACATTGGGTACTTCTCTCCCTAACAACTCTTCTTCCTGCCAACCAAATAGATCAACATATGCTTGGTTGACGTAGGATATTTTACCATTAACATTCATTGTCGCTATTGCGTCGGCTGTGTTGTTCACAAACGATTCCAGAAGCTCTTTTGTCTCTCGCAACTCTTCATGGGTCTTTTTCAATTCGGTGATATCATTGCAGGAAACGATGACTTCCGCTACTTTCCCATCCCGCAAAACAGGATTCAACTTAGCGATATAATGCACACCATTCAGGTCCCCTTCAAAACCTGTCACTTGTCCATTCCAGGCGTGTTCATAGTGAATTTCCTTCTGGTAACTGAATTCCAGATTAACGATTTCACTAAGCGATTTTCCGACGCAATCTTCCGGCCGCAGACCAAGGCGTTCCATTAATTGTCCGCCTCCGAAAGTATGTATAAATGCATCATTCACTTTTTTGTATTTATAAATCATACCTTGATGATTCTCTAATAAGTGTTCCATTTCCTGATGGGTGGCTTGCAATTGCATCTCCAGTTTTATTCTTTGGTCCCGTTCGATGGCAAATCCAGCGAGGTTTGCACAGGTTTCCAGCATGTCAATTTCATGGAGTGCAGGTGTGCATACCTCTGGATGGTAAACAGCAAAAGTGCCGACTACACGTTGATCAATTAAAATCGGGGAAGACCAGCAAGCTTTTAATCCAAAACGCAGGGCATCCAATCGAAAATCATCCCATAGCGGATTATTTTCAATATCGGAAACAATCACCGTTTCCTTTAGATGAACGGCTGTCCCACACGAACCTACTGTAGGACCCGTGTTTATTAAGTGAATCGTTTTTTGATATTCAATCGGGAGTTTCGGTGCATGCTCAACCGACAGCCTGTTCCCATCAACCAACAATAAAAGGGTACAGTATGTTTTTCGTTTAAAATGTTCCTCAAGTCTTAAGGTCAATTCTCCCAATATGGCATGAAGTGAATCTCCTTTAGCGATCATTTTTATCATATGTGTATGTAAACCAAGTATTGATTTCAGTTCATTCGTTGAGACAGGAATCTCCTGTGCGATCGTGCTGTTATAAGTTCCATTAAGTTCCACCATAGAGTCGCTCCTCTTAAACACCATTCTGCAAGTAATAGTAATCATCTTATTCGACAATTAGTAGGTGAAATCCTTTCTTATTCGACCTTACTCACACAAAAATTATTAAAAAGGCTATGGTAAACAATACGGTTTTTTAGTGTACATTTGTCATTCCAAAGTTGAACAGGGTTTTTCCTTGCTCTATTGCATATGCTTCATTCAGAATGACAGTAAGAATAAGCATGGAGGAATTGACGATGAAGGTCGTTACACGCATTATGAAACGATTTTTTGCAGAGCGGTTTTTTGATGAAGCAGCACAAACAGCTTATTATCTACTTCTATCGGTATTTCCGTTTTTGATTTTCATCTTGTCACTCGTTAGCTTTTTCCCAGTTGACGAGCAACAATTACTGAATTTCCTGAGGCCTTTCGCACCGGGGGAGTCATTTACATTCATTGAAGACAATGTCACGAATATTTTACAAGCAGACAAAGGCCGGGTGCTTTCGCTCAGTTTGCTCGCTTCATTCTGGATTTCCTCCATGGCTGTGCAGGCGCTTGCACGCGGATTAAATGAAGCGAATGACATTAAAGTCACACAGCCTTACTGGAAAAACTTGATACGAGATCTCGGCGTCACGTTATTGTTTATGTTGCTTGTTCCGCTATCCTTATTCTTGCCCTTCATTGAAAGTGGCTTGCACTGGCTTGTGTCACAAGCGGGTTCGATTGAAGACTGGCAAGGCTGGATTTACGTTTGGCCAAAAGTGAAATGGGGACTTGGTTCCATCTTTTTGTTTCTGTTTTTCCTACTCTTCTATAAAATTGTGCCAAACAAACGGCTCACATTTCGTGAAGTATGGCCGGGTGCATTATTGTCAGCTGTTGGGTGGCAAGTCGTATCGCTCCTGTTTGCAGATTATGTAGCCCAGGTGAATTACGGTCGACTGTATGGTCAGCTAGCTGGAATCATTATCATGGTGCTGTGGTTTTACTTGACGGCTGTCGTGATTTTACTGTCAGGATTGCTGATTGCAGAAGTGCGGAACTATCGACTGTCTAAGTAGAAAAGAATGTTCTCTAAACTGTAAAGGATGGTTGCGCTGCAAAAGAGTTTAAAAGATAAAATGGAGTAGGGAATCGTTACTTCAAAGGAGGAAATAGAGATGCATAAGAAATTAAGTTTACAATTAATACGTCTATCAGCCATATTTGGAATCATCGGGGCTTACTTAGGGTCACATATGGCAGGAGCGGGTTCCTATGCATTCCGTCCGATACACGCCCACATTTTGGTTGTCGGTTGGCTTTCGTTGTTCTCTTGGGGTGTTTTCTATCGCTTGTTCACTGTCAAGTTCCCGAAACTCGCAATATTACATGGATGGACGGCTATGATTGGGGCAATCGGCCTTACGGTAGGAATGTGGTTGCAATTTATGCAACCATTTGGCATCAATGAAACGTTCTCACTTATTTTTTACATAGTGGGCGGCTCCACGTTGTTACTTAGTTTTGCTCTATTCGTCGCCGTCACTTTCGCGATTGATCAACGAAAATAATGTTTCAGAAGCTCTCCACGTGATTGGAGAGCTTTTTTACAGTCATTAAAAAGACATAGTGAGTGCAAGAACTGTTTTTCGAATGTTTTTTAAAGGATATTTGTGGGAAAGGAAGGGGAGATAGGGTATTAAACGACTTTAGGAGGCAATGGAATGGAAAAGAATCGCAAAGATGAACAACTGGAACAATTTCGTGTAGATGACCGTGACCAAAAGCTGACGACGAACCAAGGATTACGAATTACAGATGATGAACATTCATTAAAAGCGGGAGTTCGTGGACCGACTTTGATGGAGGATTTTCACTTTCGTGAAAAAATGACGCATTTCGACCATGAGCGAATTCCGGAGAGAATTGTACATGCAAGGGGATTCGCCGCACATGGTGAGTTCGAATTATATGAATCGATGCAAGATGTAACTAGAGCAAAGTTCCTGCAAAACCCTTCTGTCAAAACCCCCGTTTTCGTAAGGTTTTCAACGGTAGCGGGTTCACGTGGATCTGCCGAAACCGTTCGTGATGCGCGAGGATTTTCCACAAAGTTTTACACGGAAGAAGGGAATTATGATTTAGTCGGAAATAATATTCCCGTGTTTTTCATCCAGGATGCGATGAAATTCCCGGATTTCGTCCATGCAGTCAAGCCGGAACCGCACAATGAAATGCCGCAAGCAGCAAGTGCACATGATACATTTTGGGACTTCGTTGCCAACAACCAAGAGTCCGCACATATGGTCATGTGGGCGATGTCCGACCGGGCCATCCCACGAAGTTTCCGAATGATGGAAGGGTTCGGTGTGCACACCTTTCGATTTATTAATGCCGAAGGCCGCGCCCACTTCGTGAAATTCCATTGGAAGCCTGTTCTTGGCGTGCATTCCCTTGTTTGGGATGAAGCGCAGAAGATTGCCGGGAAGGACCCCGATTTTCATCGACGTGATTTGTGGGAATCGATTGAAGCAGGAGATTTTCCGGAGTATGAATTAGGTGTTCAATTATTAGCGGAGGAAGATGAATTTAAATTCGACTTTGATATTTTAGACCCTACTAAACTATGGCCTGAAGAAGACATTCCTGTACGCATCGTAGGGAAGATGACGTTAAATCGCAATGTCGACAACGTCTTTGCGGAAACGGAACAAGTGGCTTTCCATCCCGGGCATGTCGTTCCAGGAATTGATTTTTCAAATGATCCATTATTACAAGGCCGTTTGTTCTCATATACGGACACGCAGCTCATTCGACTGGGTGGACCGAACTTCCATGAATTGCCGATTAACCGACCTGTGTGTCCGTTCCATAATAATCAACGGGACGGTTATAACCGGATGACCATCAACAAAGGACCAGTCAGCTATCATAAGAACTCTCTGGCCAATAATACGCCTGCCACGTCCACGGAAGAAGAGGGTGGGTACGCGCATTACCAGGAGAAAGTGGAAGGGCGGAAAGTGCAAGGAAGAAGTGAGAGCTTTGATGACCATTTCTCCCAAGCAACGCTATTCTGGAATAGCATGAGTCCGCCAGAAAAAGAACATATTATCGAGGCATTCAGCTTTGAAATTGGGAAGGTCAAAAGCAGGGCTGTTCAACAACAAGCAGTCGATATGTTCGCGAATGTGAACTTGGAAATGGCCACCTTAATTGCGGATTCAGTTGGTGCCAATCCTCCAGTGAATGGTAGTTCTAATCTGTCAAAAGTTTCGCCAGCGCTAAGTCAGGAAAACAAGGTGAAAAAACCAGATACACGCAAAGTAGGTGTGATTGCCAGTCATCTTGGTGATTCCGTCGAACTTCTATCCCTCATCTATACCTTTAAATCGGCTGGCCTGAAGCCTGAAATCATCAGCAATAAACTTGGAGCGCTTGGCGAACTGTCGGTAGACCATACGTTCAAGACGGCGGACCCCGTATTGTTCGATGCGGTGTATGTGGCAAGCATGAATGATGACAAAGTGTTTATGAAAGAGACCGGACGCTATATAAACGAGACCTATAATCATTACAAGGCATTGGGTGCATCAACTTCTGCACAGGACATTCTCCTTGGTATGGAAGGACCCGGTGTTGTGGTTGGTAATGACAATGAGTTGATGGTTCACGGTTTCATCGATGCTGTCACGGCCCATCGTCACTGGAGTCGAGAAGTGTAAGGAATAAAAAATCGCTACCCCCAGGAGGGTAGCGATTTTCATTATTTCACTGTATACGTTTTGATTACATGATCGTGAATGTCGTCGCCTTTCGTGACGTGCACTTGGATTTCGTAGGTACCGGATTCCGTGAAGGTAAATTCAGTTTGATAAACGCCCGCTTCTTCTTCAGGAGCTTCCAGCCACGTATGGTGGTCATTATCGCTACGCCAAATTTCATATCGTACACGTGCTCCTTCAAGAGGTGCATCCGATAGTGAAACGTTTGATGCTAACAGTACAGCTTCGCCGACAGTCGCTGTTCCATCAACGAACTCAATGGTCGCACCATTGCTGTGGTGATGGTCGTCGCCATGTGAATGTTCCTCTGTTGTGGCTGGATGTTCAGCTTCTTCGCCGCCAGTGACAGTTACTTGTTTCGTAGGCATCGTATGCATATCCCGCGCAGTGACATGCGATGTGATGTCATAAGTGCCGTTTGTTTCAAATGTATACGTGATGGCGTATTGCTTCTCTTCATTTAAAGATGCTTCTATTTCTTCTTTTTCGCCAGACGTTAAATTCATGATTTCAAACTTCACTTCATTCGCATCTTCTACAATTTCCTCACCTTGTGTTACTGTTGCGGTAAGAACCACTACTTCACCCGCCGTTGCTGTTTCAGGAACCAATAAATCAACTTCTACAATTTCAGGTACTTCATCAGCCGTTGTTGGTTTCGGCTCTTCATTAGTACCACAAGCTCCCAGCATAAGCGCAGCAAGGACTGTGCCAATCGACAAAATTCGTTTCATTTGCCATACGCCCCATTTCAGTTGTTTGATGACATTGTAACAAAGAAAGTAGAAAACAGCTGTGTCAGAACTCGGAATTTACGTGAAATTGCTTGTTCTATAAACTATAAATCCTTCACCATATGATGGAAGGCCCCGCCGTATATTGTCCAAGGTTCGGTAACTCGGTAACCGATACGTTTATAGAGACGGAACGCTGCTTCTTTTTCTAGTTCCACATTCAAGGTCAACTTGTTAAATCCCGCTTCCTGTGCTAACTTTTCTGCATGATTCAATAATAAACTGCCAATGCCTTGCCCTCGAAAATCAGGATGGACACTGACTGTGTCAATATAGTATTCATCGTGGCGAGCTTCTGGAGGTATGACGATATCCTCACCTGTTTTAAAACGAAGCCAATTGACTAAGTTCCGATCAAGTTCAATGGCCTCTGCACCTGAATAAAGCACCATCACGCCTGCGACAACGCCATCACGTTCTGCGACTACGGTTGTTAGGTAAGAATGACGGTTGTCTTTTCGCTTAAACAAACCAATGAGTTCTTTTTCAACTGCGGTTGGTTCGGTCTCTCCAGTCATTTGCTCGGCAATGTTGCCGATTGCATTGATAATTAAGGGGGCGGCCAATGGGGCATCTGATGGCAGGGCCTTGCGTATATGTATGTTCATGTTTAACATCTCCTCCTGTTCACTATATCAAATTTTCAAAATTCCGTGCTCGGCGAACGTTCATGGTAATCTAGTACTAATAAACTAAAGGAGGATGGACATGGTTCATTCTAGTAAAACGCACGTCCTCACTTATGGGGATGCATTTGTCGACTATATTGCGAACGATACAACAAATTCTTCATTTTCCATGTTTTTAGGTGGGGCGACTGTGAATGTGGCGGTGGGTGTTGCACGACTAGGTGTACCTTCCGCTTTCATTACCATTACAGGGGACGATGCAACTTCAGAATTTGTACGTGGGCAATTCGAAGTGGAAGAAGTCATCATGGATTACTCAAAACTTGAACCAGAAAAACGGGTCAGTGGAGTCTACGTTCATTTGACGGAAGATCACGACCGCATTTTCCACTCATATATTGACGAAGCACCGGAGATTCAAGTAAAGGTGGATGATCTGAAAGAAGAAGCCTTCGAAAAAGCATCCATTCTAAACTTATGTTCGGGCACGCTTTTTCATCCAACTGCTCTTGAAACGTCACGGAAAGCAGTGGAGTTTGCGAAGAAACATGGGGCATTGTTTGCGTTTGACGTGAATATCCGCCCACTGCGTTGGCCGAGCGAAGCACAATGCCGCGAGACCATCATGTCATTTTTTAAAGACGCAGATGTCTTGAAGTTCACGGAAGAAGAATTGACGTTTATCACGCAAACGCAGTCACTTGAAGAAGGGTTGGCAAAGCTCGCACCTTTGGATATCCCGATTATCCTAATTACGGCGGGGGAAGAAGGAACGTATGCTGTGTTGAATGGTCAATTTCAGCATGTGCCCGTTGAACCAGTCGTCGCAGTTGATACAACTGGAGCGGGCGATGCCTTCATGGCGGGGATTCTGCGTTATATCCATTTAAATGGTTTGCCGAACACAATGGAGTCGCTTGATGCCTGTTGCTCTTTTGCCAATTATCTTGGGGCGCTTGCTGCAACAAAAGCGGGGGCATTAACCGCAATGCCACGACTATCAGATATAAATATGGAATAGAAAAATCGCCCAGTTGAGTAGTGACTCAGACGGGCGATTTTTTTGTGAAAATTAAGTGCCAGGCACCTACTAAATTCAAGCAAGCAACAATCCACCTATGCTACTAACTAGCAACAACCCGACAATCACGATGGCCATCAGCCAATCGCGCCTACCAATGGCAATTGGTTCGTAATAAACAGAACGTCGCTCGCCGGTAAAACCGCGGGCTTCCATGGCGAATGAAGAGCGTTCCGCACGGCGAACAGCTCCCGCAAGTAATGGAATCAACAGTCTACGCATCCCTAGTAATCGTTGCCACACGTACTTTTCCTCGCCAATCCCTCGCAACCGGTGGGCATGTCGAATTTGAATGAATTCTTCCCTTGCGACCGGCAAAAACTGATAGCCAACCATCACGCCATATGCGAGTTTCGGGGAAAGTCGCAGTTGTTGCATTAAACTCATCACAAATTTCACGGGCTCCGTCGTCAACGCAAATAACATTGACATCGAAGAAAAGGCGAAGACACGGAAAGTCAAAGACAGTGCCGTGTTCCATTGTTCGTCCGTTACTTCAAAACCTCGCCATGCAAAAATGACTTCGCCACTTGTATCCGCTGCAAATACCACAGTCGTCCATAAATAACCGAATGCGGTCATGGCGATTGGAATCATGAACAAACTCCAGACTCTCCAGTTCACTTTGCTGAATATGAGCTGCAGAAGGATAACGCCCGCAAAAAAGATCAAAGGAGTCCATGGATTAAAAAACCACGCGAGTGTAAGCATCGAAAGTATCACGAGAACAAACTTCAAGGCAGGATTCATATCATGTAACCAAGTGCGACTAGACATGTAAACACTCCCCAATTGGTGACACCAATTTGTGAAGCTTCAACGATTCATCATCTTGCCACAACACATCATTTGCAAAACGTCCGGTCAATTCACCGTCTTTCAACAGGAAAATGGTGTCCGCAATGGCTGCTGCGAATGTCATATCATGCGTCACAATCAATACAGCGAACCCTTCTTTTGCACGCGCATTAATCAGGCTGAACAATTCTTCAAGTGCTGCTGCATCTTGGCCGGAAGTTGGTTCATCGAGCAATAACACTGGTCTTTTATCTGCAAGCATGGCCCCAATGGCTACTCGCCGTTTTTGCCCGTGACTGACGGAGAAAGGGTGGGCATCGTGTATTTCATCCAGTCTCAATCGACTCATGATGTCCTCTACGGATGCGTCATCGGAGCGTTTTGAAAAGCGAATTTCGTCTTCCACGCGTTGAGTCACAAACAAATGTTCAGGGGACTGCGGAACGTAACCTGGAAATGAATGTCCACTTTCTATCTGTCCATCCGACTTTTTCAAAATGCCACATACCGTTTTCAGGAATGTCGATTTGCCACTCCCGTTCGGTCCTGCAAGCACCGCAATCTCACCTCGCTGCAACCGCAGTGACACGTCTTTCAGTAACTGCTTTCCTTTTACATGCACGCTGACGTTTATTGCTTCAAAAGCTATTTCCGGTTGAATCGACGATGCACGTTTCGGGAAAACCATGCTATCTTTCGTTGGATTCATTTCCATTGGATAAGTTCCGGAAGATTGGACGTGAAGGGCACGGTCAAAAAATGTTCCCCATAAGTCCAGTCGATGCTCGACGGCCACAATCGTCAAGGCATGTGACACCTGCAATTGATCCAGCCAGTCCACGTATTCTCTCGCAGAAAGCGGGTCTAAATGGGCAAGCGGTTCATCCAGTAAAAGAACCTCTGGTTGCATCAAGATCGCACACGCGGTTGCTACCCGTTGTTTCATTCCGCCCGATAATATATGAATGTTCGTTTTTCGTAGCGATGTGAGGCCTGTCATTTCAAGTATGTCCGTGATGCGACGCTCCATCTCCAGGCGCGGAACATGTAGATTTTCCAATGTGAATGCCATTTCCTGTTCCACAGTTGGCATGCAGAACTGGGCATCAGGATCTTGGAACACCGTTGCAATACGAGAATTTATTTCTCCAGGTGCGTAGCTCGCTGCATCTTTATCCCATAGCTTAAGGGAACCACTTAGTTCACCGTCACAATTGGATGGATAGAGTCGATTCATTAAATACAGCAAAGTACTTTTGCCACAGCCGCTGGGACCGGTCAAAACGACGCGTTCACCAACTTGGATGTCGAAAGATATATCTTGAAACACCGCTTCCTCATCGTCCGGGTAGCGAAAAGAAACGTGCTGAAACTCGATTGTCGCCGTTTTTACTTCGGTCATGGACTTTTCGATAAGCGTATTAACCAATGACCTCACCTTTTAATTTATGTTTTTTGGACGTTTCACGCGAAATGGAGTACCCACGAAGAGCCCCGGTTGCGAGCAGTCCATCTGATAAGTACTTTCCGCCAAAACCTGCAATGATGGCACCACTCATTACGCGCAGTCCGAACATTAACGCTAAAAATGAAGGATCAAGTGCTGCATAACCAGATACCAAAAAGCCGTACGCAAAACTAAAGACCGCTGCACCAATACCTGCTAAACAAAGTACCCACCAGTCATAGCGTTTGTAGCCAGTCGCTGCGAATGCCGCTTCCGCTCCAAGCCCCTGAACAAGTCCAGACAAAATCAAGCGAGGGCCAACCGCATTGCCAATCATCACTTCAATGACAGCGGCCATCGTTTCCGAAAGAACAGCAGCACCCGGTCTACGAATGATATACGCGCAAATAATCGAGACAATAAACCAAATCCCGAAAATCCACTCATATGCTAGGGGACCGATTACACCCGCCCAAATATTCCCTACGCTCATGAATAGTAAGTACACAACAGCAAAAACAACGGCAAAGACGGACATCAAGACGACTTCTTTTAATTTCCACGACTTCAACATGTTACTTATCTCCTTTGTGAGAAGGACTGTTAATGCTCATGTTGACGGTCATCACACAGTGTTTATGTTCTTCCGAACGGGCATGG
>Ga0209013_10001936_pt1 | contig 19085 bp, 13 predicted proteins | sample Cruoilmetagenom2_FD_187291 | JGI IMG/M metagenome (GOLD analysis project Ga0209013, IMG submission 187291) | Oil polluted marine microbial communities from Coal Oil Point, Santa Barbara, California, USA - Sample 2 (SPAdes) (version 2) | ecosystem: Environmental > Aquatic > Marine > Oil seeps ...
TAAGAGGTCTTCTCCAGGACCCCTTGAAACACGATGTTTCAAGAGGAGGCCCCAGGGATGGGTTTATGCCGTGTCCTGGAGAAGACCTCTTACTCCGAAAGGGCGCCCCTGCAAGCAGCACAACAAACAGGGCAACAACTTTGCTGGAATTCACAGTTAAGGCAGTGTTTCATCCACTGGCGTGCCTCAGCGTTGTAGAATATGTTCCCACTGCATCGACATGGGTTTTCACTATCAGGTGAATGAAAAACACGTTCCGGATCAGGATGGCTATTAACCGAAAAAGAGATATGAAGCACCTGGGCGTTTTTGCCTGCGGTCTTGCATTGATACTTGCATCGTTATTGCTATCCGGCTGCGCCGGCACCGCGAGAGGGAAAAGCTCCTCGGTTTTCACTTACGATCAGACCCAGGCAATCGCAGATAACAGCAAATCCACGGCCGACGCCATGGTAATCATCCGTTATCCGGCCATCCTGGATGAAGACGCGGTCCAGGCCTATTACCGGGCGTTTGAACAGAATGCCATCGGAGCTGCGTACCAGTCAGACGTTCAAACACGTCGTGATACCAATCAGATAGCCCAGTCTGTCATCGCCAAGTCCAATTATTACGCCATGTCTCTGTACAAGCAATTGAAGGCGGAGCTTCCGGCAAACTCGGTCCTGATGTCTCCGCACCTGGTGACATTCGATGACAATAAGCAATTGAGCAGCCGGCCGCTGCTGGCCACTGAAGAAATTCCCAGCGTTGTCACCATTGATTTCAACGTGTACTCGCATCCCGATCCCGGAAAGATAATGGATTCAGAGCCGCTGACCATGGGAGATATCGTGACCCCCTTGTTCGTGGTGCATGCCAACTACTGGCTGAGGCCTTCAACACAAGGCCTGTTGCTGTCCAGCACTCCTTTGTTGAATGCGGCGTGGAAACAGTCAGAATTGGAGGAAGAAACGCAGTTCGAGAGCGGATTGGAAGGTACCATCCCTGAGTATCACCGACCACTGGATTTTATCAGTTTCTTACGCTTCGGCCCGGAGAAAATCCCGGACATTCCACTGAAAAGCACTGGTCAGGCGCGCAGCGACGTAATCGCGGTTGAGCAATATCCTGTTGAAAAAATCAGGATGGATGGGGACCTGGTGGCCAGGCTTGCCAGCGACCAATCGGTTGATCCCTTTGCTGAGGATTTCGTCAAAGGCGCTTCGACCCGCATTGTCACCGCGCTTAACAAGGTCAACCATGACCGTGCTACGTTTTTTTCCCGCCAACAGTCCCTGGCGCGGTTCGATCCTGAGTTGGCAACGGCCTTTTTGACCCGATCCGGGGATGAGAGTGTGCGTGTCCGCTTGCAGATGGCTGAAACATTGCTGGAAGCCGAACGGAAATTTTTGGCAGCGCAATCCTCCAATCTTTATGAAGGAGCCTATGAAGGTGTCTATGGTGACCAGATGCGGCAAATGATTGCCGCGGAGTACCGTCTGCTGGAGGAAAGGCGCAGTCTGGCCCGGACCCAGAACATAAGTACCGCCCTGGCGATCCTGGCCATGGCCGGGTCTGTATATATCGGAACAAACAGCGATAGCAGCAATTTTTTCCATTCAAGGACAATGAGCAATGTCATGATGCTGTCTTCACTGTGGGCCGCGAATTCGGCAATGAGCGCCCATGCTGAATCCAAAATCATTGGCGAGAACTTCCTTATCCAGATGGCGCCCGCCATCAACCGCCAGGTTTCGGTGCAACTGGAATGGCTGGATTCCAGGCAGGAAATCACGGCGCACGATTTTTCTGAATTCCGTGAAAAAACCCTGTCGCTGTACCAGGATAGCGTCCGCTCACTGGAGCAGGACTCGTACCGGCCTTGTAAATTCTCTCACCCTGACATGGCTGTGCCCGGGCGCTGGTTTGGCGCTTGTTTTGGCGGGCTGGCCTCGGGCAGTGGTTATGGACTGATCCGCGACGAAGATGGGACCAGCATTGAGTATGTGGGGTCGGCCGAATCCGGTATGGCTTCCGGGACGGGTGCGATGATTTTCCGTTCACCAAAAGAAATCGGGGCGATCTATTACGAGGGAGATTTCAGGGAGGGGCTTCCGGACGGCGTGGTCCAGGTCGAGGAACCCGGCAGGAAACCCAGGGTCAGGGAGTTTCGGGCCGGGTCGGATCGCGGTTCGGCAGAAGAAAGCCGTTTGCAGCGCCTTCGCTTCTAAACCTGGAAAAGAGATTTTATTTCCAAATCTCTCTCCAATGCGGAATAATTCACAACCTTTGCAAATCTTATGCTGAGCCAGGAGTAATGGTGGACTCACCGTTCCGTTTCAAAACATGGATCGTTCTATTGTTTGCGACCGTTCTGATTTCGGCCTGCGCAGGTACGGCGCGTGGAAAAAAGACTTCCGTATACCAGCACGAGGAAAATGTTTCGGTAACCGACTACAGCCTGTCAAAGGCTGACGCAATGGTCGTGATTCGTTACCCTGCAATCATTCATGCCGATGCCGAGCAGTCCTATTTCCATGCTTTTTCGATAAACGCCATCGGCGGAGAAGTGCCACCGGCCAATCGCACAAAAAAGGCAACCACCCGGATTGCAAAATCAGTCATCGCCAAATCCAATTATTTCGTGATGACTTTGTATCGCGAATTACAGAAGGAACTGCCGCCGGATACCGTTTTGCTTTCGCCTCACATCATCATGTGGGACAGGGAAAGGGGGCTTTACAGCCGGCCTATACTTGCGACAGAGCAGATTCCAAGTGTTGTTACCATTGATTTCAATGTCTATTCCTATCCGGACACGGATGAGATGATGGACTCACCGCCGGTAACCTTTGGTGACCTGGTGACTCCCTTGTTCGTAATGCACAGCAACCGGTGGGTGAGGCCTCCGACCAACGGCCTGTGGCTCTCAAGCGATCCCCTGGTGCAGGCCGCCTGGGAGCAATCTTCGATGCAGGCCCGCAAAGAGGTTGAAAGCAAAGTAGATCAAACCGGGGCCACTTATCAAAGGCCACTGGATTTCATTGCTTTTCTGAATTCCCGGAGCAGGGTCCGGCAGAACATTCCGCTCAAAGGAGTGGGGGGCACAAATGGTGATGTGATCGCGGTAGAAGATTATCCCGTCGAGAAAATCAGTATGGACGGTCTGCTGCTCGAAAATCTGACCGAGGACTGGATGCTGGACCCGTTTGCAGAGAGTTTTGTGAAAGGCGCTGCGAACCGGATCAAGCAAATGCTTAATTCGGTGAATCACGACAAGGCAACCTTTTTTGCCCGGCAGAACGCACTGGCAAGATTTGACCCTGAACTGTCAGTTGCTTTTCTGGCGCAATCCGGCGGTGAAAGTGTTCGTGCACGCCTCCAACTGGCGGAAGCACTGATTGAAGCCGAGAGGAAATTCCTGGCATCCCAGTCTCTTGGCCTGTATGAGGGCACTTATGCGGGTGACTACGGCATGCAAATGCGCCAGATGATCGAGGGTGAGTACAAGCTGCTGGAGAAACGGCGTACCGAAGCCCGCCGGCAGAATGTCACCACGGCTGTGGCTGCACTGGCCCTGGCTGGCTCGGTTTACGGTGCAACGCTTTCCGGTGCGGCGGGCGCCGCAATTTTGCAGAATTTTGCCGGTGTATTTATGCTGGGTTCTCTGTGGGCCATGAGTTCGACCTTCAAGACACAAAGGGAGTCTGCGGAGATGGCGGAGCATTTCCTGACATTGATCGCACCTGCGCTGGAGAGGCAAATGTCAGTGCAGATGGAGTGGCTGGAATCCAAAGAGAAAATTTCCGCCATCGGATTTGCGGAGTTCAGGAACAAGACCCTGTCACTGTACCAGGCCAGAGTCAGGTCCCTGCAGGCCGATGTCACTGACCGCTGTGTATTCAAACACCCTTCCTTCAGCGAGTCCGGACGATGGTATGGAAGCTGCACAGGCGGCCTGGCTTCAGAGCGTGGTTACGGAGTGGTGAAGAGCGGTTCGGGCAGCTACGTGGAATACATCGGTACAGCACAGGACGGATTGGCTTCGGGGACGGGCGGGATGATCGTTGGGGCAGCAAATAAAATTAGCGTCACCTATTACGAGGGAAACTTCCGCAACGGTTTACCCGATGGGACCGTGAAGATAGAGGAGCCTGGCCGGAAATCAAGAATCAGGGAATTCAGGACCGGTCTCGATGTCGGAAAAGGGAACGCAAGCGAGTTGCAATCACTGTCGTTCTGAGAATCCCGTGAGCAGGCGAATGAAAAACTGGTTAAAAACAGGATTGGTGGTAATCGGCTTGGTGGCCGCATGGCCATCAATGGCCATGACGAGCGATGATCCTGAATTTGTTGCCGACTTGCCTCCCGGTGAGAAATATCGCCAATTGAGCCTGCTGTTGCTGGTATCCGGTGGAGTAGAGCCCGGGTTACTGGAGTTGATTCAAGCTGAAAATGACAATGGCAATCGTGAAGCGGGTTCAGGATCGGCCGGTTTCATTTTTCAGCTGGATGATTTTCAGACACCATTGGCGCGGATTGTAGACCAGGAAACCATGCTGGCCAGCGCTGCACAGATGTTTGTTTATACCCGTGACAACAGTCAGGAAATCCAGCTTGAACTGGCGGAAATCACCCGGACCAATCCTATTCTTATCAGTATGGTGGATGTGAACGAAATCGCTGAGGATGCAATCATCATTCGTAATTCAATAGCGGACGCCATCGAGTATTCCGAGGCGGGGGAACAGCCACAGGCCGCAGAGCAACTGCAGGTATTCCGGAACCAGACCGTCCACCTGAGAAACATGATGGAATACAATATCTTCCAGGAAGAGCTGGCCAGAATTACCGACCAGGCCATCATCGATCTGGGTGGCCGGCTGGATGCCTACCAGCGCATGTTCGATGATGAAATTGATTCGGAACTGGTCCAGCGGCGGGTTGATTCAGCAGAAATAATGAATGCCCTGACGGGTACCAACTTTGATGAACAGGCCAGGATGCGTACCAACGAAATCCTGATGATGCTGATTTTAATGGAAAGCCAGGTTCACTGAATTGCAAAAGCGCGCTGGACGTTCTTACGGATTTTCCGAATCGTCTTCCGGCTCTGCCATGCCTTCCAGTTTGTCCAGATCCTCGATTGCAATGGTACCGGGAATGATGATTTCAGATTCCGACTGTGGCTGGGAGTCCTGGCTATTCTGCTGTGAAGCAGTGGCCGCGTTTTCGGCCCCGTCGTCGGCGCTGTCTTTGGCCTGAGTTAACATTTCCTGCTGTTCCATCGATTCTTCGGAATTTGCCGCCTGGCCGGCGCTGCCGGAACCCTGTTGCTGTTTTGCCCGCAGAAATTCCAGTGCGCTTTCAGATACGCCTGCAGTGCTGATTTCATCTGCATCATCGCTCTGCTGGGACTGGTAGGGGTCATAGGAGCTTGCTGAGCTGGAGTTGCTGCCCTCGGAACCCTGTTGCCCCTCCTCACCTTGAGATTCACCCTCGCCATCTTGCTTTTCCCCCTGCTGCTCCCCTTCGCCATCAGCCCCGTCTTGTGAAGGGCTTTGTGCGCTTTGCTCACCGCCCTGTTGGCCGCCGGGGTCTGGGCTTTCGCCAGCTTGTTGAGGGTCACCGCCGGGCATAGAGGGCCTGCTGGCGCCGAAAGCATTTGCTTCCCGTTGATGGTATTTCTCCATCTGTTCGGCCCAGGCCTCTTCTTCGCTTTCACGCAGACCGGGATCCTCCCGTGCTGTTTCACTGGGCTCGTAGGGATATTCCCTTAATGCGTCAAAGGGCTCCCATTGCCCGTTTTCGATGATGACGTCCGTTAACTGCTCCCTGATGTTGTCCCGCGACTCTTTGGGCAGTTTATCTATTTTTTCCTGCTTGGCCTGCGAGGTGTAGGTGGTATTGGAAAAGGTGTCCTGGTCACGTGAGCCTTCCAGTTCCATGCGTCTGCGATAATCGTCTTCATGCGCTTCGGTCTGATCGGCGGAACTGTCTTGATCATTCGCGCTCGTATCTTCCTGGGCCTGGAGCACTCCGATGCAGAGGCTCGACCAGATCGCGAACAGGATAATTCTGAAAATCATGCTAATCATCCACCTTTCGCACTACGCGGATACCGGTAAAGTCATTGCGGTCGCCAGTCTTCAGGTTGAATCGTGCCGGCAGCCTGATTTCTTTGGTCCCGGTGAACCAGGAACCACCGCGGGTCATCCGTGAACTGCAAATTCCCCGGTTCCAGGCGCTGCCGTCCGCGGGTCCGTCCAGGTAGGAAAGATTCATGCAATCCAGTGTCCATTCGGCTACATTTCCGATTACGTCATAAACACCAAAATCATTACTTTTGAATGAGCCAACGGGCCGGGTTTCCATGGCCGAACCGTCTTCACAGGAGTCGTGTTGCCAGCGGAAACCGGTCTCAAAGCCGGCAATGTTGCCAAATTCACAGACACGGGCCGGGTTTCCACCAGGCCAGTCACTTTCTTCGCCGGCCCGAGCGAAATATTCCCATTCACTTTCACTCGGCAGGCGATAGGACTGCCCGGTCTTCTTGCTGAGCCAGGAAACGTACTCCTGTGCATCGTTCCAGGAAACCATGATCACCGGCCGGGAGTCTCTCCCCCAGCCATTGTCCCGCGGGCGGGTAGCGCAGCCTCCATCGGCCACGCACAAATCCCATTGCTGCATCGTTACTTCGAAAACACCGACCGCGAATGGTTCAGCGATGGTGATCATTCTCCGGGGTTTTTCTTTCTTCAGCGCCAGCGGATCGGATTCTTCTGAACCTTGCCAGAAGGAACCTGCCGGCACCACCACCATGGACGGGCAGTCCGCACAGTCCCGGAAGGTTTTGCCGGGCCGAAGCGTGAGTTGGTCTATGGCCTCCAATGCTGCGGCCACATTAGTGCCGCCCGGGAACGCCCTGATGTATGTTTGGTAGGCTTCGATGGTATTCAGCTTCTTGGCTGACTCAAAGCCGCGAACATCGTTAAGCTCGTCGCTCAGGCGCCGGGATAAATCTCGGGCTTCTTCAACATGCAGACCTCCCGGCCAGTCAGACAGGTACTCATCCATGGCCCCAATAGTCCTCGCTGCCCGGGCAGATTCCCACGCCAGGTCATCCTGGCGATCTTTTTCCTGCTCTTGCCGCTCCGCTTCGGCCCTGGCGAGTTCAAATTCCTCTTGCAGAATCCTGGCATCGGTCTCGTGCAGTCCGCCGGGGAATTGCTCCAGGTAGGCCTCGATAGCGGATTCCGCCCCATCCGCTTTGGCCGCCTGCCACGCTTTTTCGTCCAGCAGTTCGAGCTGGGTCCTGGCCAGGGTTTTATGAAAGGATTCCGGGAAATCCTGTAGAAATAACTGGTAGGCATAAGCAGTATCTGCTTCCAGCGCGGCCTGCCATCGTTTTCGTTCTTCCGGGGATATGTCGACGGCTTCAGAAAGCGCGGATTCCGCGGATTGACCTCCTTCCCCGGTACCGCCGCCGGTAAACAGGTAAATGGCTGCGCTTGCAATGACCAGCAGGAATATACCCAGCAGAATGATCGGAAGCCATTCTCTTCCTTCCTGCTCTATATCTGTAGGAAATCCGGTAGCCACCGATGCCTGGCCCGGCTTTCTCTTGTCGAAAAAGGAACGCCACTGATGAACGCTTTGCGGACGTGACTCCGGGTTCACCACCAGGCCCTGGTTGATGGCGCCCAGCACCCCATCAAATTCCCGTTCGGAAACCAGGCTGGCGAGTTGCTGCAAAGGGTCCGGGTTTCCCAGTGCAAGCGCCCGTTGCCGCTGGGTGGCCGCCACCGGGACCTGGCCGGTGATGGACCGGTAGAGGGTTGCTGCCAGGCCGTAGATATCCGTCCACGGGCCGATATGGCCGTTGGTTTCCGATTGCTCTGCTGCTGCATAGCCTTCACTGCCCAGTTTCCAGCGGTTGGCCGGCCCGCTGCCCAGCCGCTGTCCTGCAGCACCGAAATCCAGCAAGATGGGCGAGCCTTTATCGGTAATGTAAATATTGGCCGGTTTAATATCCTGGTGGATTACATCTTGCCGGTGAATATATTCGAGCGCGTCCAGCAGCGGAAGTATGAGAGCCAGGGCTTCCTCTGCCGTCAGCGTGCCGCTTCGCCGCAGAAATGTATGCAGCGCTTCGCCCCGGTAATATGGCATGAGCAGGTAAGCGGTGCCGTTGGCTTCGAAACACCTGAACACCGTGACGATGTTCGGATGGTCCAGCGGCGCCACGGTACGCCCCTCGGTGAGAAAATAGCTCAGACCCGAATTGAACAACGTTGTCGAGGCTTCATTGACAGCTTGCAGGCTGCCATCTTCCCGGCGGATGGCAAGTTCGCGGGGCAGATACTCCTTGAGTGCAAACGACTTTCCCAGTAGTTCATCGGTCACCAGATAAGTGATGCCGAACGCGCCTTGTCCCAACACCCGGTCGATGCGGAGTTTGTCTACGACAGAACCGGGCGCCAGGGCCAGTGCCAAGGCCTGTGATTCACCGGTCATGCGTCTTTCGCCGGGATGATAATGTAGCTGAAGCGGGCGTTACCCAGAATGATGATGTCTTCCGACTCAATGAACATGGTTTCATCTTCCAGGCAGGGAATACCGTTGATCGAGGTGCCATTGCTTGATCCCAGGTCGGTAATCGTCAGCATCTCACCGGTTCCGTTCAGACTTGCATGCTGCCTGCTGATTGCGGAGCTATCGATAGTGATATCCGTGTTTCCCCTGCCGATTTCGATGTTGATTGCATTGTGGCTGACTTTGCAATCGTGTCTGAATTTCGTCCCGTCAGACAGGATTCCCTCAATGACCAGCAGGCTGTCAAGTCCCGGGACTGGATATGCCAGTTCGTCATCACCGTCTTGTGCTATCGGAGACGGGGGTCGACCACCATGTGCCTCCGCTTCCACATTCAATCTTCTATTGTTCCGGATCCTGTGTAAAACAATGGCGGAACCCAGCAGGAGAATAGCTGCGAACAACCAGGCCCATGCTGGCAAATTGCGGTCGTCACCTTCATCTCCGGCATCAGATTCTTCAGGCAGGGCGCCATCGGCAGGATCATCGAGTTCTTCAATTGGTGGCAGCACTTTCAGTTCGGATAGTGATTCTTCCTCCCGGTCAGCTTCATCGTCTACTGGTTTGTCATCATTTGTTTCTTCGTCTGTTATTTCGGTTTCATCTGCGGGTTCTGGCCCGGATTCCTGTACGGGCTCTTCAGCCGTTTCCACAATGGCCTCAACATCAGGCTCTACCGGAGAGGGCAGTTGCTCGCAGGGCATCTCGATGATACCGATCTGCATTTCGTTCAGGATCGTCAACAAACTGTCTTTCCAGTGGTAGCGGGGTGATTCCGAGGTGGACATGCTCTGCACGCCATCGGCTGAGCTGTATCCGGTCAGCCTGCCGCATGCATCGAGTATGGGACCCGTGACATTGGGCAGAGGTGTATCACCTGAAAGCATGGGTTTTTTGTTGTCCGGGAGGACGTAAATCATGGCGGCGACATCCAGCGGGGGTGCGCCCTGTTCAATCAATTCCGCCGGCGGGAAGGCTTGCAGGCGAACGGAATCACCGTCCGCCAGGTCGCCCGCTGTAAACCGGGCGGCATTTCTTTTTAGTGACCTGACTGACAGGACCATCAAACCCTCAAGAGGAAACTGACGCGCAATTTTAGCCGGCCGGCCGTTGCGTATGATGTCTGTGCCGCCGTCCAGCACGATGATTTCATCACCCGTTGAAGCAAAATCATCTGCTACCAGCACCAGACCCGTGGCCGAGATCACCACGCCTGTCGTGGGTTCGACGTGGGTAGCTGAAACCAGCCTGAGCACTGGCACGATCCAGACTGGCATCGAACCGGCCTGGGACAAAGTCGTCTTGGCAGGATCCTGGCCGAAACACAGCGCCGAACCGACAGCCAGCCAGGTACAGCAAATCGAAATGATGAAAAATTTAGCCCGCATTAGGTTAACCTGCTTTCAGGGTGCGTAAAGACGGTTAATCAGGTTATCCAGGCAGTATTGGCCGGCCTTGTTCAGGGCGTTTTCTTCTCTGCCCTGTATCATGTTCTGGATAAAAACCAGGATCGCCGCCATCACCAGGGCCAGAAGCGTGGTGCTGAAGGCAACGCCCAGCCTCTCGGTCACCTGGTAGAGCATGTCGGGGCTTTCCACATTGGCGCGGTCGCCGGCATAGTTAAGCGCCATCATGATGCCAATGACTGTTCCGATGAATCCCAGCGTCGGAATCAGCCAGGTAATGTAGCGGATGATGTTGTAGCGAAGGTCTATTTCATGCAGATACAGTTCCAGGCTCGAGTTGAGCAGGGAGTTGGTCTGATCGGCGGAGTGGCTGAGGTTGAATCCAAGTACACAGCGTTCGATCAGGCGAGGTACAAAACAGACTTCACGGTACTTGCTGTTGCGAACCTTCTGATAGATGGGCGTAATATCATCACCCGGCCGAAGAACGGTTTCCTCGTCCTCTGGAAGGTAGTTCCTCTCGAGCTGGCTTTCCTCCAGGCGGCCCTGACGCCAGCGGATCGAAAGCTCGCCCAGACCAACAAAAAACGCCAGCCACAGGAAGTTCTGCACGGTAATGGGCCAGCTTGAACGGTTGATGTCCAGCATGATGGAAGCGGCGCCTGGCGGCAGGATCCGGGCCAGCAGGGCAATAACGATGATGGCTGTGAGCAGGCTGACAGTGAGAGTAATGTTTCGCATAGATCAGAGGTTCCTAATTCGGGTTACCTGTTTTCCTCGATTTTTCCGGTGATCGGGTTCCGCCTGGGGTTTTTCAGAACCGTTTTTTGCCTGGGGAATCCGGCAAACGTTTGATCGAACAGCAAGGGCTTGCCCCGAACGGACCAGCCTTCGCGCAGGCGCACTCTTACTTTGTTTCCAAATGCTTCGATTAAACGGTCGAGCGGCACTTCTTTTTCGCCAAAACGGATGCGGTCCTGGGTTCCCAGGCCAACCTTCCTGATGCGTATCCAGCGGCCGTTTCGATGCAGGAAAGTTCCATTGCCGGAGTTGCTGTCGTGGACGGCCAGGTAGCCCTCTTCGGTGACATGAATGCTGGCATGGTTGCGTGATACTGAGGCATGATCCAGTACGATGTCACATTCACTGCCACGGCCAATTGTTTTGGTTTTCAACGGCCAGCCCACTGCCAGCCGTGGAGTATTTGCACGGGTCTGCCATGACGCTTGATGCTGTTGCTTAAGGTCGTCATTTTCATGATGTAATGCGATCTGGTGTGTTCGGGTAACTATGATACATTGTAAATCCTTAACGGGTGGTTAACCCGCCGTACGAGAATTGTAAAGATAATGATTTTTCACCGTAAAAAATCTTCTTCAGGAACTTCAGCAAGCATGCCAAGTCCACGAAGCCGGGAAAAAGTCGGCAATGACTCGGCCAGCCCCGTTTCTGCGGCGGAAAACCCCCTGGCACGCCGATTCCGGGTGGATGAGGAGCCTGACACCATAGACCTGGAACGTGCGGACGGGTTCCGTGATGTCTCTGACCAGGAACAGGATGTGCCAACGACACGCATCATTTCCGGTGATAATGAGGATGCGGCTCCAGCTGAAAACCAGGTGTTGAAGGATCCGGTCGCGGGATTCCTTGCTGTCATTTCCGGTCCGGGACGAGGCAGCGTATCCATGCTCCGGTACGGTAAAAATTCAATCGGGCGTGATGTTTCACAGCGAATTGAACTGGATCACGGGGACAGCCGGATATCCCGCGAGAACCATTGCACTGTCACCTACGATCCCGTAACCAGAAAGTTTTATCTGCAACAGGGCGAAGGGACCCAGCTCACTTATCTTGAAGGCCAGCCCGTGCTGGCGCCCACACAACTGGCTGCGGGTAACCAAATCCGCTTGGGTGACACCGTGCTGCGCTTCGTGCCCATGTGCGGCAAAGACTTCGACTGGACAGAAGAAGGCTAATTAGCCAGGGCCATGAATCCACCGGAATTGGCCCGGGCCAGTGATTCCATGAACTCCACCGTTCCCCGGTATTTGAAGTAGTCCCCCACGGTGACGGCATGAATTTCCATTCCTCTGGAATTGGACACCGTAATGCTGCGTACCAGCCGGCCGGGTGACAGGCCATTATTGAAGGTCGGGTTGGGCAGACCATCGCTGATCAGGATAACGGCGTCAGCGGGGCTTGAGAAGGCCTCGTCAAAGGCATTCAGCAGGGATGATGAACCTTTGAAATTACGGGAAAGGCTTTGCAGGAAACTTTTGGCCTCGGAGCGGGTCCTGTCAGTCATGCTGGCCAGGCCACCACCTGCCGGCCAGCGGAAGTACTTCGGCCCGGTATCCAGTTGCTGGAAACCGAGAATGCCAAACTTGTAGCCGGTTTGCAGCGAATCCATTGCCCGGATGACGGTGCGTCTGACCAGGGCTTCATGGCCTGAAAGATAGCTGTTCATGTCCACCAGGAACAGGATTCGTTTCTTGTCGGTTTTCAGCCCCAGAAACCGGAACGTGACTTCGTGGCTGCCTTCCTCGTCCAGGGTAACAACGGGACTGGGCGGCGGTGGCGGAGGTTCGTCGTGCCTGGCCTGCTGTTCGGCTTCGAGGGTTTCCAACTCGCTGGATACGATATCCTGTTCCGCCTGCATCTCCTCGTGCCGGGTCTGGGCCGCTTTCAATGCTTCGAGAATATCCTTGTTGCCCTGTTCGGTCTCCTTGAGCAGGGCTTGTGTCCGGCCGGCGAGTTCCTCGAGAAATTCCAGGTCTCCCTGCGAGCGGACCTCCTTTTGGTAGTCCGGCATGAGGATGATCGTTATGATGATGAATGCCCCCATGGCGGATGCGAACAGGTCGACAGCCGACAGGGAATAGATTTCAAAGTTACGACGCCGCGACCTCATCGGGATACCCCCACGAAGTCGCCGCCATTCTGTTTCGCCAGTTCCTGCAGAAACATAACCAATCCACGGTTCTGCGTGTAGTCGCCAATGGCGACCGTGTGAATTTCCTTCTGCTCAAACCGGTTAAGACTCGCAATATCCTGGATAATGAACCCTGGAGAATTATCCGGTTCGCCATCACTCATCAGGATGACTGATTTGGCGGGGTATTGAAGGGCGGAAAGCAAGGCATAATGCGTGGGTGTTGAGCCGGAAAAGCGGCGTGCAAGAGACTCCGTGAATGCCCTCGCGACTTCCAGGTTTTCGGGTGTGGCCTGTATCAGGCCGGTTCCGTCTGGATAGCTCCACAACACGGGGGAAGGATTCCCCTGGTATCCGATAATGGCGAATTCGTTGGACTCATCCAGTGGTTCGAGCACTTCCAGCACGGATTTGATCATCAGTGAGGAATAGGCGAGCATACTGCCGGACATGTCGATGACGATCACGAAAGATTTGGCCTCTGTAGCCAGCCCGAGGATGGAAAACTCGACTCCCGGTGTCAATGCCTCCGGCTCCGGCTCTTCAATAATCTCCTCGACCGGTTCTGGTGTTACTACCGGCACCTCCGCTAGCTGGGTCTTGATGTCAGCCATTTGATTCCGGATGCGTGATATCCGGGCTTCGATGCCCCGGTTCACAAGGTCGAGTTCCTGCAATTCACTTTGTGCCAGGCGCTGGTCGGCAAGCATCTCCTCGATTTCCCCGGCAGCCAGCCGGCGCTGTTGCATAATGTCTTCAGTTTTGGAATACGCGGCGTCATCACCGGCGTTACGGTAATAGGGAAAGAGCAGCATCACCAGCAAAATGAAAGCACCCAGGGCCGAAGCAAACAGGTCGATCGCAGATGTGCTGAAAACGGCAGTATTTCGGTCAGGAGTTCTCATTTGTTTATATAGTCCGCTAAAGACGCGAAAGACGCAAAAGATGTTACCTTCTCGGGTTTTTCAGAAATTTTGCGTCTTTAGCGTCTTTAGCTGAAAATAATTTCAGCTTATGATAGTGGAGCATTATGCGTGCTTACGGATAAGAAGCCAGAGACACAATGACAAGAAAAATTAACAGGCCAGGCACCATTCAGCTGATTCCGTACCGTACCCTGATGTGTTTGATCTTGTTGAGCCTGTTTTTCACGCCAGGCCTGGTTTTTGCAGCTCCGCCGGTCGAAGTATCTCCGGATAAACCTGCAGAATACATGATTTATCAGTACCCGGGAGTCGCACTGCTGATCAGGATTGAAGCAGCAGGGGTCGAATTCGAATCCCGTGTACTCGGGCCGGAGCAGTCGCTGGTGATGGCCACCAGAATTCCAGGCAGACGCCTTGGGCCGGTCTATCAAGTGATTGAAGCGGTCGGCGAACCACGCCAACTGATCGTACAGGTGAGGCCACAGGAAATAAGCCAACGGTCACAAATCAGCATGGAACTTGTTCAACTGAGCGGGAAAGACAGGAACAGTACAGCTCAGCTAGAGGCGTTTCGCCTGCTTTCACTTGCTGCTGAATCGACGCAGGCCAACGACACTTCAACCTGGGCGATGAAAATCTACACCCTGAAGCGTGCGGCACAGGCATTTGAAACTTTGGGCTGGGAGGAATTACGTTTGTGGTCGGAATATTACGCAGCTCATCTCGTATTTTTCAGACTGCACGATAATCTTTCCACTCTGGAATCTGCCCGGGAAGTGGAAGCGGCGGCGCGTAAGGCGGGGATAGGGATCGTAGAGCTGGCGGCACTGCAACTGGAGGGAGCGGCGTTGTTGGATTCCGCTGCGGCCAGTTCGGGCCAAAAAGCTGCCGCTGGTTTCGATGAAGCCCATCGGATATATCAGCGCGCTGCGACGATGGCAGATGGCCTGGGCCTGCAGCTGGAAAAAAGCAGGGCATTATTCAATGACGGCCTTGCCTGGGAACAGCAAGAAAACCTTGCGCGGGCTCTTGAGCAATACGAACGGGCATTGAGCATCGCAGTAGCAGAAGGAAACGCTGAACTCGAGAACCTGGCCAGGAACAAGGCTGCCTTCGTTTATGAAATGCAGGGCAGTCTTTCCGGAGCCATAGAAATTCTGGATGAAGCCAGTGATGATGGTGGGGATGATTCTGAAAGCCTGCGCATGGCGAAAAGTCTTTTTGAGAAAGGGCGCCTGCTAACGGAAGCCGGTTACTTTCCGAGGGCGGTTGAGGCGCTGACCCAGTCCTTGCAGTTGCAGATATCTGCAGGTTCACAGAGCAGGGCAGGGCAGACCAATCTGCTTCTTGGGCAAGCTTATTATGGTATGGGGCAGATGGAGCAGGCGGTGACGGTGCTTCGGGAGGCCATCAAAAGCACACCGGCCAGCGGTAATGCCTCGTTACTGGGAGATGCATTTAATATCCTCGCGGGCATCGACCGTTTCCAGGGTGACACCGAACGCATGGCCGGGGACCGCGAACAGCAGGAGTCTTTTCTCGTTTCCGGGCATGACCAGGCGAAATTTATTTTTGAACAGTCACTCGACGCCCTGGCGCTAAACGGCGCCCAATCTGCAACTGCTTCTTCCCTGTTCAGCCGTAGCCGTCAACGGGCGATCCAGGTTGGAGATAAGGTGCTGCAACATCGCTCAATACTTTATCTCTGCTCACTGGCCTCATCGGGTAAGACTGGCGGGGAGCCGGCTTGTTCTCAACAGACTGCCCGTCAGTCTGTTGATTTTCTTGCATCCGCAGGTGTTCCAGCCTATACACTGGAAGCGAAGTGGTTATGGTCGAAAAACCTTCGCGCCCGGGGACAGCTTGCGCAAGCGATCCAGCAGATGTCGCAACTGGTGGAAGAAATGCGTTTTTATCGGTCCGTCCTTCCAGGTGTCCTCGGCGCGTGGTACTGGGAGAACCGGGAAGAAGTATACGAGGACTATATGTCCATGGTGTTGAAGCACTCAGCTGTCAATGACCGGGAGTTTACAGATGGGCGGCAGGCTTTGGTCGCACTGGACAGGCTATTAGCAATTGAAACCCCTGGCGGTTCCTCGACAGATTCTTCTATCGGGCTTGACGGGCAGGATTCAAGCGATCAGATTCGGTCTTTGCTGGCAAAAAACCAGCAGGCCTCGGAGCGTACAGCTTCGACTGCAGAAGTGTCGGAAAGCAATGAATGGCTGCGCCTGGCCCGGGGCCGTTTTGCCGCGACCGATGAGAGGCTTGATGTAAGCGGTCTGGACAGGCTGCTCAGGCAAATGAGCGCCGGTTCAGCCTTGTTGAGCTACTACTTTTCCGGCAACGGGGTTTATGTCCTGCTAAGCCGCAACGATGGCGTACTCCAGTTGAAGCTGCGCCCATCGCGGGATATCAAATCGAAGCTGGCTGAAGTCCGGGCCGCAATGGGTAAACAGAATAGCTTAACCCTGAACCCCAGCCTGGATTCACTCGGCAAACATCTGCTTGCGCCGATTGAATCACTGTTGCCAGAGCTCATTTACCTGATGCCAACAGGTCCTCTGAGCGGGTTTCCGTTTGACCTGCTGCGCCGCAAAGGCCGGTACCTGGCCGAGAAACACCAGGTCATTAACATCATGTCGACAGCTGCGTTGAGCAATACGGTTGTGGGTATAGATACCGCTGCGCTGGACCTGTTTTTCCTGGCGGGAAAACCTGATATCAGGCGGGATGTTTTTGATTACGGGCAAAAACAATCTGCTGAGATGCGTGCAATCGCGGATATCTTTGTCGGACCGTCCCTGCACATTGTGCAGGGATCTGCCCTGGGACGAGATGAATTCCAGGACGGTCGATTCGAGTCGGCGGACATCATCCACCTGGCGATTCCAGGTACGGTCAACCTGGAGTTTCCTGGCCGGTCCCGGTTGATGCTGTCGGGAACTGCGGGCAAACCCATCAGTGAGTTCCTGGAGCCGGTGGATATCCGTAAAAGCAAATTTCAGGCGAGCCTGGCGGTGCTGAGCGGTCTCAACATTGAAGGAACGGAAAGGTTCAATCTGGATCACCAGTTAGGCTTTGTTTCCGATTTCCTGGCATTGGGCGTACCGCGTGTCGTCACCAGCCTGTGGCGGATTCCGGACACGGAGCGTGCACAGTTTTTTGCAGAGTTTTACAGGAACCTGGAGAGCAATCCGGATAGTGCTGCAGCACTAGCCATGACCAGGAGAGCCTTTCTCACGGCAAGTGATCCGGTGGATTACATTCGATGGGGTGGTTTTCAGATCTATATCGACTGATTTAACAGGACCGGTTACCTGAAGCCCTGTTATTGGTCCGCAAAAGACGCAGAATTTCTGAGTGGCTCAACCCTCTGAAATGACGTCTTCCAGTTGGTCCCGTTCACGTGCTTTGAATGTAGGAGCATCCTGCGACATTAATTCAGCACGCTTGATTTCGCTGTCGACGTATTGGATCCACTGACTGGCTGTTCTCGCTGAGCGTTTATCCTGGTTGGCGCGCTCGAAAGCCCGGCGGGCCTGGGTGAGGCGTTTTTGATTGAACAGGGCCATGCCGAGCATGATGTTGGCCTGGTCATCCCGCTTCAGGCCACCCATTTTCAGACCTTTCTGGACAGCCGCTGAAGCTTCTTTCCATTGCTCCAGATTAATGTGGGACTGGGCGAGGCGAATGTATAATTCACCATTCTTGGACATCCCCGCCGCCAAAATCAACGGTGGGATGGCTTTCTGGTCTTCCCTGGCCTGGTACCAGGACTGGGACAGCAGCCTCAGGTTCCGTTCATTGGCTTCCACCACTTTCTTGTCGATCTCTGCCTGCAGCAAGACGGCGGCCTTGTAGGGCAGACCGTGCATCAGGTAGAGGTTGGCCAGGTTGGTCACGTTTGAGGCGCTGTTCAGCATACCTTTTTCATACAGAACTTCGGTCAGGGCCAGTTGTTTCAGAGTGTCTCCCTGCTCACTGTATATGCCAGCCAGGGTGAGAATGTAAGTGTCTTTCGGGTAATACTGGAGCAGTTCCTTTACCACTTTGAGCATATTGTCGTAATCACTTCTCTCGAAGTAAATTACGCGCAGCAGGAGTAGCCAGTTTTCTTTCGGCGGGCGACCCTGGTCGCGGTACATGTCGATGGCAATTTTGATCGGGCCCAGGGCTTCGTCATATTTTTCCATCTGGAACAATGCCTGCCCTTTCAGCATGAAAATATCGGCGCTCGGTTCTGTTATTGATTTCATCAAGCGGTCAATGGTTACCAGCGCTCCGTTGTAATCCTCCTGTGTGAACTGGAGTTGCGCCATGGTTTTGAGTGTGCTGAGCACCAGGGCTTCCGGCAAGTCGGGTTGGGCCAATACCTTTTCGTACGATTTGATGGCTTCTGCGTAGCGTTCCTGCAGGTAGTAAGAATAACCCTCGAGATTATAAATCTGGGCCCGCTCATAATCGCTCAACTTGGTTTTGCCTTTGCCCATATCATCGATCAGGCGTTGTGCGTTGGCGTAGTTCTTGGCCTCGACCAATTCCTGGATTTCAGTCAGCTTTTCGTACACTTTCTGACTCATGGCAACCGTTTGCTTGGTTTTCTTTCCTTTATCCTTATCCTGGGCCAGTGCATGGCCGGAGATACCCACAAGGCAGATGCTCAGGAAGCCCGCAATAATCAGTTTCATTTTAAATTTGTTCATGCTGTCCAATTAACCGCTATTCGACAATTTCGTAAGTAAACTTGTTTTGCACACCGGGTACTTCCACGGCCTCGCCGTCGATCACCCGGGGCTTGTATTTGAATTTCAGTGCGGCCTGGAGTGATGAGCGGTGAAACAGGGAACTGCTGCACTGGTCCTCGATAACCACCGGATCCCGGATCGTCCCCAGGCTTGTCACCGTGTACTGGACAACACAAAACCCCTCGAGGCCGCGTTGCAGTGCACGTGCAGGATAGATTGGTGCGACTTTGACGATAGGCAGATAGTCGCCTTCACCAACACCCAGGCTGAAACCACCGGACATCTCAATGTCTGTTTCAACTGGTACCGCAGAGATGGCGATCTTCTCCGCGGAAGGATCCAGGTTCTCCAGCTTCGGCGTAGGGGGCTGCGGTGGCGGCGCATCGGGCGGTGGCGGCTTTTTGGGTTTGAGCTGCCTGCGCTGGATGGATTCGTCCCGCTTGAGACGGACAAAATCAACCAGGGCCCCGGTATTACCCTCGTTTAAACTCCGGTC
>Ga0209013_10001937_pt1 | contig 19076 bp, 6 predicted proteins | sample Cruoilmetagenom2_FD_187291 | JGI IMG/M metagenome (GOLD analysis project Ga0209013, IMG submission 187291) | Oil polluted marine microbial communities from Coal Oil Point, Santa Barbara, California, USA - Sample 2 (SPAdes) (version 2) | ecosystem: Environmental > Aquatic > Marine > Oil seeps ...
GCTCCAGGTAGTTATCGGGGAGTTCGATTTGTCCGCCACAACTAATGATACTTTCACAAATAAATGCTGCAGGCTTTCTGCCTAAGGAGTGAATATGGTCGATCTGTTCCTGAATATGAGCTGCATACAAGGGGCCAGACTCCTCTCCCCGGTGGATGCCCCGATAAGGGTCCGGAAGAGGAACAATGTGGGTGTGTTCCGGGGCACCGGAGCCCCCTTTCCCATCAAACTTGTAGGAGCTGACACTTACACAGCCGGAGGTGTTTCCATGGTACCCCACCTCCACGGCGATCATATCTTTTTGTCCGGTGCATGCCTGAGTCATGCGAAAGGCCATTTCGTTTGCTTCACTTCCTGAGTTTACAAAATGGACCACTGACAGTTCTTCAGGGAAGGTGCTGAGCAGTTCACGGGCAAAGGTATTGATGTTGTCGTGAAGATAACGGGTGTTGGTGTTGAGCACCGCCATCTGTTGCTGTCCGGCCCTTACCACCCTTGGATGTTCGTGTCCCACATGGGCCACATTATTCACCGTATCAAGGAATCTGCGCCCCAGGTGATCGATGAGGTAGGCCCCATCTCCACGTACGATTTTTAATGGTTCACTATAAGAGAGACTCAGACTTTTCCCAAGGTGCTCTTTTCTGTAGGCCAGAGTGTCGGAGTTATCCACATCAGAAGTTACCTGCAATCCGGCTAAGTTAAAGAGCAGATTGGGATCGGGACAGATGCTCTTCCATACCGCTACTTCATTGGGATAGGCTACTCCGGGAAAGTCGTTTTCAAAGTCAAGGAGTGAGAGCATCACCTGAAAATGCAGGTGGGGCGCCCAGTTCCCATTTTCTGTGTAGTTACCCACTTTGCTAATTAGCTCTCCTTTGCCGATCCTGTCACCGGGGTGTAAGTTCTGCACACTTTCGATGGTCTGATGCCCGTACAGGGTGTAAAAATCAAGGTCCTCATCCTGGTGCTTCAAAATGATTAATCCTCCATACTCCTTGTCACCTTCATCATTGACTGCTGTGACCACCTCACCATCAAAGAGGGCATGAACAGGTGTTCCCACAGGGATCCAGAAATCAATACCCAGGTGCACGGTCCGGCTCTCTTTCCCGGAGTTGCCCGTCCTGTCGTAGGCCTCAGAAGTATATAGGGCCCTGGGCTCCAGATAGCCACCGGCCATGATTTTATCCGGGGTCTCAGTCTGAAGTCTATCTAATTTGAAATGGAATAATTCCAGATCATCAGCCACCACACGATCCCCCACCAGGGTACTTGACACACTCAGATCCAGGGGCCGAATGCTCTCTCTGTCAAGGGAGGGAAAGAGTGAGGAGATTTTAAAAGGATTTGCAGAAGCCCAGAGGCTGAATGCTGCTTCATGAGGATGGGCTGGATAGCCACATGCTTTTCTGAAGCTGTAGTGGGCCAGATCTTTACGAACCAGTTTCCATTTGTCCAGCACCTCCCATGCCGGAATTTCACTGATTAGTAAGTATTTATTATCAGGTTCCGTCTTCCTGTTAATGGCCGACTTGCTGACGCTGATTAAGAGACGCATGGCCACCAGTACATAAAGCACCTCCAGCTCCTTTTCCAAAAGAGAGAAGGACCTGTTATAACCCTCCACCACGGGCAGGGCAGCACTTAATACATCCGTTTTGCCCATAACTGCATAGGCGATGGAGACAGCAAGATCGTTTATTACCTGGGTATGTATGGCGTCCCCGTAGTCAATGATGGCTTTTACTTCTGGAATCACAAGATCATTTGACACCACCACATTGTTGTCGTTGGTATCATTGTGCACCACACTTTTCCTCAGGGAGGAATAGCCTTCCTGCATTTCATCGAATAGTTCCAGAAAATAGGAGGCCAGCTCAAGTCTTTCTTCAGGGAACAGATAGGTGAAATTTCGGGTCCAGCCACTCCGGGCCACATCCCATTCAAACTCCCGCATGGCCAGTGGATGCTCAAAGCCCTGGAGTACTTTTGTAAGTCTGCCTGCCTGTTCTCCCAGACTGAAAAGCAGTGCATCCTTTACCGGGTTTACAGAGGACCACAACCTACCTTCCATCCAGGTAAGCATCCTGACTTTCCTGGTATTGCCCGCCTGATCGGTGTATTCGCTGATCGAGTTACCATGAACATCAGGTATTGGCACCGGTGATTGAATACTTTCCTTATGTTCAGCCACGTATTGCAGGATCTCCTGTTGGAATCCAAGGTACTCCAGGTCCGCATCCGGACGACTTACCTTCAGAAGAAATCTTCCCTTCTCCGATTCGATTCTGAAATTGAAGTCCACCTCACCTGGAAGGGACAGTGCTGTGCCCTTCAAACCATACAACTTAAGGGTGATATCAGTAGCCTGACTGCTCGATATTGTTATCTCTGGATACTTGGTGCTCATGATAATTTATTCACATAGAGGTTTTCAAAAGCACTGTCAATATCGGGAAATTGAAATGAATAACCAGCGGCTAATAATTTTTCTGATGAGACACGGCTACCTGACAGCAGCATGGAGGACAGTTGCCCAAATCCTAATTTCAGGACAAAGGCCGGGATATTTGGAAACCAGAAAGGTCTGTGAAGAGCATGAGCGGCCTTTCTGGTAAAATCCTTGTTCGTTATGTGTTCCGGGGCCACTGCATTATAAGGGCCAGCCATCTCATTAGCCTTGATCGCCTGGATGTAAATATTGCATAGGTCGTCCATATGTATCCAGGGCATATACTGTTTCCCATGACCAATGGCAGAAGCGAAACCCAAACGAATTGGAATATTAAGTTTAGACAATGCTCCTCCTTCTTTTGAAAGAACAATACCCGTTCGGATCTTGACTGTTCTTATGCCTGCCCGGGCAAAGATATCTGCAGCTTCCTCCCATTCTTTACAGGTCTGACCAAGAAAGTCATTTGCAGGGGTATCTGATTCCTGGTATATGTTACTGGAAGTAATAGCTCCATAATACCCAATGGCTGATGCCGTTATATAGGCAGAAAGTTTGTGATTATTTTCCAGATTGTTGAATATCAGCTTTGCCGGATTAGTTCTGCTCTCGAGAATTCCCTGTCTTCTTTTGCTTGTCCAACGCTTGGCCCCAATATTGGCGCCGGCAAGGTTGATGATGTAATCACAAGAGTTGACCGCTTCTTTCTGGATTTCATTTTGATCAGGATTCCAGAAATAGGAAAGAGTATAAGCTGAATTACGCTTGCTCCTGCTAAGAATTGCTACCTCATATCCTTGCTCCAACAGCTTTCTGCTAAGATGCTGTCCTATCAGACCTGTTCCCCCTGCTATTAGAATGCGAGACATTTTTAAAGTTATGGAATATTCTTAATGTATTCTGTCAAGTAGGCACAATGCTAAGAATTTAAATAATTCTAAACTATAGGTATATTAGAGTCAACATTCACTAGCACCCCAACTAGCATGTTCAAACACTACATCCTTACAGCCTATCGGTTTCTGAGGCGAAATAAGCTTTATACCATTATCAATGCCCTTGGGCTCTCCATCTCCCTGGCCGTTTCCTTTATTATTCTCCTTTTTGTGATCAATGAATTCTCTTACAACCACTGTCACAAAAAGAGGAGGCAGGTCTACAGAGTGGTCAACCACCACAAGGACATCAATACCACCATGGCGGGAACACCTTATATCCTGGCAAAGACAATGAAAGAGGAGTTCCCACAAGTAGAAAAGGCAGTTACCACCGATTTCCTGAGAGGTTTAAAGCTCAAACTTTCTGATGAATACATAAATATATCGCGAGGGATTGCTACCGAATCAGAGATCTTTGATATTTTCACACTTCCCTTGATTGGAAGTCCATTGTCACAGGATCCATTGGGAGATCTGAATTCAATAGCATTATCCCGCCGTTTGGCCGAGCAGTTCTTTCCGGGAGAGGATCCTGTGGGTAAGGAGGTTGAGGGTCTGATTAACAATACCGAGCAGCTGTTTACAGTGAGTGTGGTATATGAAGATCTCCCCCGTAATTCCACTTTTCGAGCAGGGTGCATGGTAAACAAACGGTGGACCCTGGCTCCATTGAATGCGACTTTCGGAACAAGTGATATGGATTTGAGGTGGGATTTTAACTTCCATAGTACCTGGATTCTGCTCGCTGATGATGGGGATGCCGCTTCGCTGGATGCTCAATTTGAGGCCTTTGAGAAGAAGCATATCAGTGAAGAACCTCCATTTCATTACTCCCTTCAGAATCTGTCGGATGTATATCTGCGATCAGCAGATATTGCCAATACAGGTATGGCAGGCAACCTGAAAAACCTGCGCTTGTTTTCGACCATTGCTTTCCTGATTGTACTTATTGCCGCCATCAACTATATCATCCTCTCCATTGCTGTTTCCACCGGAAGGGCCAAGGAGATAGGGATACGGAAAACAGCAGGTGCAAGTATCACACGTATCCGGAACCAGATGTTAAGTGAGTCCATTTTATTAACATTGATGGTTCTTCTACCGGCCGTACTATTTATGTGGCTTGCAAAACCTTCTGCTGAGAAGCTGTTTCAAACCTCCCTGGATATCATCCCCTCCAATGTGGCTATTTACATCCCGGTATACCTGTTCCTGACCCTGTTCATCGGTCTGGTATCGGGCCTATATGCATCCTCCTATCTCTCAAGAATGAAGGTGCTTGATGTGTTTAAGCAGAAAGTAAGTTTTGGGGGAAGCAAGAGGCTCTTCCGCTCCGCTCTTATTGTCATACAACTGGTGATTTTTTGTTCGTTTGTATCGGGAACACTACTCATCCGCTCTCAGTACCTGTTTGCATTGAACATAGATCCGGGTCATTATAACCAGGATATTCTTCAGATTGATCTGGGTCGGGATTTCGGGGAATATGACGCTTTTCTGAACAGGGTCAGATCTGTTCCTGAAGTGATGGATGCTGCAGGTACCATGTACGGCCTTCCCATGAATGGATGGATGGTTTCCATGTATCCTAATTTCAAGGATGAAGAGGTTCAGGTGAAGGTGGAAGGATATGCCGTAGACTATCATTTTCTGGAGACTATGGGGATGACCATGCTGGAAGGCCGGACCTTTTCACCCGGTTATGGAAGTGATCTGACCCGTTCCGTGGTCCTGAATGAATCCGCAGTCAGAGAGCTGGGAGCAGAGGATCCCATTGGTCTGATGATGCCTGATTCCTCCATTATCATTGGTGTAGTTAAAGATTTCAACCTGCATTCCATTCATACAGAGATCCCACCTCTTGCCATCTCCATGACCGATAAGTACCTGTTCAATATAGTGGTTCACTACCGTCCGGGTACCCGGTCTGACTTAATCCCCAAATTGAAAGCTGAATGGGAGAAGCTAGAGCCTGACAAACCTTTCAACTATTCAACCATCGAAGAGATCTTTGAGAATACCTACGCATCCGAGAAAAACCTGGGCTCCATTCTTTCCATTGCTGCGCTTTTTACACTGCTGATTGCAGCCTTTGGTCTGTTTGGTCTGACCCTTTTCGTGGCCCGTTCCAGAACTCATGAAATTGGAATCAAAAAAGTATTTGGGAGCTCAGAAGGAGCCATTGTATACTCCTTCCTACGAAACAATTTCTTCATGGTTCTTGTAGCTGCGCTACTCTCCATTCCTGTGACGCTCTACTTTTTTATGCAATGGTTGAAAAATTACCCCTACAGGGTGGGCATCGAAATGTGGATTTTTGTGATTGCATTTCTGATTGCCACCTTAGTAGTACTCCTGACTGTATCCATCCACTCCATAAAAGCTTCCCGTATTAACCCGGTAGATGCCTTGAGATATGAATAGCAATCTTATCCCTATGAATTACCTGATTTTTTTAGTTCTCTGGCTGCCCTCGTGTCAGGATAGCCAGCAAGATATGCAGGAGTATGAGCCTGTCAAAGTAGTGTCTGATTGGTTCGATGTGGAGTATCTTGGGGGAAGAGTTTACAGTATTGCAGAACCTAAGAGTTCCCAGGGGAATGTGAGTTATCTGATTGTAGGAAATGACATGGCCCTGATGTTTGATACAGGCTGTGGGGAGAATGAAGTAAAAGGGAATTATAAAATCAAGTACATCCTCGACAAGATCACCACCCTGCCTGTGACCCTGATCCAGTCTCATTTTCATTTCGATCACAATCAGAATATCCACGAATTTGAACGGATTGCCTTTCCCGACCTTCCTTTGCTACGTGAGCGGGTTGGGCAAGATGGACAGTTTCAATTCACACAGGAAGATCTTTTCGAAGGGGATTATCCATCCGAAATTATCGTGGATGAATGGTTCCCTCTGGAGACAGGTATTGATTTGGGAGGACAGATGATCCAGTTGGTACATGTGCCGGGACACAGCGATGAGTCAATCGCCATCATGATCCCCTCCGCCGGAATGATCCTGCTTGGAGATTTTCTCTACAACGGAGCATTGTTCCTTTTTCACAACGATGATTTGTTGGTTTACCAGCAAACTGTGGAACATTTGCGCTCTCTGTTAAGCGATGATTATCGTTTGTTTGGCGCCCACGGCGATCCTGAGATAGCATTCACTCAGCTTCAGAAACTGGATGACTTTCTGAGTTGCATTGAAGAAGGAAGCTGTCCTTATACCGAGCGTTCTGTATGGGGAAGACCGGCTCATATATACACGTACAAGGATATGCACTTACTGGTGTTCCAATAACAATGAAACTGATTGAACATGATGGAACGCAAAAAGCGAAGTGGTGCAGGCTCCAAAGCAGGGGATTACTATCAGTATGGGATTAAGGAAGCGCGTGATCTGGAATTTCTTTGCAACTTCACTCCCCGCCTTTCGTATACCTAATCACAAGTAATCAAAAAAATGAATCATGAGAAATATTCTATCAGGTCTTATTCCCGTATTGGTCGGCATGATGCTGCTGACCGCCTGTGAAACAGATAATGCGACCTTGCTTACCGATGGCGTGTGGACTTTTCAGGACTTGACAACCGATAGTGAAGACAATAGTGTCATTTCCCTGGTTTCCCTGGCAAAAGCACTATTAACCGATGCAAGCATGGAGTTCCAGGAGGGCGGGACCTATATCCTGACCTCTCCTCTGCTGGAAAATCCCACAACGGGCGAATGGCAGCTTATTGGTGAGGACCAGTTGGTTCTTGACCCTGAGGATGAAGGAGCCTCAACTTCCAATATTGAAACCCTCACCAAGGATAAGCTATCCTATTCGGAAACCTTTGTGGACGGGCAAATGAACAGCTATACGATAACTACAACCTGGACAAGAAATTAAAAACAGCTTTTTCTTGACACAGGGCCAGCGGGATAAAAAGGGGCCCTCTCATTGAGTTTTGAGAGAGCCCCTTTCATATTTTATAAAATGCTTATTCTACCACCACCAGGAAATTATATGGTGTTTGGTCAGCCGTAATCCTTAGGGCGTAAACACCCGGAGCCATACCCTGCACATCAATATGTGCCTCTGTTACCTGAGTCCGATTAATCTCCCCTTTGTACACCAGCACATTTGACATGGAGTACAATTCAATGATCACTTCTTTTTCCATAAGCATTTCCAGCTCCACATGTAATACATCCTTAACCGGGTTGGGATAAATATGAACCTTCCCCAGTTTATCCTGCTCTATGACCGGAGTTGTACTGGACACATAAACTGAATCGGATCCCACACAACCGTGATTATCGCTAACACTTACCCAGTACAGGCCAACTTCAGATGCCGAATAACTCTGGTCAGTGGAAAGATCCTGCCAGAGGTAGGATGTGAATCCACTTCCGGCATCCAGGGTAACAGGAAGATCTGTGAAAAGCGTATCCTGTCCATTTCCAATGTCCACCGTAGGTAGCGCCCAGCTATCCACATCTGTATTGAGGGTGTTATTGGAGAGATCCAGATCCGGCGTATAAGCAAGGTTTGTTTGAATACTGTAGGTACCTGGCTGGGAAAAATCGTATTCCCCGGCAAAGGAAATCACCGCGGATTGCCCCGCAGGCAACTCAGTTGGCAGAAAGACTTGCTCCATTACTGGTGCGCCTCCATCTACGATGTAGCTGATGGTAAGTGCATCTTCTGTTGAGATCCGGTAATATCCAAGATTTGTAATCTCAATGGAAATAGCAGAGAATCCGGTCTGACTGCACGAAGGGACCGGTGATATAAGTCTGGAAATGTCCAGGTCAGGATAGTCATAGGTCACATGGACGCTATCATGAGTTTCACAGCCATTTTCGCCGGTGACAATTACCTTGTACCAGCCTGCCGAAGGTGCATCGATGCTATATTCTGTGGCGGTACTGCCATCCTGCCACTCATAGGAAGGATAACCCGGGGTCGCATAGAGAGTGAGGGATTCGTAGATCAACAAACTGTCAGATCCGTTGCCTATATCAACCACAGGGCTTCCAAAATGGTCTATGCTTACCAGCGCCAGGTTGTTGGATTCGATCAGGTCCGGAGCATAGGAAGTATAGACCATGATATTATAGCTCCCGGGTGTGCTGAAATCCACCGCCTCAGCAAAGGTATGATAGATGACAGAGCCATTTTCAAATACTTCGTCCAGGATCACATTCTCGGACACTAAGGGAGAGCCGTCAACAGAAAAAGAAATTGAAATATAGGCAGTGGTTTCGATGTCCCAGTTTCCAAAATTCTGAATGGCCACCACGATATGCTCTGCATCTTCCAGGTGACAGGTGGTAAGCGGGTGAGTAATCTCCAGGATGCCAATATCCGGTGTGGCAAGCATGATGTCCACCTCATCAATTGCGGTACAGCCATTCAGATCAGTAACGGTAACACTATAGTGACCGATGCCCGGCTCTGAAATCGTAAAGGTCTGATCGGTGCTGGCATCCTGCCATTCATAGGATATAAATCCGGGACCTGCATCAAGAGTGTGCTCAAATCCCAGGATCACCTGGTAGGGATCTCCCAGGTCAAGGGTGGGAGTTTCAAAGACCCCAACCGATGTGCTTATGGTATCGTTTCCTTGTACTACATCCTGGGTGTAATCCACAAATACTGTGAAATCATACCAGTTACCGGTTACCACAGTCTCTGAAGATGAGAAAGTAAAATCGAGGCTATGACCCGGAAGAAAGTTTGCAGAAAGAACCAGTGGCTCCGTAACAATGGCTCCACCATCAATCTGATAACTTATGTTCAGGGTTTCGCCCGAAGAAATAATCTGGTTTCCGGAGTTTCTGATACGTGCCGCAACCGTAATGGATGAAGATAGTTCGCAGGAGGTGGCAGGAGAAAGCAACTCTTCAAGTTCAAGGTCAGGGATATTCAGGGTGACAAGTACTGTGTCCTGGCTTGTACACTGGTTGACGTCACTGATGGTCACATGATATATGCCAAGACCGGGTTGCTCGACCAGGAATGTTTCACCAGTCGATTCGTCCTGCCACAGATAGTCTGCATATCCTGGTGCGGGAGCAAGGAGATAGTCAGACGCGTATACGACTGCATCCGGCCCCAGATAAGCATCCGGATATCCAAAAACCTGGAGGGTATGGTACAGGGTGTCATTTAGGGGCTCCGCATCATTCTCAGTCCTGGTATATAATTCCATCTGATAGTCTCCAGGTGCTGAAAAGTCAAAGGTCTCGGAGTAGATGTGATTCAGGGTTTCATGAGGAAAAAATCCTTGGCTAAGTACCAGGGTATCCTCGAAGAAGATGCTGGAGTTGATTTCACCTCCGATGAAAATAGTATCTCCGACAAGCAGTGTATCTGTACCCAGATTCTCAAGGCTTACTTCCAGTGCCAGGGAGCTCCCCTGCTCACATGCTGATGGTGGTCCAAGGTATGCCGTTACACCTAGATCTACCACTAGTCTTAGAACGCTGACGGTATCAGAAGCCGTACAAATACCATTATCGACGCTTACACTGTAAGTTCCTTCTGAAGAAACTTGGTAAACTGAATCGGTCGATAAATCCTGCCACTGGTAGCTTTGTCCGGGAACACCCGAGTATGCTTTTAGCAGCACGGTGTCGGGCATGGAGGTGGAGATATCCTCGCCCAGCTCCACATAGGGTTTTCTCACTGTTATGGTACTAAGCACCGTATCATTGGAAACGGGGCCATAGAAATGAGGATCTGGAGAGATATTATACACAGTTGCCTGATAATCGCCGCTATGACTGAAATCAAAGCGAGTAGACATTGCATGACTAAGCGTATTGCCGACGGGCAATACCGCAGTCAGCACCAGAATCTCTTCCGCCATCTGGATATCACCTGAACGGTCGACAACATAGCCGATCTGAACGGAATCTCCAATTTGAAGTGGGGAGAGCCCCGAGTTTCTTATACGAAGGGTGAATGTCTGTGCGCTGCTTAATTCACAATCACTGACCGGATCGATAATATCCAGGAGGTCTATATCCGGGGGAGCCTCCATGATCCGTATATCGTCCAAAGCGATTCCGTCATACTGGTTATCGGCCTTGTCGGCAGCAAATGTAAACCGGAATTGTACATTGCTCTCGCCTACAATGGAAGCAGGGAGCATATGTTTTACCGGGATCCACTGACCAGAGTGTCCACTCCAGCCGCTGCTCACCAGAGCAGTGACCGGCTGGCCCGTATACCAGTTCCAGTAGGTGTCGTTGCCCGATGCATTGGAAACGCTTGTCCAGTTCACCCCATCGTCCAGCGAATATTGCAGGTTGGCTCCATCGATGTCCAATTCTGTTTCGATCCAGAGGTTTGCAGCGATCATGGGATTCTGAATGCCGGTTAGATCGTAACTGGGGGAGGCGAGGTAGCCCGGTTCGGCAGAAACCAGGTCGCCCGTTACCAGTACATTGTCTATGCTCCATCCCTGGGCCACTTCGCCAGAGGAGGATGAATAATAGAGGGAAAAGCGGATCCTCATCTCATTGGTAAAGGTGAGTTCATCGGGAATGGAATAAAGAACCTCCTGGTACCATGTATCCAGGATCTCCGTTCCATTGTTTTGCCATAGGGTGTGCCATGTGAGGCCGTCTGGACTGATCTCCAGCCGCAGTGAATCGCCAGACTGAACGGTGATCCAACTGAAAAAACTAAGTTCCAGGTTGCTGTAATCCGATACATCCAGGGGAGGAGAGGTGGCTGTATAGGCGGTGCCAGCAGTAATACCGTTTTCATACTGATAAAGTTGGGCCCCATGTCCTCCCAGGTCGATACCGGCACAGTAATACCCATAACTGGCGTACCAGGGAAGGTGTATGCCATCGGGGATGGCCCGCTCGAATTCACCGCTGAAGCTCCATCCCAGGTTTGTTTCGAAACCATCTTCAAAAATGACCTGGTTTGCTTCTGAGATCATTTCCCCGTAAGTGGAGGATAGTCCGGTGACCCAGCTATTACTACCCGAAGCGGAGCCGTTGATTGTCCCTCCTGCAGGCGTCCCGTATTCCCAGAGACCGGCCCCCGGCGAGCGCCAGTAACCGTCGTTTTCCTCAAAATCCTCCTCATAAGGGGGGATGTAAGTAGGAACAACGTAGATCTCGGTGGAGATCTGGTCATTCCCGGCATACTGGTCACCGGGCATACTGGTCCTGGCAATGACCGAGGATCGAAGTCCCGGCTCACTAAGGTCGGTACGGGTAGGAAAGGTGAAATCCACCCATCCATCAACCGGAATATCGGTGTCCATCTGGTTTATGGTCCAGGTGCTACCACCGTTGAAGGAGTAGGCTACAGGTACCGGATCGGTGATAAGGGCACCGCCGTAGTTCCGGATGCGGACAGTAACCGAATCGCTTGATGTATGTCCGCTTCCGCTTTGCGGGTATATCCATTCCGAAACGCCCACATCTTTGGATATAAACTCTCCGGTGAGGTATACATCGTCAATGTTCCACCCGGAATAGTTATCCACACCGTCGGTGGGCCCAAGGCTGAAACGGATTCTAACTTGCTCGGATCTCCAATATTGATAAGGAATGGCGACCTTCTGCTGATTCCATTGAAAATCGTTAATGTAGGCATTGCTCTCCCATATCGGGTTCCAGGTGGCTCCGTCGTCGGTGCTTATATCTATGGAGGCACGGTCCCACACCTCGATATTGAGATGGCGCCAGAAGAAAATATTGAGATCCTTGTAGTAGAGCAGATTAAGGTTTTCTGAGGTGGCCAGGTAGGCAGTGGACTCGCTCAGTTCGGGCTCATAGTTATAGGGATTTGCTCCCAGGCCAGTCAGGTCGGTACCCAGGGCAAAGGTGCCGCTGTGTGCCCCCACCGGGTTGGGGTTCCCTGGACTTCCTCCATTGCCGACCGGGGTTCCTACCTGGAACTCTCCCGTGAGGGTCCAGTTCAGGCTCCCATCAAAATCATCGTTATATTGGGTTTGGTATATGGTTCTGTCTCCCGAAGGAGATTGGTTGGTGGCGGGGTAGGTACCATTGCTGGTGACAATATGGTTGGCCTGTACCAGGGCATCCAATCTGTTTTTGTGGATGGCATCCAGTGACACATCATAGGTGAGCCAGAGATAAGTGTGCCCGGGAGGCAGATTGTGGCTCAGCCCTGTAAAGCTGGCCACACCACCGATGAAACTGGTGGGGCTCCCGACCAGGTTGTCCGTGTTGAAGATCTGTGAGGTGGTGCTGTACAACTTGATCCCGTTGGGGGACAGGTCTGCATCGGAGCTGTTGAGTGCGGTAAATGTAAACTGGTCCAGGGTCAGTGATCCGGTATTCCCGTAAACTTTCATATCGGCCCGAATTATAGGGACATCTGAGGTTCCGGAGGGAACCTCCAGTGAAAAGGGCTGCTCAAATTCGATATCGGCCACATAGAGCTGTTGTGTGCCGGTCTCTTCGATATGTACATTATCGATGCAGGAGCCAAATCCCCAGCGGGTATGGCCCTCGAATGCCACGTAGTAAGTTTCTGATGGATTGGGCAAGTTGATCCTCTGCTCTTCCCAATCATAAACAGGATCCAGGTACTCTTCGAGTAATATCCACGGGTCGGTTTCCGAAACTTTGTAATATACCCTTAATATGTCCCATCCCGTAGATCCCTCGAAGGTCCAGGGGATCTGGCAGAGGTAAAAGCTGAGCTCCACGGCGGTGGCTCCCAACATGTTCATAAGCGGGGTGATCAACTTGGTACGTTCGTTGTCAATTCCCTGGTTAAAAAAGAAGGCATTGTAGTTTCCCTCATAGGCCGCTGGTGGATTTCTGGCAATATCCACTTCGCCGTTGGGGGTGATTGGGTTGTCGAGGTTGGGATCGCTGGGATTGTATCCGCCATTCCGGTATCTCCATTCCACCGCCCCATTCACATACTCCTGGGTCCATCCATCTGGCTTGAATCCATCTTCAAATCCTTCATTCAAAAACACTTGTGAAATGAGATCGAGCTGGGGAAAACTTAATAAAAACCCAATGAAGATTATAAATACTTTCATGTGATGATAATTTAATGCAACCATAGAACAAAACCATTAGTTCTTACGTATAGTTGCATTGATGAGTTTCCTTAATTTTTCAAGTTGGGAAAGAAAGTAATTAGATATTTCCTCAGGCCACTTGTTCAGATGGGGCTACTTCTCTGTTTATCAGGGTATTCGACGACTTTGTTTGCCCAGGTGGATACTGAGTTCTGGTTTGTGGTTCCGGAAGTCTCACACCGAGGGAGTACCGGGGGAACACCTGGTATCCTACGGATCGCCACTCTGGAGCTGGAGGCCACTGTGACCATCGAGATGCCTGCTAATCCTGGATTCACCCCCATCGTTCTGGATATCCCGGCCAACGATGAGGCGGCAGTGGATCTTACCTATCTGATCGACTTTTTACCGGCGCAAGCTGGCGTAACAGGACTGGAAAACAAAGCCCTTACCCCCAATGGTATCAATCCTTTCGGTTTGCATGTCACCTCCACCAACATGATCAATGCATATTGGGAGGTAAACTACATCTATGGGGCCGATGTGTGGACCCTGAAGGGTTCCAACGGGCTGGGAACCCTGTTTTATACCCCTTTCCAGACAGAATATCCCAATCACCTAACGCCTATGCCCTCCTATTCGTCTATCGATATTGTGGCTTCCCAGGACAATACCACCCTTACCTTTACCCTGCCCGACGGCGTGGGGGCTAGTTTCGGAGAACCCATGAATGTCGCCCAGACACCGGCGACCCCGGGGAGGACATTTAACATCGGTCCGCTGAACCGGGGAGAGACCTTTTCCCTGTTCCCCTATATGCAAAGTACTGCAGTGAATGCCAAATTAGCCGGGACCAGAATTTTTTCCAATAATCCCGTGGCGGTTGTACTTAAGGACGATAACCTGAACACCGCCTCCCAGGGAAGGTCCACCATCGGGGATCAGATCGTTCCTGTGGATGTTGCCGGCGATACCTATGTGGTTCCTGCCATGGGAAATCCCAACCTCTCCTTTATTGTGGCCACCCAGGATAATACCAATATCTATGTGAACGCACCAGGCGCGGCTCCCACACTTATTGCCACATTGGACGAGGGCGAACAATTAAGATATCAGTCGCCCAACAATACCATTATGGTGATCAGCTCCAAGAACGGGATATCTGCCCCGCAGGGTCCTTCGTTCTATGTGTTTCACATTGCATTGAATAACATGACACGGGCTTCGGCCCTGCTGCCGCCCATCGGGTGTACCGGAAATACCCAGCTGGCATTTACCCGGGCCAGGGAGAATGTGCGGGAAGACTTCTACTTTTTCCTGATTACGGAGGATGAGAACATCGATGATTTCTGGATCGACGGAGCTCCGGCCGATCCTACCATCATCAGTGATGCCGCCGCTCAATGGGACCAGCTGGGGAATGGTTGGTCGGCTTATAAGAGCCGCAATATACCGGCAAGCAAGCTTGCCATAGGACAACACCTGGTGGAGAACTCCGGGGGAATTTTCCACCTGGGGATTATCAATGGGTTCACCTCCGCAAACCTGGGCGATCTTTATTATGGTTACTTTTCCGATTATGGGGGACTGAACGTGGGGGCTGTAGTGGCAGGGACTAACTCCTCTGTGATCAGGGCCTGCTATGGAACCCCGGTACAGCTACATGCCTTTGGTGGCACATCCTACGAATGGACACCACATGAGTATCTGAACGATCCTTACAGCAATTTGCCTACTGCCATAAACTTACCGGCCGGGGCACATGAATACACGGCCCATGTGACTGGTACCTGTGGAGCGGGCGATGTCCCGCTAACGGTGGTAGTGGCGCCTCCGGTTACAGCAAATTTCGTGACCAATGTAACATCGGGCTGTTCCCCGCTGGAAGTGGTCTTCGAGGACCAGTCGGTGGGCAATGCCACCTGGCAGTATGACCTGGGCGACGGAACTCCCTTGATCCTCTATGACACCTTATCCTCTACCGCCACCGTTGATCCACCGCCCGATCCTTTTGTATTTTTAAATACCTATGTAAACCTCACCGATAGTGTGCTTAGTTTTGAGGTGGTCCTGATGGTAAAGAACTCCAGCGCCTGCGCCGATATTATCAGAAAGACCATTACGGTATTCCCGGAAATACATTCGGATTTTGAGGTGGCCCCCGACATTGCATGTGATCCGCTTGAATCCTTTTTCACCAATAATTCCTCCGGAGATACGGCCTATTGGTTCTGGGAGTTCGGCGACGGCGGATCCTCTACCGAATTTGAACCGGTGCACGAGTACAGGAACCTTTTTGATCCGGATAACCTGCTGTTTGATGCAAGCTTAGTGGCTATCTCCCCATACAATTGCCGGGATACCTCCACGCGTACGGTTACAGTGCGGCCCTATATCGAAGCCAGTTTCGCCTATGATACCGTTGCTGAGTGCTCACCTCACGAAATTATCATTACAGATCAATCCATAGGAGCCGACACATATTTATGGGATTTCGGTGACGGGTTCACATCTACCTCATCAGGGCCCGTACTCAGACACACCTATGTAAATAATACATCTTTTCCGATCACCCGCACCATTACCCTGAGGGTGGATAACGAAGAGGGCTGTTTTCATCAGATCCAAAGGGATGTGACAATTAATCCGGGGGTAGATGCCGATTTTACAGTTACACCTGTAGAGGCCTGTTCCCCTTCTGAAATGATTTTCCAGAACAATACAAGTGGTCCGGCGGTATCTTATCTTTGGGATTTCGGCGACGGGGGAAGCTCTACCGATTTACATCCTGTTCACTATTACGACAGGAACCTGCTCCGGCATGACACTGTTTTTACCGTTATGCTGATTGCCACGACCAATGAATTTTGTTCCGATACGGCCCTGGTTGATGTGACAATTCACCCTTATATTGAAGCGGCATTCACTGTTGATGATGTTGTGGGATGTACCCCATTCCCAGTGGAAATTCACAATGAATCCATTGGCGTGGACGATTATTACTGGGATTTTGGAGATGGTTCTCCGGTGTCCAATGATGCCTCCACCATAATCAACCATATTTACCAGAATGCAGGAGGGACCACAGCTGTCTATCCGCTGCGCCTCATTGTGACAAATACGGAGGGTTGCAGTGACACCCTGATTAGAAATATCACAATTCATCCTGAGATTACCGCAAACTTTTCCACAGACGGATTGAATGGATGCCACCCCATGACGGTGACCTTTACAGATTTGTCGGTCAATGCAGTGAATTACCTTTGGGATTTTGGCGACGGGGCTGCTTCTGTGGAACACTCTCCGGTGCACACCTTTACCAATTTCGGGACCGATAGTGTTGTTTACCTGGTTACCTTGACCACCTCCACAGCCGATGGAGAATGTGTAGAATTTGTTTCCTGGCCTATTACAGTTTATCCCCAGGTGGTATCAGAATTCACTTTCCCCTATGCTCAGGGCTGCGGACCTTTTGAGGTTACGTTTGAAAACCTCTCCATAGGGGGATCCAACTTCACATGGAATTTTGGGGATGGAACGGTTGTAAGCACTGCACTTGCTGATCCCCAAACCCATGTATTTATTAACACTCTTGGTACAGGGGTTCCGCAGGACTTTGATATCAGCCTGGTGGCAGAAAATGTATATGGATGTTCAAGTGAGATCATCAAAACAGTGACGGTTTATCCGGATATTGTAGCCGGATTCGATGTAACAGATAGTGTCGGGTGTCATCCACTGCAGGTGGATTTCACCAATCTGACCACTGGCGGGAACACCTTTGTGTGGGACTTTGGAGACGGATCTACCTCTAACCAGCCTGATCCCATTCATATCTTTACAAATACGGGTACGATTGATTCGGTCTATACAGTGAAATTGTATACCCTGGCTCCCAATAATACATGTGCCGATTCAATCTATATGGATATCAGGGTGCATCCCTATATTCAGGCTAATTTTACCCTGCCGGTGGTTCTGGAATGCAATCCCTTTGATGCGGAGATTATTAATGCCTCGGTAAATGCTGATACCTTCTACTGGGATTTTGGTGATGGAAACACTGCCATTACCTACAATATGGATCCGGTATACCACCAGTTTACCAACAATGGGAATTACCTGGGCCAGCAGGATTACGAAATTATCCTGGTGGCGGAAAATTATGCAGGTTGTACCGACGAAATCAGAAGGACCATAACTGTTGAACCGGATATTGATGTTGGACTCAGTGTTTCAGACAGAGATGGTTGTCACCCGCTAACCGTCAATTTCACCAATTTGTCGGACGGTGGTGCATATTATCACTGGGATTTCGGAAACGGAACCACTTCCCAGGATATGCATACCAGCCAGACCTTTACCAACATTGGAAATACGGACTCTACCTACCGGGTATGGCTCTATGCAATTGCTTCCAATAATGTATGCAGGGACTCCATGTACATCGATATTGTGGTGCATCCCTATATTATGGCCGATTTCACCTTCCAGGAGCAGGTGAACTGCACACCATCACAGGTAGAATTTCATAATGCCTCCATTGGGGGAGATATATTCTATTGGGACTTCGGGGACGGCATTCTGGATACAACCTACACTACGGATCCGGTAACACATATTTTCAGTAACAGCTCTTATGCAGCTAATGGGATATACCAGGTGACACTGAGGGCAGAAAACTTTGCTGGATGTACCGACCAAAATAGCAGGACTGTTGAGGTATATCCGGCCATTGAGGCAGTGATCGGTCCCAGTGTGGTGGCTGGATGTCATCCCCTGGAGGTTGATTTCACGAACCTTACACAAGGCGGGTATACTTTCTCATGGGATTTCGGTGATGGGGCCACCAGCGAGGCGGACAATATAGTACACACCTTTACCAATTTCACGGGAGCGCCCATTACCAGGACAGTACAGTTGCTGGCCAGGTCTCAGTTTAACTGCATAAGTGACACAACGGTCGACATTACAATCTATCCAAAACCAACGGCCAGGTTCGAAACCGATCAAATTATCGATTGCGCCCCCTTCGAACTTCCTGTTAGCAATACAAGTATTTTTGGAGATCAGTTTACCTGGACCTTTGGCGGCGATACAAGCTTTACTACTGCTTCCATGGCCCCGGTGAGCCACACCTTCGACAACCAGACTGCAGATATTGCAAGCTATGGAATCACCCTGGTTGCTGCCACCAGCTTTGGCTGTCTCGATACAGTACAGCAAGATGTATATGTATATCCGAGGACCAGCGCTGATTTCTCATTTAACGATGGGGATTGCAGTCCGTTTATGGCCTATTTTGAGAATGAATCAGTAAGGGGTCAGACCTATGTATGGGACTTTGGTGATGGGACCAGTGCAACAACGACGGACCCCAGTAATCTCTATTTCAATCTTACGGGACTGGATACGGTCTATTACATTACCCTGACTTCCACTTCCATGTATGGATGTGTGGACTCCCATACCGACTCAGTTGATATTTATGCACAACCCTATGTAGAATTTATTGCCTCGCCCAGCCATCAGATGTACCCGGATGCTACAGTGGACTTCACCAATGTATCCAATCAAGGCTATTGGAACTACCAGTGGGATCTGGGAGATGGCTCCACCAGTAATCTCGAGAGTCCCCCGGCCCATACCTATAATACCTGGGG
>Ga0209013_10001938_pt1 | contig 19073 bp, 17 predicted proteins | sample Cruoilmetagenom2_FD_187291 | JGI IMG/M metagenome (GOLD analysis project Ga0209013, IMG submission 187291) | Oil polluted marine microbial communities from Coal Oil Point, Santa Barbara, California, USA - Sample 2 (SPAdes) (version 2) | ecosystem: Environmental > Aquatic > Marine > Oil seeps ...
AACTGGAACCTGAGATGAGCGATTCTCGCCGACGATCTGCACCAATCTCTTGCGCTCTGGGCACTTGCGCCAATGCTCGACATACCTCGGGGTATGCCTCCGCTTGTCGCAAGCACCAGAGCATCAAGAGCTTGGCACATCTCATCCGGCAGAGCCGCTCATCGCAGGTAGAAGCTAGGAGCACTCCGTGGTCGACATTCTGATATCCGGCGGACCGGTCATGATCCCGCTCGCCATCCTCTCGCTGGCGGCGCTGGCCATCATCCTCGAACGGTTGTGGGTGCTGCGCCGTGCCAATTATCTGCAGACCGGCACCATACAGGCCCTCTCCGGGTTGCTTGCTGGGCGCAAGTTTCGAGGTTCCGTCGACTACTGTCGGCGCCACCCCGGGCCGTTCACCGAGCTCGTCGTTGGGTTGGTGGAGAATCGGCATGCACCCTATGACGAGCTCAAGGAGATCCTCGAGGACACCGGTCGCCTCCAGCTCATGGGGCTCCAACGGGGGCTGCCGGCTCTCGCTACCATCGTCGCCGGAGCGCCGTTGCTCGGCCTCCTCGGCACGGTGATTGGCATGATCAAGATCTTCGCGGTGGTCGCGACTGCTGGATCGAGCATCACCGAACAGCTCTCCTCGGGCATCTCGCAGGCCCTGATCACGACCGCCACCGGTTTGGTGATCGCAATCCCGGCGCTGTTCACCCACTCCTATCTCGAGGCCCGGGCGGTAGGCATCCTCTCGGATATCGAGGCGCAGATCCTGGACTTCCTCCACCTGGTGCGCAGACCGGAAAGGGTCCGCGATGAGGAGGACGAGGACTGATGCGTCTAGCTCCCCTCCGGTCGCACAAGCCCGAGGTGCAGATGTCGCCCCTGATCGACGTCATCTTTCTCCTCCTGATCTTCTACGCGGTGACCACCCAGTTCGTGACCGATGAGCGTCTCAAGCTCAAGCTTCCGGAGGCGGAGACTGCCGAGACGGCTGGCGTGAGCCGGGAGGAGAGACCCCCCGAGGTGAAGATCGCCTCCGACGGCACCGTCTGGATCAACGATCGGATCGTTCCCGAGAGCGAGCTGGAGAATCGGATGCGCGAGCTGGTGGAGCGCGCCCCGGACAACGCGGTGATTCTCAAGGGGGATCGAGCAGCCGACTACGGCGTGGTGGTCCACGTGCTCGATGTGGCGCGAAAGGTCGGGGCCAATATGATCCAGATGTCGACGGAGAAGCCGCAGGAGCAGTAGGTCTTGGTTCGGTAGGTGGCTGGGCTCTCTGCTACACTTGCTCAGTCATCGAGATAATCGAGATAACTATGGAGCAGCCAACCCTCGACCCGCAACCGACCCGGCGCTCGGTCGTCGATTGGTTTTTAGCTACCAGTTTGGGAGCGGTGATGGTGTCGGCCCTCTATCCGGCGTTTCGATTCGTCATTCCCCCCGAGGTAGCCGAGGCGCCTACCAACACCGTACACGCCGGTGACCTTGCCGAACTCCCACCGGGCTCTGGCAAGGTCTTTCGCTTCGGTTCCAAACCGGGGATCCTGGTGCGCACGGCCACCGGGGAGGTGCGGGCGTTCTCCGCGATATGCACCCATCTCAACTGCACGGTGCAGTTCCGGGAGGACATGCAGAATATCTGGTGTGCTTGTCACAACGGACGCTTCGATCTCAACGGAGGCAACATCGCGGGCCCGCCGCCGCGGCCTCTCGAGCGCTACCGTGTCGACATCACCGACGATGAGATCTGGGTCACGAAGGAAAGCTGACCTTGAGGTTCGTCGACGCGATCACCCGCTTTCTCGACGAACGCCTCGATATCCGGCCGCTGATTGAATTCGCAGGCGAGAAGGAGGTGCCGAGGCACCGCTTCGAGGGGGCCTACTTCTTTGGCGGTCTGACGCTGTTCTTCTTTTTGATCCAGGTGGCTTCCGGCGTTCTCTTGTTGTTGTACTACCGTCCGACCGCTGAGGCGGCGTTCGAAAGCGTTCAGTTCATTGTCACCCGTGTTCCCTTTGGGTGGTTGGTGCGCTCGGTCCACTCGTGGTCAGCCAACCTGATGGTCCTTTCGGCCTTCGCTCACATGTTCTCGGTTGTGTTCATGAAGTCCTACGCCAAACCACGGGAGATGACGTGGTGGACAGGATGTCTGCTCTTGGCGATGGCGATGGGCTTTGGTTTTTCCGGCTACCTCCTGCCGTGGAACGAGCTCGCCTTCTTCGCCACCAGGGTGGGGACCGACATGGTGAGCAAGGTCCCGCTGGTTGGCGATTGGCTCCTGCGTTTCCTGCGCGGCGGTGAGGATGTCACCGGCGCCACGTTGACCCGGTTCTTCGGCTTTCACGTGGCGGTGATGCCTCTCGTCATCACCGGGCTGATCGGCGCGCACCTGGCTTTCGTCCAACGCCAGGGTATCCATGTCCCCCGTGGTCTGGAAGACGATGCCGAGCGTCGGGGTGGGATGAGGTTTCTTCCGAACTTCGTTCTCCGCGAGCTGGTGGTGTGGCTGGTAGGCCTCGCCATCCTGTGCGGACTGGCGGCGTTTTTCCCCTGGGAGCTGGGCGTCAAGGCCGACCCATTTGCGTCGGCCCCCGCTGGTATCACGCCGGAGTGGTACTTCCTCTTCATGTTCGAGACCTTGAAGCTGATCCCCGGCATGGTCCTGGGGATCGAGGGTGAGCTGCTCGGTCTCGGGGCGTTCGCCCTTGCCGGGGTCCTGTGGTTCCTGATTCCGGTCCTCGATCGGCGCGCACGCCGCGGTGAACCGAGCCCTCTTTTCACGGCGGTGGGGTGGTTTGTTCTCGCGTACATCGTGGTGATGACGGGTCTCTCGTTCATGGGGGTATTCCTGTGAGGCGGTGGTACGTCATACTGACGCTGGGACTGTGCGCAACGATCGTGGGAGCTCAGGAGGGGGGTGGCCCCGCCACTGGAGGGAGCTGCGTCAGCTGCCACCTGGAGCTTGACGAGCCCGAGCTTCGCGAGCCCGCCGAGCTCTTTGCCGGCGATGTACACAATCGTGGAGGCCTGGGCTGCGTGCTCTGCCACGGCGGCGACGCCAAAGCTGAGGAAGTGGACGAGGCGATGGACCCGGATCGTGGCTTTCGCGGGGCGCCTGCGGCTGGGGAGATTCCCGTCCTCTGTGGCAGCTGCCATGGAGACGCGGCTTTCATCAAACGCTTCGATCCAAACCTGCCGACCGATCAGTGGGACCAATACCGGACAAGCATCCACGGAATGCGTTTGGCGGAAGGCGACACGAAGGTGGCGACCTGCATCTCCTGCCACGGTGTCCACGGCATCATGGCTGCCTCCGACCCGAGATCCTCGGTCTACCCGACCCAGGTCGTGGCGACCTGTGCGGGATGCCACGCCGATTCCGAGCTGATGGGCGGGTACGGTATCTCTGCCGATCAGGTCTCGCGCTACCGTCGATCGGTTCACTTCCTCGCGCTCACGGAGGGCAACGACCTCAGCGCGCCGACCTGCAACGATTGCCACGGGTCACACGGCGCTACCCCGCCGGGGGTCGATTCGATCTCAAACGTCTGCGGAGCCTGCCATGTCATGAACATGGAGCTCTTTTTGGCATCGCCTCACGCCGAGGCCTTCAGCGCCATGGAGCTCGCAGCGTGCGAGGCGTGCCACGGCAACCACGAGGTCCTCCTGCCGAATGATGATTGGTTGGGGGTGGATGAGGAGAGCGTCTGCGGCCGGTGCCATGAACGCGATGACACGGGCGGCGAGGTTGCTCTGGCGCTCCGGGCTCTGATGGATCGAGGCGCCGGTGTCCTGCTCAACGCGCGTTCGAAGGTGGACGACGCCGAACGGGCGGGCATGCTGATGGAGGATTCGGCGGTGGCCCTCGAGGAGGCCCATCAGGAGCTGGTGACCGCCAGGACCCAGGTCCACCTCGTGTCCGTGGCGGCGGTCGAGGAGCACACATCGGCGGCCCTGGAGGCAGCCGAGTCCGCGCTGGCGGACGCCGCCGAAGCTCGGGAGGAGATTCGCTTCCGGCGCAGCGGTCTGCTCGTTGCGCTTGTCTTCATCCTTCTCGCGATCGTCGCCTTGGTGCTCAAGATCAAGCAGCTAGAGCGCTGAATTCTCAATTCTTAAATCTTTATTTTGAATTGCTTCCAATTACCGACGGGTGGGGGGAGCAACTGACAATTGAGAATTAAGAATTGAGAATTTTCCGTTGATTCCTGCGAACGCGTCATAGAGTTCCCTGAAGCACAGCCTTAGGTTGCCGTGGTGGCGACGAAACAGTTCTTCAAGGATGGGGTCGAGACGATCGGCGTGCTCAGGCGTCAGCTCGCACACGAGGTCGGCGAGCAGCTCGGGCGAGGTCTGGCAGTCGACGAGCGTCGGGAGCCTTCCCGGTTGGTGGCTGGTGATTACCAGGCGCCTGGCGTTTCGGCATCTCCTCCGCAGCATGAGGCGGCCCGCCGCGCCGAGCAGGCCGGCGCAGTCCACCAACACCGAGTGCCGGCCGTCTACGGGGTGGGGGAGTCGCGCTGTGACTGTGCTCCATGGTCGCCGGCTGGTCCCTGAGAGCGGCACGAGCGCCACCTCGCCGTCGAGTCGCCGGGAGAGCTCCTCGAGGAGGGTCGTCTTGCCGCTGCCCTCGGGACCGACGACATCAGCCCGGCCGCCGAGAGCATCGAGCCGTTCGGCGAGATCCTCCGGCTTCGGTCCGGTTGACCGGAAAACGAGTGCATCGATGCGGTGACTGGCGAACGGGTTGTCCGCCGGGCGGATCCGGAGTCTGGCGCGCCGGTCAAAAACCATCAGGTCTCCCCAGCTGGACCTCGATCGGCTGCGGGCCGATCACCAGATCGAGGCGCTCGCTCACTCCACCCGGGTCCACGACCAGTTCGAGCGCCCATGAAAGGGTGATCAGCTTGCCCGAGAACGAATAAGGGCCGTCGGATGCCTGAAGACGGAAGGACCGGTTGCCGTTCTGTCCGGGAACCGAGGTGCGGGAGGAGTCCACGATTTCGACGTCCCGGGTCCCTTTCCCGCTCGTGTACCAGAAGAGGCGGATTTCGAGGTCATCGGCGTCGGTGTCGAGCAACCAGGACACATCGCCTTCGACGATCTCACCGGGCCGGAACCAGGTGCGTCCTCCGTCAGTGCGGATCGTCAGCATGTTCGTCATCGGGCGGCCTCCGGCTTCAGCGGTAGGACGGCGATCGGGAACTCGTCGTCGACGTCGGGCCAGCGGTGAATCTCGCCCTCTACCTTGATCGACCAGACGATCTTGTTGTGCAACGCGGCGAAGCTGTGCATGGTGTCCTCGGGGAGGAAGACCTCGGCGACCCCCTTGCCGATCTCCCAATCGTTGACGGTGTCGATCAGGCCGAGGGTGGCGAAGACTTCGGTATCGGTGTGGGTGTCTGTGCCGCGTTGGTACGTCGCCTCCTCCTTCCCTTCGATGACGATGGTGAGGTGGTTGATCCGCGAGCTTCTGCCCGTGAACCGCCACTCGACCCGCAGGTCGTCACCGAGGCGGGGTTGCGCGGGAAGCAGCACCAAGTTCGGCCGTGGGTTGGCGAGGGCGAGCGCAAAGTAGAAGATGCCCACGGCGAGGCCCAAACCTACCAGGACGAACGGCACCGCGAATATCGTCAGAAACCAGTCAGGTCGCCCGCTCTGCCATCCTTTGATGACCTGCCACACTAACACGCTGACAATTCCGTTCCAGACGAGGGCGACCAGGACGATGCCGAAGAACTTGGCGGCCGGGGAGGCCGAAGATTCCAGCTCGACCGATTCGCCCCCGCTGGGCTCGGCGATCACCGCCGGATCCGCTGATCTTCGATTCTTACGGGCCACCTTGCGGCTGTGCGCCACCAGCGCTCCGCCGGCGAGGACGAAGATTAGCGGCAGCATACCGAGAAGGTAGGTCGGCCGGAAACTCCGGTCGAGGACGGCTCGAGTGGGATCCTCGGGATCGACCCAGCACATTCCTTCGGTCCCCGGAGGGTATTTATCGACGACTTCCTTCTTGCCGGCATACCCGCTCGAGCTGACGTCGAGGAAGCCATAGCGGTTGCTGCGCCAGGTGCGGCCCGAGTACTCGTACTCATAGAGGATGTCGATTTTGTAGGTGGTGCCGTCGTCGGAGGTGTGGGAGCGAACGGTTGAGGAGATCACGGTGCATGGAACCTCGGGCCAGGAGATTGCGCGCACGAGCCGGATCATGGGCAGCATGAAGACCGCGACGAACACGACAACGCCGACGACAACGAAGACGAGGCCCATTACCAGAAGCACCCGGTGGCCGGCTCGTCCCCGGGCCTCCTGTGAGATCGAGACAGTCTCCTGGTCCGCCGGCGCCCGGGCCGGACGCCAAATAACGAACAGCCCACCGCCGCCGATGACGACGAAGACCAGCGGAAGAAGGATCATCAACGCCGTCCACGGCACCGACCGCTCGAGCACGACCCGCGACGGGTCGGCCGGATCGACGTAACACGTCGTTTCACTGTCCTGCTCGTAGCGCAGTGCGCGGCGTTGAGCCTTGCCGAAGTCGCTCTCGGTGTTCGCCCCGCGGGACACCCGGTCGCCGAGGTGCTCCTGACCGTCGACCGCGTATCGGTATCGCACCGAGGCCTCGAAGGGTTGTTCATCGTCACCGCTGTCCACGACCTCGCTCGACACGATCGTGCACGGGGTGGGGTCCCAACGCCAGGTCGCGACGTCGCGCACAGTCTCACCGATGAGCATGACGAGGAAAAAGAGTCCCATGCCGAGGAACAGCCCGAAGAAAACTGAACCGACGAGCTTGCCGAAGACAGACCGGCAGCCGGTTCCTTGGCTGTCGGGGGAGGAGATGGAAAGTCGCACAGTCGATGTCCCGGTTCGATTTTACCCCGGGGAAACCTGACGGCCTCAGTTTGCTCGCTGGCGACGGTGGGTCATCGCGCTCTCACCAGTTTCGGGGAGGCGCTTCTGACTTCGAGGCGGTCTTCTGCCGCCGCGCTCCCCGAGAGAGCCCCCCTTGACAATATTTGGGACTCGATGGACTAGGTCACCGCACCGTCCAGGTTCCCAATATTGTCAAGGACGGCACGTCCGGTCAACGCGCATACCAAAGCTCCGGGATTGCGCTGCTGGTAAGTGACGCGACCTTCTGCCATCGCGCTTCCCGAGAGTGCCCCCTCTAACAATCTTGGGACTCAACGATTTAAGTCACCGAAACGCCCACGCTCCCAAGATTGTTAGAGACGGCACGTCCGGTCAGCGCGCAAACGCGGGTAAAATGCCCCGAGTTACCCGATCACTCCCCGCGCCGACAATTCCGAATTCCGAATTCCGAATTCTGCTTCACCTCGGATCAGCGCGCCCTGACCCAACTCAAAACTTAAAACTCAAAACTAAGAACTGGCTGTCATTCAGCCTTCGTCGGCGTGCTCTACGCCCGTGCCCATGAGATCGGCCACGTGCTGGTCTACCAGGCTGTAATAGACCATTCGGCCATCACGGCGGGCCCGAACCAGGTCGCGGTCGCGGAGCAGGCGGAGCTGGTGGCTGACGGCGGAAACCGACAGCTCGGCGAGCACGGCAAGATCACAGACGCAGAGTTCTTTCGTAACCGTCAGCGCGTGCAGGATCTTGAGCCGAGTGGGATCGGACAGCGCTGAGAAGAGTCGGCTCAGCCGTTCGATGGTATGGTCCGGCAGCGCACGCTTCTGGACGAAGGCGACGGCCTCGGGATCAATCTCGTTGATCGTACAAGTTTCGTAGGTGGACTCGTTCTCATTCATGGGCACATTCTCCCAGAATCCCGCTCCCCGGTCAATCAGGACACCTGGGTGGGGGATTCACGATGTTTTATTAGCGTCAGCCCTTCACGGCCTTGTGACCATAGAAGATCAATCCCGCCTCGCCATCCCAAGCCACCCGCCGGAACTCGAGCCTGACGGGCATGCCGATCTCCAGCTCCTCGGGGTCGGCGAGATCGCCGACCTGCATCATTACCTTGACGCCATTCGTAAGCTCCACCAGGGCTATCGGCAGTGGGGACTGCTCGGTGTATCCAGCCGGGGGCACGCGGACCACAGTAAAGGTCACCACCTTTCCCTCGCGAGGGAGGGGGGTGGTCTCGAAGGTGCATCCCCCGCAGTCGGGACACACCACGCGAGGCGGGTAGAGAACCTTCTCGCACCCCTCGCAACGGGCGGCTTCGAGACGGTACCTTTGCGGAAACTCGCGCCAGGATCGCGCCGGAGAAATCATGACGCCACCTCCAGGATGTGCACGGTGGAGCTGCCGCCGGAACCGCCCATGTTCTGGGCCAGGCCGATTGTGGCTCCCTCCACCTGTCGCTGACCGGCCTCGCCCCAAAGCTGGGTCGCGATTTCGGCCACCTGCGCCACGCCGGTGGCCCCCACCGGGTGGCCCTTGGATTTGAGGCCGCCGGATGGGTTCACCGGAATCTTGCCGTGCAGCGAGGTGAGGCCCTTATCCACCGCCGACGCGCCGAATCCCGGATCGAAGAGCCCGATTGCCTCGGTGGTCATTATCTCGGCGATGGTGAAGCAGTCATGGACCTCGACCACGTGCAATTCCTCGGGCTTCCTCCCGGCCATGGCGTAGGCCCTTTCGGCGGCCAGACGCACTCCATCGAGCTGCGAGAGGTCGTTGCGATTGGCGAGAGCCATGGTGTCGGTGGCGAGGCCAGAACCGGTGATCTTCACCATCGGCCGCTCGCTCCCGAGCTCGCGCGCCTGTTCCACGGTCGTGATGACCAGAGCGGCTGCGCCGTCGGTGACCGGAGAGCAGTCGAGAAGGTGCAACGGGTCGGCGACCATCGTGGAGGCAAGCACGTCTTCGACGCTTACCTTGAGGTGGTACTGGGCGTGTGGGTTGAGCAGGCCGTTGGCGTGGTTCTTGACCGCAACCGCGGCAAGCTGCTCCGAGGTCGTGCCGTGACGCTGCATGTGTACTTGCGCCAACATCGCGTACAGACCTGGGAAAGTGATGCCGTGGAAACCTTCCCACTCCTGATCGGCGGCGGTGCCCAGGGCGAAAGTGGCATCGGCGCCGTCCACGTCCGTCATCTTCTCGACGCCGGTGACCAGGACCGTGTCGGAGAGCCCGCCTGCGACCTCGGCGAAAGCCATGCGCAGGGCGAGACCGCCGGACGCACAGGCTGACTCGACCCGCGCGGCCGGGACTCCGGCCATACCGAGCTCGTCGGCGAGCAGCGAGGCAAGGTGCTCCTGGCCGGCGAAGAGGCCCGGAGACATGCACCCGATGGTCACCATATCCACCGAATCAACGCCGGCGTCGGTCAGAGCGGCGAGGGCCGCCTCGGCCCACATGGTGCGCAGGGATTTTTCCCAGAGCTCGCCGAAATCGATCATTCCAATGCCTACGACAGCGACATCTCGCATTGCCACCCCCCTCACTCGGCCATGCGGATCTTGCCGCGGAGCTTGGCGTATGTACCGTAGTCCACGTAGATCTGGTTCTCGTCGAGTTGCTCGCGGGTCTTGGCGGCCCGGTCCCGAGCTACCTCAATCCGTTCCTTGACGCGAAAGACAAAGGAGTCAGAACCCGCTCCGGAGCCGAAGGACGTGAGCAGTACGAGATCCTCTGGCTGGGCGATGTCGAGAACCGCCGTGAAGCCGATGGGTGAGGCTCCGGAGTAGGTGTTACCGAGCCACGGCGACAGCCAGCCGGTCTCCAGCTGCTCCTGGGTGAAACCCAGTTTCTTGCCGACACGCATCGGGAACTTGCCGTTGGGCTGGTGGAAGATGGCGTGGGCGAAGTCGCCGGGTTCGAGACCGGTCTTTTCCATGATGCCGTGAGCCGAGCTCATGGTGGTCCGGAAGTAGGCCGGCTCGCCGGTGAACCGGCTGCCGTGACGCGGGTAGTGCATGTACTCGCGGCGCCAGAAGTCGGGGGTGTCGGTGGTCCAGGAGTAGGTGTCCACAACCTCGGCCAGGATACGATCCTCGTCGTTGCCGAAGATGAAGGCCGCTGCGCCGGCCGCCGCCGAGTACTCGAGGGCATCCCCGGGGGCGCCCTGCGAGGTGTCGGCGCCGATACCCACCGCGTACTTGACCTCGCCCGCCTTGACCAGTGCCTGGGCGAGGAAGAGGCCCTCCGTGCCGGCCTTGCAGGCGAACTCCAGGTCGGCGATATGCAACGCCGGCGTCGCGCCGATGGCCTCCGCGACGATGGTGCCCGACGGCTTCACCGCGTACGGGTGCGACTCGGAGCCGACGTAGAGAGCGCCGATCTCCTCCGGGTCCACACCGCCGGAGCGGGCGAGGGCGTTTCGGGTTGCCTCGACCGACATCGTGACCGTGTCCTCATCCGCCCCAGGGACCGATTTTTCGTGGAGCTGCAGCCCTTTGCGGTAGGACGGCGCGTCCGCTCCCCAGACCTTGGCAATTTCTTCGAGCTTGATGCGGCGTCTTGGAATGAAGGCGCCGTAGCCGACAATGCCTACGCTCATGGGTCCTCCAGGTGTTGAGATCGGGTCGCCTGTCGCGATATTCGCGCAGCCGAATAAGTCTACACAGGCGGAATAATAGTGTAAAGCCGACGGCACAGGCATCAGGTCTCAGGTCTCAGGTTTCAGGCTTCAGGTCACAGGGATCAGGTCACAGGTCTCAGGTCGCAGGTCGCAGGTCGCAGGTCGCACCGAAATGTTCTATTGGGCTCCTGCGATGTCAACTGTTCTATTCCCTTTCTATACCTCTCATTCGTGACCTCCGCGCCTGCAAAAACCTGAAGCCTGAGACCTGAGACTTGAAGCCTGCTGCGACCTGAGACCTGTGACCTGTGACCTGCCACGCCCGGAGACGGTAGAATCGGTCTTCAGTGGAGGTGCGGGATGAACCAGCGCGACATACGGGGTGGTAACTACGCGGCGGAGCTGCAGTCTCCGGAAACCTATCGAGATCGCCGTCGACGGCTCGCGGAGCGAGTGGGCTCAGGCACTGTGGTGCTGTGGGGGGCGGGAGATGACCGGGGTTATGGAGACGTCGGTACCTTTCGACAGGGTTCGAGTTTCTTCTACCTCACGGGTGTCGAGCTCCCGAACGCAGTCGCGGTGCTACGCCCCGAGGAAGGAGGGGATCTCCTTTTCCTGCCGCCGCGCAACCCCAACATAGAGTGTTGGACGGGGCCAAAGTGGGGGCCGGGAGAGGAAGCGGCAGCTGCCTTCGGTTTCGACGAGGTGCTGTCTACGGAGGCAACGGAGACTGTGATCGATGCGCGCCGGCGGCCGGTGCCGGGACTCGAGGGGCGGCTCCAGGGGTGGTTGGCCGAGCCCGGCGCGGTTCTGTGGACCGAGCTCCCGGCCGTTTCCAGCGGCGCCGAGCTTCCGCCAACACACCGTTTCGTGGCGAAGCTGCGCGACCGGCTGCCGACCTTTGAGGTTCGCGATCTGGGCGAGCACCTGACCGCCCTCCGTCTAGTCAAGGATGATGGGGAGATCGGACTCATGAGGAGGGCGATGGCTGCCACGATCGAGGGTCATCGGCGGGCCGCTCGGTCCGTGTCGCCGGGGGTCAGCGAGGGGGCGGTCGACGGAGCGGTCTACGCGGCCTTTCGAGAGTCCGGTGCGGAGGGTCTTTCCTTCCCCACTATCGTCGGTTCGGGCTACAACGCCACGACCCTCCACTACGACCAGAACGCCGGAACCTGCCGTGACGGTGAGCTGGTGGTGGTGGATATCGGGGCGCGCTACGGCTACTACTGCGGAGATCTGACCCGGAGCTATCCTGTGAACGGCCGTTTTTCGAAGCGTCAGCGCGAGATTTACGAGCTCGTGCTCGAGGCGCATGACCGCGCGGCAGAGGCCATCCGACCCGGCATCACGATGTCCGATTTACGCAAGATCGCGTTCGGCGTGATCGAGGGTTCAGAACTTCGCGACACGAACGGCGAGCCGCTAGGGCAGTACTTCATCCATGGACTCGGCCACTTTCTCGGGCTCGACGCTCACGACCCGGGCGGTGACGAGGTAGTCCTTGAACCGGGGATGGTCATTACCAACGAGCCCGGCATCTACCTTCCCGAAGAGGAGCTTGGGGTACGCATCGAGAATGATTTCGTGGTCACCGCCGACGGCGGCGAAAACCTCTCCGCTGAGCTGCCGACGAGCATCAGTGACGTGGAAGAGATGATGCGCCAGGAGTGAGGACCAGAACAGAGAATTAGGAATTAGGAATTCGGAATTAGGAATTAACGGCGCGGGGAGACGACCGAGTGGCTCGAAGTGTTATGCCCGCGCTGGGGCACTCTCGGGGCGCGCTCCGGCAGATGGTCGCGACGCCTTTCAGAAGCGCAAATCCGTAGCTTTGGAACGCGCGACGATCTGGAGTACTCGTACCCTCCGGACTCCAGTACCCCGCCGACGGTAGCGGTTTGTTGCCGCAGCCGGCGAAATTGAGAATTGAGGCCTGGTGCCCGCGCTTGGGCGCGTTCCGGCAACGGGCTGCCGGCTTCGACGCGACCTTCTGTCGTCGCGCTCCCCGAGAGAGCCCCCTCTGACGATATTTGAGACCGGGCGATTCACTGCAATTCAAACGCGGTGCTCTCAAAATCGTCAGAGACGGCACGTCCGAGGAAACGCGCCCTTTCCTGAACTCAAAACTCAAAACCAAGAACTCAAAACTCCTCGCAGGGCGTCCTCCGCGAGGTTCCCGAGCTCCGACAGCGATATACTCCGGATAATGAATGGGCCTTCGGTCGGCAGCTCGCAGTTGAGATCGTGGTGTCTTGCCCTTGCGGCGGTCGTCGTGTGCGGACCCTGGCCTGGCTGGGACCCCGCGCCGGTGGCCGTGCTCGGCCTCTGTGGCGGACTTCTTTTTCTCGCACGCCCGCGCGGCCGGGGCTGGTTGCCGTGGGTGGCGGTGGGTGTCTCGGTCGTGGTGTTCGTGTGGCCAGCCGCCGATGACGCCCTTCCCGAGAAGCTGTCGGCCCAGCTCGACGGCCACTGCCGCGAGATGCTGGACGCGGCCGAGGAGATCGCGGCCAATCCGGTCGTGCTGCGTCTGCTCGGCGCCGCGGGGGAGGCCGTGGATCCCGCTCAGCCGTTTAGGGTCCTCGAGCGCGGCTCGCGAGGGGCCGCGGGCCGCACAACCTACCTCGCCGATGATCGCGGACAGGTTGTTGCGTGGGGTGGCGCCGAACGCGCCCTTCCATTCGGTATCCGTCCTCTCGGTCAACGCCAGTGGGGGGTCGCCTGGTCTGCGGGAAGCGCCGATCTCTGGCTGCGGGAGCCGGTCTTGGTCGAGGGTCGGATGGTGGGAACGGTCATCGTCTCCGATCACGGCTCCCTGGCTGCTATCCGGGTGTGGGGGATGACGGCGTCGCGAGGCTCTACCCTTCACCTCGGTCTCAACCATCCCGGTACAGCAGTGGTGCGCGCTGCGAGCAGCCCGGGTGTGGAGGTTCCGGTCTCGAGCGCGGCAGTTGCTACCGAGTCAGGTTTCAACGCGTGCTGGCTTGGATGGATGTTGCTGGCGGTCGCCGCGCTGATCTGGGAGCCAAGGATGGCATGGGCTGTGGTGATTTTGGGCTGGGGAGCGCTGGTGGCTGCTCCGGGGCCCCCCAGTGAGGCCGCGCTGGTCGTCGCGGTGTTGATGGCTGGAGCCGCGGGTGGGCGGCTGGGGACGGTTCTCGGTCCTCTCTGGGCGCGGGCCCTTGTTGTGACCGGCCTCGTGGGGGCCTCGTTGACGGCGGTCCTGGGCTTCCCGGCGGAGCGATTCGGGTGGCTGCCGGAGCACCTGTTGCGTCCAGGTTGGGGTGGCGCCTGGATGGTGGCTCTGGTCTGGTTGGTGGTGGCCTGGCCGGGTGTTTCACGAACGCGGTTTCCGCTCGCCCGCCGGCTGCAGGTGGCGTCCCTTCTGGCCCTCCTGGGCCTCGGCCTGCACCTGGCCCGCGTTCCGGTAGAGCTCGAACGCAGAGGGCGCGAAGGTCGCGGCGTCGTGCTTCCGCGCGGCGATCTCCAACTGGACGCGCGCCTGCCTGCGCCGCCGGAAAGCTGTCGCCTCGGAGATTTGGCGCCGGCTCTGGCGGCACAATGGGGGCTCCCCGGCTGGCGGACCCCCGCCGAGCTGGTCCTGGTCGGTGAGGACGGCGCCGAGATCTCCCGGTGGGGTGATCTGTCGCCGGCGGGAGATCGCATCCGCGTCGCACGGTGGTGGAACCTGGAGGGTGGCGCGGGACCCCAGTTGGAGCTCCTGGTGGCCACCGAACCGTGGAATTGGCTCGGTGATTGGCGCACCGGGGTCACCTTGGAGGAGGCCAGCAGCAGCCGGGTTTGGTTTGCCGTCCTAACGCGTTCGGGAGATGTCGCTGCCAGCCTTCATCCGGAGTTTCGCGGTCTCGACGCGATCACGGCCGGTGAGCTCTTTCACAACGGTGGTGGGTGGACTCGCCTCGAGGTGGGGGAGGACCGGAGGCTGGCCAGAGTGTGGCGGAGGGAGCAGTGGCTGGTGGCGGCGGTGGCCCCCCACACCTCTCGGTCGGATTGGGTCGTACGCACTGCGATCGCGGCGCTCTGGGCTTTTTTCGGTACTCTCCTCGCCCTCCCACCGGTTCTGAGACGACAACATGTGTCGACCTTCGGTGGCCGGTTGCGACTGCTCGTAGCGGGTGGGGTCGTTCTGCCGTTGGCGATCCTGACGCTGTTCCTGCACCAGCGCATCGGCGGCCAGGAGCTCCGCCTGGAGCAGGCCCGCGGGCTCGAGGCCCTGAAGGCTGCGCGGTACACGATGATCAACCTGGGAGGGGCCTTCGCGGTGGACGATGAGCTTGCGCGTTGGCTCGCCTCGGGATGGGGCGGTGAGGTGGCTTTGTGGGATGGGATCGTGCCTGTGGCCACGTCGCGCCCCGACCTAGTGAGCATCGGGGCTCTGCCGCAGCTTCCCGCGGCTGCCGCCTACCCCTCGTTCCTCCTCGGCAGGGACGATCCCATGGTTCTCCGCTGGCGGGATCGGGTGGTGGCCACAGGTCCAGTCGATCTGCAAGGCAATCGTCTCTTACTCCACCTTTACCGCTCCGACCCGATTCGCACCGGATCGAACCTCGGGGCCGTCGATTGGCTACTTACCGGCGCCCTCCTTTCCGCCCTCCTCGCTCTGGCCCTTACGACCGGGGTCGAACGGAGATTGAGCGCCTCCCTGCGCGAGCTGGTCGCGTTGGCCCGAAAGCTTCTCGACGGTGAGCCCGTCGGTCATTTTCGACAACCGAAAGAGACCGATCTCGCTGAAGTGCTCGATGCGGTTCGTTCGATGAACGAGGAAGTTCAACAGCGTGAGCTCAGCCTTCGCCATCAGGAGGAGCTACTCCGCATTACCCTCTCCACCCTGGCGCCGGCGGTGGTGGTGCTCGAGCCCGACGGGGGGGTGCGTTTTGCAAACCCGAGTGCCCAACGGCTCGAGGAGGAGTATGACGATCTCTTTCTCGAGCAGGTACGTGTCGTCGCCGGCCGGGATTGGGCCGGGGACACGGCGTCTGAAACGGTTCGGCCCGTGGCTGGTAGTGATCTGACATGGAGGATCGGCGTGGCTGGCGTTCCCTTCCCCGACGGCAGTCGTGGCTTGGTGGCGGTTGTGGATGACGTCACCGATCTCGTGCGGGCGGATCGAATGCGGCAGCTCAACCAAATGGCGCGGATCGTGGCCCACGAGGTGAAAAACCCCTTGACGCCGGTTCGGCTTTGGACCGAAGAGCTGGAGGCGGCGCGACGCCGTAACGATCCCGAGTTGGGTTCCCTCCTCGAGGAGGCATGTCGGGAGATCTCGGTGCAGGTGGAACGCCTGCAGGAGACGGCGAACTCGTTTTCAAACCTGGTGGCGCTGGAGGTTTGGACGCCCGAACCGGTGGATCTGGTGCGACTGCTTGAGGAGCTGCCTAGCGGTCCGGAGATTCTCGAACGGCGCGGCGTACGAATCGTGCGCGAGGTGACCTCCCCCGCACCTCCGCCTGTTACAGGCGACCGGCAGTGGTTGAGTCGCGCTTTAGCAAACCTCGTCCAGAACAGCATAGACGCTCTGGGAGGCGAGCCCGGAGAAGTGTTCCTACGACTCGCCTCTGAGGGTGACCGCGTGGTGCTCGAGGTCGAGGACACAGGAGGCGGCGTGCCCGACCATCGTCTCCCCGATCTCTTTTCTCCACAGTTCTCGACCACCACTGCGGGGAGTGGCCTCGGTCTCGCCCTGGTCCAACAGGTGGTGGCGCGATGCCATGGTCGGGTCGCAGCTGCCAACGGGGAGCGGGGGCTACTCGTTCGGCTCGATTTCCCGCCATCCATCCCTCTGGTACGATAACTCCATGAGGTGCCACCGAGACAAAGCGGTCTCGATGTTTTTGTTCGCCGCCGTGGCGACGGGATGTGGTGGAGACAGAGCTCAACCCTCATTCCACGAGGTGGCGCGGGCTCCGCGGCGCCTCGTGATATGGCTGGAAAGCGAAGGTATCGATGCCGGATCGGCGGAAATGCTGCGGCTCGCGGGCGTGGACGAGGTGGTCCAGCGGCGCGGGGTCATAGATGTTGCGGGACAAGCGCCGGTGCTTCGCCTGGATCCAGTTTCAAAGGCGGAAGGTGCGATTCCGGTGGGGATCGCGCTGGAGGTTCGGGGCGCCCGTCCGGGACTTGACAGGGCCATGGCCGACGCCGTGTGGCGCGGCATCGAGTCGGAGCTGGACGGGGCGATCCCGGCCGAGCTGATTCTCGACCTGCCCCATCTCACCGAGGGCCTCGACCAGTTTGTCGCTGACCTCGTCGAGGTATCGGGCCTGGTAGTGACGCCGGTGCTCAGCTTCGAGCAGCTGCAGGAGGAGTACGGCATCAAGGTGGCGCGGGCGGCCCGCACCTGCCTGGTTCCCGCCTTTGGTACCGATGGAATGGATCTGCGCGGCGTCGGCGAACTCGATCCGCTGCCCTTGGAGAAGAAGCTGGCTCCCCTGGTCGGCACCGGGGTTCGGGTACGCCTCGCCATCGTTCTCCGCCCGCGATCCGAACCCCCGCTCCACGGTCCCGGAGAAGACCTCAATCCGCTTACCGAAGGAATGACCGCCACGGTCTCGACATCTTCCACTCTTGATCGCACCTTCATCTTCGAGAAGGAACTCACCTGGAGTGGTCGCAGCTGGAGGCCGGGTGACCGCCTCGCGGTGCGTTGGATGGATGCGAACAGGCTGAATGCAGCGCTTCAGGAGATTCACCGTCTGACCCTGCCCGAGGTCGCCGGTTGGGACCTGGTCCCGCTGCCGGATCAGACCGAGGGTCTCGGCCTGGGCCGCGACGCACTACTTCGCTACCTCGGAGGCGAGGGGCCCGAACCGGAGGTGCAGGTACAGGTCACACGAGATGGCCGGTCCTTGCGGGTGATCCTGAGCAACCCGAGTCCGTTTTCAACAGCGGTCTCCAGCTTCGGCAACTGGGTTCAAGTGTCGGTTAACACGGGGCGGTTGGTGGCCGACGACCCGGGCACCTTCGACCGAGTGGCCGTCGGGTCGGCGCAGGGAGGGCGGTGGCGGCAGGGTGGTGTGGACGCGGTGGACGCGGTTCGCTTCAACGAGATCTACCTTGCTCCAGGTGAGACGGTGACAAGTGGCGTCGTACGCATGCCTACCAGTCGGTCGCCGGCGGTGGTCCGGTGGCACATGATGCTCTCCGACGGTACTGAGCTCAGCGGGCAGGTTGAACCCTGAATTCTCAGTTCTCAATTTTCAATTCTTAATTTTCTTCGTCTCGCGCGAATCCCGCGAGTGGGCGCGCTAATTGAGAATTGAGAATTCAAAATTGAGAATTTTGGAGGCTAAACCGGTTTCTGAAGTGCAAAGGTGTGGATCTCCCGTCCTTCCATCCGGTATTTGTGCTCGAAACCGGTGAGGGGGAGGCCTGCAAAGGCCTCGGCGCAGTCGATCGGCTCCAAACCAGAGGTGCCGCCTAGGACCTCGGCGATCACCTCGGCGTAGTCGTGGTGGTCGGACTTCACCAGAAGACGGCCGCCGGGCTCGAGAGCACGACGCAACGCCGCCACTGTCTCCGGTTTGAAGAAGCGGCGCTTGTGGTGGCGCTTCTTCGGCCACGGATCTGGGAAGAGCACGTAGAAGCGGGCCACCGAGGCCTCGGCCAGCAGGCGGAAGAGGAGGTCCTCGGCGGTCGAACGTAGCAGCCGAACGTTGGTGAGGCCGCGCCGAGCCGCGCGTTCGCAACACAGCCGGTGATATTTGGCGGCCCGCTCCACCGCCAGGAGATTATGTTCCGGATGTTCGGTGGCGAGCTCATTGAGGAACTTGCCCTTGCCCGAACCGATATCGACGTCGGTTGGGGCTTCGCGGCCGAAGAGCTCCGGCCAGCGAAGGGGAACTGCGACCTGATCGAGGTCAATGTCGATCATTAGCCCGGACTATTCATGAGTGTTCGTCGCGAAAAGCGGGAGGCGCCCCACGAGACAGCGCTCTCGCAAGATGAGGGAGCGTGACAGTACGTTGAGCGAGCGAATCGAGAAAGCGCTGTCTCGTGGGGTGCATCGCGCTCTGTAGTAGAAGACTCATGAATAGTCCGGGTTAATCGGCGGGTTCGTCCGCCATTCCGAGGTGGACCATGCGGATCCCGAGCTCCTCGGCGAACTGCATCACCCGCTCGTCACGATAGAACTCGCCGAAGTGAATGGTCTGGATCCCGGCGTTGACGATGAGCTTGAAGCAGTTGAAGCAGGGCGATGCGGTGACGTAGATCTCGCTGCCTTCAAGGCGGGTGCCGTGGCGCGCGGCCTGGACCAGGGCATTTGCCTCTGCGTGCACCGTACGTACGCAGTGGCTGTTTTCCATCAGGCAGCCGACCTCGGTGCAGTGGGGGGCGCCGCGGATCGAACCGTTGTAGCCGGTAGAGAGAATGGCCTTGTCACGCACGATCACCGCACCGACGTTCTTGCGGGGGCAGGTGGAGCGGGTGGCGGCCTGCAGTGCGAGGTTCATGAAGTAGCGGTGCCAGGAAACGCGATTCATGGCACGAGAGTATAACGCGGGACGCCGGACGATTCACGAGGTGCCTGTGTCAGGTCACAGGTCTCAGGTCACAGGTCTCAGGGCGCACA
>Ga0209013_10001939_pt1 | contig 19072 bp, 20 predicted proteins | sample Cruoilmetagenom2_FD_187291 | JGI IMG/M metagenome (GOLD analysis project Ga0209013, IMG submission 187291) | Oil polluted marine microbial communities from Coal Oil Point, Santa Barbara, California, USA - Sample 2 (SPAdes) (version 2) | ecosystem: Environmental > Aquatic > Marine > Oil seeps ...
TTTGACTCAAATGAGGTGTATAAATGTATCAAAAACTCACAAATAAATTCTTTAAGTTATTTACAGGGGAATTGGCCGCAACCATCATGTTTGCAGGAGTATGGCTTATGTTTTTAAGTATTCATGAATGGACAAAGCCATACTTAACTTCTATCGCCCCTTTTTTTGCATTTCTGTTATTAGAATTTCTTTTAGTACAAGGGAGTTATTATTGGTATTTAAAATGGAGGCAAGCGAAGAGCAGAGATTTATCTGTTTTACCCGAGTATCATCTAAAGGTTTTCCGGGGTCTAAAGATAATGAATTTATTACTTCTAGGAGTTGGCTTTGTTCTCGTTATATACGAATTGATAAATTATTCAGATGAATTCTATTGGTTTCTCTTTCTATATCTTTTTGCTCTAGCAGAGTATATCAATTATTATCATGTACGTCTTTCCTATCAAACGACGGAAGAGTTGAAGGGATTTATCCGTCATAAAAAATTCAGTCGTTCTAAGTTAGCGCAAGAGCTAAAATAAATAGAAGCTATCTCCTCATAATTTGGAGATAGCTTCTTCATAAATTATTTTACAATGCTTTTTAATATATTATCGATAATTTGTCCATTTGCAATTGTTCCAGTATATAACCAGCTTTCGTCTGGCGAAAATTCATATACATTTCCGGCTTTTACAGCAGGAACACTGTTCCATAATGCATCACTTAAAGCTCCAGAACCACTTGCTGTATCACTATTGATCAAGAATAAATGCTCTGCATCCAACTCAACCAATTTTTCTAAAGAGATTTCGCTCCAATTACCAGTTGCACTTGCAGAGATTTCCTCCACTACTGCAGGTATCTTCAGTCCTAAATCACCATACATTACTGCACCACTAGATAAGTTTTCACTTACTACGAAGAATTTTCCTCCTACTAGCCATACTGCTGCTACAGAAGGATTTCCTGATTCAGCTTCAATCGTTGCTTTTGCTTCCACAGCTTTTGCATCATAATCTTCCAATGCCTTTTGAGCTTCTGCTTCTTTACCAAACACTTCTCCTACGCGCTTCAATTCATCGCGCCAATCGTTGTTTACTTCGGTTCCAATTACATAGGTTGGGGCAATTTTACTATACTGCTCGTATTTACCGCCCTCTACCATGCTTGCTGAATCCATAATGATTAAATCGGGTGCATATTCTTGCACTGCTTCAAATGGTAGATCATGTGGGATCATTGGAACGTCTTTTAAGTCACCTTGTAGATATCCTTGAATGCTTGCTCCATCATTAACACTCCATTGTGCAACAGGAGTTATTCCTAATGCGACTAAATTATCTTCTAGGTATGAAGCTAGAACTCGTTCTGGGTTAGTTGGTACAACTACTTCATTGCCCATCGCATCTGTCAAAGTACGTGTATCACTTTCTAGTGTATCTGTTGCTTGTTCTTCTGTTTTATCCGTTGTTTGATCTGTCGTTTCTTCATCACCACAAGCTGCTAACGTTAAAGCCAAAGCTCCTGCTCCTACTAATTGTATCCACTTATTTTTACCTAGTAATTTTTTCATGTTAATCTCCCTTTTGGTATGGTATACTAGAGTCATTGATAATGATTCTCGATTTCAATTAGAATATAAAATCTTTCATTTGTCAATATTTATTTTTTCTTATAATGGGGATAACAATACATATGAATACAAAAACAAAAACTGATTACAAAAATACTTTCACTAGCACGGCGGTCATTGTTATTGGCATTATACTACTTGGACTCAGTGTAATTGTGTCTATTAACTTTGGGGCAACTGACTTAAGTTATCAGGATGTATGGAAAGCTTTTTTTCACTTTGAACCTGATAACTCATCCCATATTATTATTCGTGAACTTCGATTTCCTCGGGCAGTGGCTGCTATTGCTGTTGGGGGGGCCTTAGCAGTATCTGGTGCAATCATGCAAGGAATGACTAGAAATCTGTTGGCTTCCCCGTCCATAATGGGGGTTACTTCAGGTTCCTCTTTTTTAATAGCCATTGCGCTCGCTGTGTTACCAGGTATAAGCTACTTGGGCTTAATGATGTTCTCATTCGTTGGAGCTGGGCTCGGTGCTGCTTTGGTATTTGGAATTTCCGCTATGGCAAAAGGTGGAGTAACGCCTGTAAAATTAGCACTAGTCGGTTCTGCTATCACTTCTCTCCTTAGTTCCCTTTCAACTGCTATTGGTATTAAGTTCAATGTCTCAAAAGATATCAGCTACTGGTATGCAGGAGGCGTATCTAGTATTCAGCCACAGCATATTCTATTTGCTCTTCCTTTTATCATCGTAGGACTTATATTAGCATTAATCTTATCTCGCTCTATCTCTGTACTAAGTTTAGGAGAAGAAGTTGCAAAAGGACTTGGCCAACGAACTGGATATGTACAATTATTAGGAACCATTGCTGTACTTCTTTTAACTGGAGCTGCAGTATCCATTGCTGGCATGATTGGGTTTGTAGGGCTCGTAATTCCTCATATCACTAGATTTTTAGTTGGAGTAGATTATAGATGGATCATCCCTTGTTCCGCTATTTTAGGTGGAATATTATTAATAACTGCAGATATCGTTGGACGCATGGTGAACGCTCCGTTTGAAACGCCAGTCAGTGCGATTACAGCGCTAATTGGTGTACCATTCTTTCTCTATCTAGCACGTAAAGAGGGGAGAGGATTATAATGGCAAACACTTTAGCCAAGAATGAAGCAAAATATAAGTTTCTCATGATTACTGCAATTATTTTAATCATAATAGCTGTCCTTATAAGTATTAATGCGGGATATATGAAAATACCAATTGCCGATGTTATCGCAACATTATTTGGTAATGGTAATCCTCAAAATGAACTTACTATTTTCGAGTTCCGTTTACCTCGAATATTCATGGCGTTACTCGTTGGTTTAGGAATATCTATATCGGGTGCAATATTGCAAGGGATTTCTGGAAACCCACTTGCTGACCCTGGTATTCTGGGAATTAATGCTGGTGCAGGTTTTACTATTGTCCTTTATATGTTCTTTTTCCAGGGAACTGTCTTTATAACTGGCGGCCTTTACATTTTCATCATGCCCTTGGCAGCATTGCTTGGTGGTTTTACCGCTGCTTTCCTCATCTATATTATTTCATGGAAAAATGGGCGAGTAACTCCTGTACGGCTTATACTTGTGGGAATTGGAATAAATGCTGCATTTGGTGCTGGACTAACTATTTTCCAAATGAAAATGGAACCGATTGACTTTATGAAAGCTATTGTTTGGCTTGCCGGCAGTATTTGGGGTACAAATTGGACATTCGTTTGGATGATTGCTCTTTGGTTAGTTGTTTTGATCCCTATTGCTCTTTATAAATCTCGAGTACTAGATGTATTAAAGCTAGGAGACCCCATTGCTATAGGTGTCGGTACCAATGTTGAAAAAGAACGTCGTTTCCTGCTGTTCATCTCCGTTGCCATAGCAGCTGTGTGTGTATCAGTCGGAGGAGGAATTACTTTTCTTGGTTTAATCGCCCCACATATGGCACGACGTTTAGTAGGTGCCTCTCATGCTAAGTCATTACCTTTAGCTGCTTTGCTTGGAGCGCTGTTGTTATTGCTCGCAGATACGCTAGGACGTGTTATATTAGCACCGATGGAACTCCCAGTCGGAATCGTCATCTCCGTTCTTGGTGCTCCTTACTTTATTTACTTACTTATAAAAACGAACTAATAATTTATTGCAATAAAAAACCAGATCAGCATTGAAGTAGCCGATCTGGTTTTTGGTTTAATTGATTACTCTAATTTTTACTTCTTTGACTCCCCAAGCAATAGCATTATCATAAGAAGGGATAAAAACATCAATCTTATTCCCTTTAATAGCTCCTCCAGTATCACCAGCTATTGCTTCTCCATAGCCCTCTACCCAAACTCTTGTGCCTAATGGGATTACACGAGGATCTACAGCTATTACTTTTTGATTGGGGTTCGCTCGCAAATCGATTCCGTATGCGGTCGTCCCTGAGCAGCCTGGACAATACGCTGTGTAAGCAGTGGCGGTAACAGTCATCTCTGTTCCATAACTTGTCGGTTCTTCTTTGGGTGTAGAGACGGTCGCTTTAGGCTCTTCTACAGTACTAGTAGGTGGGGAACTTCTTGCTACAGTTGTGGATGCAGCAGCTACCTTCTTAACAGTTTCAGGGATTCCCTTATTAGTTACATGTAACTCGTCACCCGGTAAGATTAACTCCCCCTCAATATTATTCCATTTCATCAGATCTTCCAATGAAATCATATGCTCCAGGGCAATTCTAAAGAGATTATCACCTTTTTCTACTGTGTATGTCTTAGGCTCTAGTAGAAAATCATACGCTAGCTCAATATTTAGCGCATCATCGAAAAAAATATCTACCATGTCACTTTTTGAAATATATATATCATCTTCTTCTCCGCCACTAGTGCCGACTAGAAATGGATCCGCCGCGTACGTTACGGAACTCATCGAAAAAGTGGCGACTAATATCATTAACATCGTTTTTGCTTTCAATACTTTATCCTCCTTACAAGTAATCTTTCAATCACTTTTAAATTTGACTAAGTATTGCCCAAAAACTTTCAAAAACAAACACTCTAACAAAATAAAAAGAAACCATCCTCCCAAACACAGAAAATCTGTTTGGAAAAATGGTGTTATAAACACATAGTTTATCATGAAACTTACTCCATAATTTTCAATATTATTTCCTGTCTCCCCCACTCAATCGCTCCATCGTAAGTAGGAATGAACACATCAATTCGATTCCCTTTTATAGCGCCACCCGTATCTCCAGCAATGGCTTCTCCGTAACCTTCTACCCACACTTTAGTACCAAGTGGAATAACGGACGGATCCACTGCAATCACTTTTTCTTCTGGATTAGATCTTAGATCAATACCGTAAGCAGTGATTCCGATGCAGCCATAGCAATAAGCTGTATAGGCAGTTGCCTCTACTATCATTTCTTGTCCTGGTCCTTCTGGAGGAATGGAATCTGGATGCTTAACCAACTCGGTATCCTCACTCAATATTAATTGGTCTTTTGGATAAATCACATGATCGGTTAATCCATTCCACTCCATCAGTAAGTTAATGGGAATATTATAAGCGGCCGCAATTTCATACAGATTATCTCCTTCTACGACGGTATGTATAGATGGATCTGGAAGACTTTCTTCTACGATAGGCATATCTTCTATACTTGTCTCAGTCATGTTCAGTTGATTCAATAATGATTCTGCAGCATTTGCTGTAGAAAAAGTTAAACTTATAAATAATAATGTAAATATCATAATTCTAGTTTTCAATGTTATACCTCCAATGTACTTTTCAACAATCCCTTGTATGTATTGCCCTAAAAATGAGTGATACAAACCTTTCTGCTTATAAGTAACATACATTAGTGAACAAAAGTAATTATAATGGCTTCCTAAGACTGATTTTGTCGACTGTTTTAAAGTGCTTCTAAACAAATTTTTTATACGAGGTTTTATATGGAAATAATTATTTTTGATGTAAAGAATTATTTATCGTTGCACAAAAAAGAAGCTACCAAAGAAGATTGGCAGCTTCATATTTCTTAATTATGTTGGATTCTACTTATATTCGTATTATGGAAATTTCAAAATGGAAATCACTTTCTTCTATAACTCTACAAGTTTTCTTTTCCCTATCTTTTCTTCATACATCTTTTTGTCAGCCTCCACGAATAGTGCATCCATTTTTCCTAACGAAGAGCGACTATAGGCAAAACCAACGGACATTTTAACACGGTAAGGTCTACTGATACTATTAAATAAATCAATTTCTTTTCGAAGTTTAGTTAAATAATTTTCAATACGTAGTAGTTCTGTATCGCTGAAGATAACAGCAAATTCATCTCCACCTATTCTTGCTACTATCTCATTTTCTATTACTGTTCTATTTAATAATTTGGCTGTTTCTCGTATTAAAGAGTCCCCTGCTTTGTGTCCAAAGTGATCATTTACTAGTTTTAGTTCATCTACATCACATATTAAAACTGCAACAGGGGCATCTCTTTTCCAATTGAAGTAATCCAACTGTGATTCAAAGAATCCTCGATTATATACATCCGTCAAGGCGTCATGAGTTACTTTATATTCAAGTTTCTGTTGCAGTTCCACTTTTTCACTTATGTCTCTTAATACTCCTTGAATTGCAACTAACTCCTCCTGCTCAAATACAGGTGTAGCGTATTCCTCAAACCAAATGTATTCTCCGTCCGCATTTTTTAGTCGCGTTACGATAGGTTTACTATAATCCAACTCACCCTTCGTTTTCTTCACTAAAATATGCCGATCATCAGGATGTACAAGATTACTGAAGATTATGCCCGGATTTTCTAGATGTTCCTGCGTAGCGCCCTCTCCAAAAAACTGATCTACTACAGGACTTAAATAACGATATTTCACATGTGGCTTTAACTCACAATAGTACATGATATCTTTTAAGTTTTCTACAACTTCTAGCATTGGAATGATAGAGTCGACCTGTTGTTGTAGCCTTAATCTTTTAAAGTTTAATAGAATACTTACTATAATAAGTACTACAAATAGTATACTCAATATCCACATCAAAAAATTCCCTTCACATCTATTATCATTAAAACTTCATTTTTATTAGTTAATTTGCCCCGTGACTTTATTCCTGTTACTTTGACAATTTTACTATTTACACACTCGAAATACAATGGGTGAAAGGATATTTTTAGATTTATTTCCAAATCAAAGTATACAATTATATAAGTCTAAAGACCCATAATTTTTAATTCCGACCATAAAAAAAGAAATATCCACTACATTTTATTAGGTAGATAGATTATTTCTCTATTCTGCTTTGTTGTATTGTTTGTGAAACGTTTAATTATGAAACCAAGTAGTTATTTAACCGTATATATTATAAGAATTTTTAGATATATATAGTACTTGAAGTTAAGGGAGGATAAATCGTTATGATACGAAAATTACTAACTATTGTTATAACTTTTCTAGTTTTAATAGGTTTGAGTTTTGGCATTACATATTTTACACATACAAAATTCATTGACTATTCATGTTTTATTGGATTAGCTGCTACCGCTATTATTTGGTTTTTTACTTCTAAAGGCGATGGTTATAGTACTAGACGCTTGGATGCAAGTATTCAAGGTTCTACAGGCATAAGAATGGAAGAGAAAAAGTTTGAGTTTTCTCCTAATATTGTTTTCCTCACGTCTGTGGCATACACAATCATAACAGTTGCAGCATTGCTTTTTCATTACAGAAGTTATTTCTAAGTGCTCTTTTGGGACAGAAAGTTTATGCAATAATACTAGTTTAAATATATAAGTGATATTGCTAGATCTCAAATAATTCCAAATGCTAAATTCAGTGACGGATCTATTCAGCTAAGAAAATAACAACACTACGGTTTTAAAAACAAGATTGAGGTTCAACTACCGTGATGCTTTAGCCGAACAAGAGTCTTCTTAAGGGTAGCTCTTTTTCTTGAACTAACTGCTGCTTAGTTCAAGAAGCAGGGTTTTGAAAAAAGAAGGTGAAGTACTTATTATAGGGAATTATTTATGAAGGTTAATAAGAGTAAATTGTAATGAGAATAGAGGATTCATATGAATTTAAAGCATTTTCTTTCTGGTGCTTCAATAGCGTTTGCGGTTATTCTGTTTCGACTAATTGATGAATATGTAATCGACATTCCTACATTGTTAGGTGCATTTATGGCAGCTATCTTCTCAGCGGTTGTTATCAAAGTTATTCAATCTATATCATTATTAGATAGAGAACTAAAAAAACCTACGTATTTTACTTTATGGATAATAGCTTTAGTCTGTTTATTAGGTTCTTTTCATTTCTTCGATTTATAATAGCAGAACTCATTATGCAAATTTCTATAACTAACGTCGTGCTTTACTTCAATAAGGAAGGTGAAGAGATGGTCTTTTGTAAAGGAATAGTATAATTGAATTGGAAATATTATTTCCCTTTAAAGCGTTAGTTAAATGGTGGACTGAGTTGAAACAGAAAATTTTAGTAGAACTTTTATAAAATAGGACAACAAAATATATGAGCATGGAGAACATATCCTAGCTCTTTTTTTGTGCATATTAAATCAACCTCTATCTTTAATATAGCCTATTTAATAAACATTTACTATTTCTCTTTTTTGCCACTATATAAAAAAAATCTACTTCCTCCTCCCTGCACATTGGTCATGAAAACGTGGTAACACAATGTAAGTAGAGAAACACAAGCAAATACTTTGACTTACTTTTAGTAACCTCCTATACTAACAAAGGACTAAAGTTGAATAACTGACACATAATAAAGAATCTGCTTCTTTAAGACAATCGTTAACAATTAACAGTCAAACACTACAACGGAAAAGAAATATTTCCATTAATTAGAACTTTGGAGGGAACACATCATGAAAGTAGTAGCAATCGTAGGTAGTATCCGAGAAGATTCATTGAATTTAAAACTAGCAAAACATGTACAAACGCGTTATGCGGACAAGTTTGAGCTAGAGATCCTAGACTTAAAACCACTTCCAATGTATAACCAAGATATCGAGTTAGATGCACCTCAGGAAATATTAGACTTTAAAACAAGAGTAAAAGCAGCAGATGCAGTACTTTGGGTAACACCAGAATATAATTCTACAATTCCAGGTGTATTAGGTAATGCTATTGACTGGATGAGTCGTGTAGATAAAGTAATGAACGAAAAACCATCCATGATTATGGGGGCTTCTATGGGCGCAATGGGCACTGTAAAAGCACAAATGCATTTACGTGATATTCTATTCGCAAGTGGTTTAAATTCACCTTTACTTCCGATGAACGAAGTATACGTAGGCGCAGCGCATACTAAATTCAACGACAATGGCGAATTGACAGACCAAGCAACAATTGATTTTATCGATACAGTAATCGTTAACTTCCAAGAATGGATGAAAAATTACTTATAGTACTGCTAAACACCTCTTCTGTCGAAGAGGTGTTTTTCTGTTTGACTCACTTTGCTTCCAAAGAGAGTTCAACTTATTCGAAGCTATTCATAATTACTTCATTGATAAAGTAAGCGCCCAATTTTGTTGTTTGGTTATTTATATCTAGTGACGGATTCACTTCACAAATACTGAAACTGACAGTATTTTTATGTGAAGCCATTTGACGTAAAATGTCACGAACTTTTATAGCAGTTAAACCAAATGGAGATGGCGCACTGACACCTGGAGCTTCTGCAGCATTTAAAACATCCATACAAAGAGTCACGAGTAATACATCATGCGCGTCCATAAAGTCATTTAGATCCTCCTTGAACTTAGGCCCATCCAATTGCTCATCTAAAAAGTACTGCACTTTATAATTATCCGCTGTATTGAATAATGCCGTTGTGTTCCCATATTGTTGGATACCACATACGAAATAGTGGCCGTTTGGATCCTCATCTAAAATTTGCTTAAACATGGTGCCTGAAGAGGTTTGGTTATCATAGGCACGCATATCAAAGTGGGCATCTATATTCAGTAAACCTATAGAAGCGTTTGGACCCGCTGCTTTACGCACTCCTAAATATTGTCCATATAATGTTTCATGCCCTCCACCAAGTACAATAGCCTTTCCGTTAGTTAGGATGTCAGAAACTTTCTCTCCTAGTTCCTGCTGAGCTTTCTCTAATTCATGTCCTTCACAAATGACGTCTCCGAAATCTACTAGAGAATTTGTTAGAACATGATTACGCCATGGCAACGAGGATAATTGTTTGCGTAACGCAAGCGGAGCAGCTTTTGCACCAACACTTCCATTATTACGTCGGACACCTTCATCGCAACAAAAACCTATCAAGCCGACCTTTCCCTGCATAGTTGTAGATTCTGTTTGAACAATTTGGTGGTAACGAAAGTAAGAAGAATCCGTCTCATGATCGATGCGACCTTGCCAAATACTTAAATCAGTTTTTTTATACAATAGGTTCGACTCCTTATAAACTGAAAATTCATATTTTCATTATACAGCAAAAAACAAACGCTTTAGAAGAATCCTTTGAGCGTTTGTCTTTGGTATTCGGGAAAGTCTTTCACTTATACAAAAAAACCTTCAAGTTTTCTTTCTTATCAATAGTTGCGAGCAAAACGTTTTTTACTTCGGTCTGGTATTGCGTTTTTAAGTTGGAAACTATCCATTGCTCGTCTCTATTAATTTGCTTTAACTCTTTTAATTCTAATTTTCCATCCTTGATGATAAGCTTCGGCAAATCGAAAGGCTCTGTTGCTAACTGATAGTTTGCAGGAGTAATTGGATTATACTTTGGATCTAAGAATACGGAAACTTTTCCGTCAGCTTCCCAAATAGCTAATGCCACTTTCTTTACATCTTCTACCTTCTTTTCGCGTAGTTCTTCCAATAACACATCAATGGAAATCCTCGCCTTTTTTAATCCCTGATAGATAATTTCTCCATCCTTTACAAGGTTAATGGGTGGAGGTGTTACAATGCTTCTAAACAATGGCCATTTGAGAATCAAGTAAATACCCACAAGGTATAAGGAAATCAATACAATTGTTGTAATAACTGAGCCTTTAAGTCCAAGGTTCTCATCAGATAATGGGTGTGCAATAATATTTCCGATAACTAATGCTAAAACAAAATCTAGGAGTCTTAATTGGGAGATGGCACGTTGGCCCATCACTTTAGCCACAATTACTAAAAAGATAAATGCAATAACAGCGCGTAAAACCCACTCAATCGAAGTAAGTGTTTCCTGACTTTGAAAAAAATCCATAGGACACATCCTTTTCTCACTAAAGCTTCTAATACTTAGTGTGCACGGAAGTTATTCTATTAGTCATGAATCCGGATAAATTTACAGGATCATAATCCTTCAAAATGATTTGTAGTATTATAGGATAAAAGAATTGGATAAAAGGAGAGCAAAATGAAAAGTATATTGTTTAAGTACATGTCCAAATTCACTCTTCTAACCGAAGAACAACAACAGACCATCGCTAATGAAATAAAGATCGACGAATTTAAAAAAGGAACAATCCTTTTTAGACAAGGAGATGTTCCTACTAAATGTTATTTTGTGTTAAAGGGATGCGTAAGGCAGTATTCTGTAGATGAAAATGGAAAGGAAGTTACATCCAATTTCTACACTGAAGAACAGGCGATTGCAGTTTTCAATAATCACAAACTAGACAAATCATCCGAATATACTTTTGTTTGTCTAGAGGATTCAGTCCTCGTTGTAGGTGATCTAGCTATTGAACAGAACATGTATACCAAATATACGCAATTGGAAGTTATGACACGAAAGATGATTGAAGAAAGCTTCGGAAATGTCCAAGATGAATTTGCTACATTTATCGCCTCGACTCCTGAAGAACGCTTTAAAACACTATTACTAAAACGACCAAAACTAATAGATCGTGTACCACAACATCAACTCGCAAGCTATCTCGGAATAACACCCGAGTCATTAAGTAGAATAAAAAAACGCTTGGAAATAGATAGCAAGTAAGTAGAAATCATAGCTATTTAATAACTCTGCCACCTTTAAATAGTAGCCATAATCCAAAACCTAATTCCCCTACTATCATCGGCACATTAAAAATAAGTTCGATTGTAGTAATAATATTTTGATCAATTAGTATAACTTTGCATAGATGGATACCAAGATACCCTATTGCAGCAATTACTAGTAAAACGGAAATAATTTTAGGGATACTTTTCGTCTGGAAAGCAATCCACCCCACAATGAATAAATGCAAACCAAAAACAATTAATCCAACAGCCCAAATAATTTCAAATGCTTCCAAATAGAATGTAATATTTTCTTGAAGTTGGTCGGTTACGGGTACATTATTGGAGAGCTGTAATACAAAGACCAAATTTAAAATGCCTATTCCTAATATAGTTGCATACGTGAGGCGCAACCATGAAGCTAGTAATGCTAACTCCGGATTAAACGGCTTGAGGAAGATATAAAATGACCAAGCGACTATAACGTCCAAGATTAAGATAATAATCCACCCCACTATTTCCGCTTTAAATAGCATGATAGATGATGCGATATTATGATAAGTCGTGCTTACATCGCCGGGCACGACAAGATTACCGTGGACATAACCATAAGAAAAGCCTGCCACAATGGCCATAATGATAAGAGCGATGCCCGAAATAATAGCAGCTGTTCTCAAATTTACGTTCTTTTGTGTACTAATAATAAAAACCCCCTATTATTGTTTTACTTTATTGTAATAGGGAAGTTAAAGTGATTCATTGACTTAAATCAAGAAACGATGCATTTACGAAGAAAAGTGAAATTATACTGATAGTAGTTTGAACAGGAGTTGATTTTTTTGCGTTTATGGCACCAGGGTTTACTCAGTGTCTTGCCGAAGTCCCAGCTGTTGGCACAGTGGCGTGAGCTAAATAGTATTTTTGCAAAAGAAGATCGGCATATTTTGATAAACTATATTTATGACTATTCAAAAGATGATTTGTATTCCTATACTCAATTGGTTCTGCAGGAAATGCGCTTACGTGAGATTAATATTCGCACGATTGATAAGATGGATCGTTACTTTGCAGATGGTCCTTTTGAGAAAGTGACGCATCCATTTGTTGAGCATCATACCGAGGACTATTTCGAGATTTGCTATTTTAATCTGAAAGAAAAGTTTATGCGAGGACAGAAGGATTTTGATGAGGAGCGGTATGAGGCTTTAAGGGCAATGTATGAAGCGATGGTGTGAAGTATTAAATCGCAAGGTCGACTCCGAAAATCGCTATGTACTTTCGAGAAATCACAAGGTCAGGACCGCAAATCGCAGGTCCCTTCGTGTTTTTGGCTGAATCGCAAATGAAGTCGTTCAAATCGCAAATTCAAGCTCGAGAATCGCAACATGCTTTTGAAAAATCGCAAGGTTAATCCAATAAATTCCAAATCGAATGATCTTTGTTTGTTCCTATGAAGCAATACGTCAATAAAAAGCGTAAAGTCCCTGTTCCCCGGAGCTTTACGCTAAATCTTTCATGTAAAATATTCTAACTTCGCATTTGGAAAGTACTTTTCCATATATCCGTATAGATGAGATTTTATATCATCCTCTTCGTCCTTTTGGTAAATGTATTTACCTATCCCATACTTGCCCCATTTATAGCGTCGTTTTTCTTCATCCAACTCCAATTTTGACTTTGGGTAGTTCTTTTCAATTACTTTTTTCGCAGGCTTTGTAAACCGATGTTGGATGAATTCAAAGGTAATATCATCTCTTGCATCTTGTGGTAATTCTTCGTCCAGTCGTTCAAACATGTGGCGGTAGCCTTCTTCCCAGCCATCATGAAGGTAAATGGGAGCCACGATAAAACCGAGTGGATATCCAGCTCTAGCCACTTTCCCAGCCGCCTCAATTCTTTTATCCAAAGGAGAAGTACCGGGCTCGAAATTTTTGATGACATAGTCAGCATTTATGCTAAATCTGAATCTTGTATTGCCATTATGCTTGGCATCCAATAAATGATCGACAAAATGGAATTTCGTCACAAAACGAAGCCTACCTAGTTCTGTTTGACCAATATGTTCAATAGCTCTTTTTAATGAATGCGTTAAATGGTCAATTCCAACAATATCGGATGTACACGCAGCTTCAAACCGAGTAATTTCAGGTGCACGTTCTTCGATATAGCGATCAGCTGCTTCGAAAATTTCTTCCACATTTACGTAAGTTCGAATATATGGCTTGCTACCCATCGTCGTTTGTAAATAACAATAATGACAATGCCCCATACAACCAGTTGCCAACGGGATTGCATATTCAGCTGATGGCTTAGACGTATCAAATTTTAACGTTTTCCGTATGCCTACGACTAAAGTGGATTTGGCGATACGATATTTTTGAGCATCCGTTTCACCCGGCAGATCTCGAATTTGATTGTGAGAAGTCGTAAAGCGTGTTTCAATGCCCATTTTATCGAACTTTTCCTTCAGTTCTTTTCCAAGCGGATAATCCAGTGCATTGGGTTCAAAATAAACAAGCTGCGGAACGAAAGGTTTATTCATACTCCTAAACCACCTAATCCATAATTATTGTCCATTCAATCACCTTTCTCTTTTTTATAGCTTGTCTTAAAAGTGAGAAATTATGAAATGCATGAGATTATAAACAAATAAAATCCACGAAAGAAACAGGACCAAACTGTTTCTTTCGTGGAATATATTGAACTGTCCCTGTGTAGCAAACAAACGAGAAAGTTCACTTATTCACGTTTGTTTAAACTAACATGAAAGTTTCTTACACAGGGACATTTTTAAATTTTAAATTTATTTAAACTCAACTACTCCGCGATCCATTTCGAACAAACCATCCGCGTATAGCTCTGGAGAATGTTCAGAACCAGACTTCGAATACCTCTCTACATGACTGACACTAATATTATCGGCATCTGTAAAGTCAATATGTGCAATCGCTACCCAGTAGGCCAAACGATTTTTCTCATATAACGGGCTAGTGATCCGTTGACCTAGTTGGTTATCAACGACAGCTTTTGCCTTCATACTTTTAAAACTACCTATACCATTGCTAACTGCACTATAAGCCGCAAACAATACGTACTTCAATTTGGAGGGATCGTGTATGACAATAGTTTCTTTCCCTGCTCCCCTACTATCACCATCTAAAGTAATAAAAGGCTGACGGTTAGCATTCCCCATAGAACGGTAATATACTTTTCCGGTATCCCCATTTTTCAATACATAAAAACAATATAAATCTAAATCTTTTTTAGGATTTGCCCACTCTAAAGTTGCTACAATTTTATTGGACTTCGCTATCGATATGGATTCCTTTTTCTTCAAATTGATATTCATTTTCTCTAGGTTTGGCTTTTCTTTTTTAGGTGCTTCTACAGGAGGTGGAGTAGGATCATGCTGTATACTACTCTCGCTATTTTCAATCTCTAAACCATAATTTAAGCATAGCGCCTCCAATCCTCCATTAAATCCACTACCAACCACATTAAATTTCCAATGTCCTTGATATCTATATAACTCACCAACTACAATCGCAGTCTCCTGTTGTAAATCATCACCGAACGAATAAGTGTATAAATTATTTCCTGTATCAGCATCTCTTATAAAAAGCTCTAATTTTTCTACTTCTTGAAAACGCAAATTTTGAACTTCGCCTTCATGAATAGTCAAGGCAATAGCTATTTTTTCAACTGTTTCTGGCACGGTACTCAACTGAATAGTAATAGAGCCATCTAATATTGTTTGTTTTGCATAGCTAACTGACTTATCGGGACTATGTGGTTGACCATAAAAGATAAAATGTTCATCTTTTTCACAGCGATCACCAGCTTGCAATAAAAAAGAAGAAATATCTAACTCCATTTCTTTCTTCGGTGTTGACCATCGTACAAAACATTCCAGTTGTGTTGTATTTTCTAATGTAACCTTCTGTCCACGTTGTATTTGCATGAGAACACCCCTTCGGATTATTACTTACCATTATACAAAATACGCTAAGATTTTTCTTTTTTTCTGATATTTATATACTTATTCTATGCTTGAATCACTCGATACTCAGGATATTTACTACTAAACGCATTTACTATTTCTTTATCATAGAATTGACCAATCTCTCTACCTTTATCAAGAGCTCTTGCAATAACATTTGGACTCTCTTCACTCGTTGGATAATAAGTTGGCATAATTTTAGAGATCCTACTATAGGATACTTTTCTTAGTCTCTTTGTTTTCTCCTCATCTAGTTGATACCAACCTTTAAAGACGTATTCATACCCACCTAAATCACTTTTTACATGGGCAAACAAAGCTAGTTCTGAGCGCAGCTCATGTATCCGTTTCTCTACATATGCTTCGTTTATTTCCGGATCCATATGAAATTCTGTGAAATGTTCTTCATCTGCCTCTAGCTTGTTATTCCATGTACCATTTGGGTAAAATTTCAATGCTTTAATATCGATATTTGCGTTAAATTTATGACCCGTTCCACTACCTTGAAATCCTTTATAACCCGCGCCAAAGCAATTACAACAATCACTTACCGTTTTAAAAACAGGATGATCATCTGCATCCATGTAGCCTTTTTGTATGTAAGTCTTTGGATTATATTCAGCATAGAGATCCCAAGCAACAAATTTTTCATTTGTGATTCGATTTTTAATCTCTATTACAATCTCTTCAACCTGCTTATTAACTTCTTCTATATTGTTTGAGATGGTAACCCTATATACCTTACAATTCAAAGCCTGTACAATATCATTTTGTCTTATCTGATCACGCACAAGCATTTCCTCTGAGAAGTGATAAGGCTCATCTATTTCTACAATCAGATCAAATTGCGGAAAATAAATATCTGCCAATGCGTATTGCTTCGATACTATGTCGCGAACAATATACTGCTGGGTAACCATCTTTACATCTATATTATCCAGTCGATGCCAAATCCTCGTAACTACATAGTTTTCATCATTCTTCTTATTCGTTTTAGAAATTTGTTTTTTTATGAATTTATACTTATCTAACCTCAAAATAATATCCAGCCTTCCAATATGTTAATACAGAGATAAAACTAATGGTTTTGAAAATAGACTTTAATCTATCTAATACTAACACCACCTTGCCAAAAGATTTATTGGTTATTATTCCCTCTATAAATACATAGAGAGCAGAGAGCAATGTATATAATACTAGTTGAACTTAGAGCATTCCTTTTAAATAATACCAATTTTCTCTATAATAAAAGAAAAAGGGGGATTTTCAATGCCAGTATACAACAAACTTGTACGCGACTTAATACCACAAGTCATCGACAACTCAGGCAGTAAATTTACTACACGCACACTAGATCCTTCCGAACACTTAACGGAAATAAAGAAAAAACTATATGAAGAAGTACAGGAATTCCAAGAAACGATGAACCATCAAGATGCATTAGAAGAACTAGCAGACATTCTGGAATTAATTCATGCGGCTCTTCCTATTCATGAAGCAACTTATGAAGATCTGGAGAAAATACGCATTGCTAAGAAAGAAAAACGCGGTGGATTTGAAGAAGGGATTTATTTGATAGAGGTGGAGGATGAATAAGTTACGGCTTATTACGTCGAATCTTATTCAAGATTTAACCACGCTGTCTGCTGATGCATCAAGCATATACTGGGTAACTGCATTCGTTATGAAATCTGGTGTTAAGCTAGTGCTTCCTTCATTAAAGGAAGCACTAGCAAGAGATACAGAACTTAAAATATTAGTTGGGGATTATTTATATATTACACAACCCCAAGCACTGGAGTTACTGTTGCAGGAATTACCTGGAGCAGAAATTCGAATACATAAAAGTAGCGGCATCTCCTTCCATCCGAAGGCTTATTTGTTCCGTTCAGAAATAGCGAACCACTTAATTGTAGGCTCATCCAACCTATCTGCATCTGCTCTGCAAAGAGGGATTGAATGGAATTTATATGCACCTTCAGAAGTGAGTGGAACTGTTTTCGAGGAAGCAACGGATGAATTTATGAAACTGTTTTATTCGGAAGCTACCATTTCGCTGAATAAAGAAACTCATGAAACCTATGCCACTTTATATGAACAAGCTAATCTTACAGTCCCCTTAAGCAGGCATTGGTCCGAATCGGACGAACAGGAAGTCATGTTTGGACCTACTAGCACTGATTCAACAGTTCTTGAACCAGGTGAACCCTATATAACAGAAACGACCGAACTCACTCCACGTCCTGCCCAGGTTAAGGCGTTAGATGCATTACAGGAAACTATGCAAGATGAGTACGACAAAGCACTTGTAGTACTCGCAACAGGACTTGGTAAGACTTATTTAGCAGCTTTTTTCGGGGAGCAATTCGAGCGAGTTTTATTTATTGCGCACCGTGAAGAAATATTAAACCAAGCAAAAGCTTCGTTCTTACATGTTCATCCAGCAAAAACAACAGGACTATACAATGCTATCGAGAAAAATAAGGATGCCGACTTCGTCTTTGCATCCATACATACACTATCTCAAAAATTCCATCTGGAACAATTTGATCCAAAGGCATTCGATTTAATCGTAATCGATGAGTTTCATCATGCAGCTGCTCCAAGCTATGAGCGAGTGTTAGACCACTTTAAGCCAAAGTTTCTACTCGGTATTACTGCAACACCAGACCGTTTAGACAATAAAGATGTATACAGCATATGTGATGGAAACATAGCCATTCGAATCCACTTTATCGATGCCATTCAGCGAAACTGGCTATCTCCATTCCATTATTACGGGGTTTACGACGATACAGACTACTCCCAAATTCGATGGATTGGTACAGGATATGATGAGGAAGAATTATCTCGGGTTCAATTAAGAGAAGAAATGGCGGAAAAAATTCTACAAGCATGGATAGAGCGGAAACAAACAAGAACAGTCGGCTTCTGCTCCACAGTTAGACAAGCTAACTTCTTAAATAATTACTTTGCAAAAGCTGGATATAAATCTATCGCTTTAAGTGGAACGACACCAAGAAATGATCGTATGAATGCAAGAAAACAACTCGAATCAGGACAACTCGATATCATTTTCACAGTAGATTTATTCAATGAAGGAATCGACATTCCAACAGTAGATACCCTACTCTTTACACGTCCAACTGAATCCATTGCAGTATTTACCCAGCAAATCGGTCGTGGACTTCGTCTAGCAGAAGGAAAATCTCACTGCGTCATCATTGATCTGATCGGTAACTACCGAAATGCAGATACAAAGCTAACAGTGTTTACTCCAGAATCAACCGATAAAGTCGAAGTAAAAACGATCCAAACATCCTTACCAGAACTATGTGCCTTTCATCTGGAAACAGAAATTATCGACTTAGTAAAAGAAATGGCAAGAAAAGCAGCATCTCATAAACAACGGCTCACCTATGAATATTTCAGACTAAAAGAAGAAATAGGTTCACGACCTACCTATCTAGACTATCATCTAAAATCAGGAATCATCGC
>Ga0209013_10001940_pt1 | contig 19070 bp, 15 predicted proteins | sample Cruoilmetagenom2_FD_187291 | JGI IMG/M metagenome (GOLD analysis project Ga0209013, IMG submission 187291) | Oil polluted marine microbial communities from Coal Oil Point, Santa Barbara, California, USA - Sample 2 (SPAdes) (version 2) | ecosystem: Environmental > Aquatic > Marine > Oil seeps ...
CGTCCCATAGGTACAGATTTCCATTGAACCCACTTGACAGCAGCACCTGGTCATCATCACTGAGGGATACGCGTGTGCGTAATCCGCCATGGGGACCGAACTCTTGGATTATTTCCTTGGTTTCAAGGTCGAGTGATTTTAGAACTGTGTCATGATTATCAACGATGTAGGCCATCTTCCTATCAGACGTTATCGCTAATCCAGTGCAGCATTCTTCGGTGTATGTATCTTTAATCTCTCCCATCTCAATGTCAAGTAATTGTAATCCACTGAGTTTCACAAATGCTGTTGTGCTGTCCGGGTTGAAAATAATGGATGTAGAATTATCCAATCCAACCCACTCGTTGAGCATCTCTCCGGTTTCCAGATCCCATAGACGTATGCCATCATCTGGAAACGTAGAAGACGACATCGATCCGGATAGAGCATATTTCTCATCTGGACTGATTGCGATGGCAAACACCCCGCCGGAATGGGCTTCGAACCTTTGCACCTCAACACCATTTTCCAGGTCCCACCATCGCATTGTCCCATCCAAAGCGCCGGACAAACCTTTGCGACCATCCGGTGTGGTATCAACCATGAAAACCGTAGAAGTATGTCCTTCAAGCACTTGAAGCAGCTCCCCGCTTTCCACATCCCATAACCGCACGCTGTTATCCTCTGCGGGACCTACTCCCCCTAAATCTAAATTTCCCGAGCCCGTCAGGGCATATTTGCCATCTGGCGTCAATGCAACGCCGGCCACCGGTGCCTGGTGCCCGACCAGTCTGTGCAGCTCAGCTGGATCGGATAAGTCCCAGATGACCAGGGCTCTGTCTTCAGCACTGGTTACTGCCAGGCGGTTCTTGGGACCAAGTGCGACTTGGACCATCGGGGTACGGCTCACCGACCAGCCTTCTCCTCCCGCTTCGTGGACTCTGGCCTGCATCAGGATCTCACCAGTCCCGGCTTCCCACATGATCAACATGCCATTGGAATCAATTGAAATGATGCGCCTGCCATCCGAGGTGTATGCAAGGCTGCGCACCATCCCATCATGCCCCCGCAAGGTGCCGGTTAGCTCAAGAGATTCCAAATCCCAGCGATAAATATCTCCAAAGTTAGAGCCTGATATGGCTGAATTTCCGTCAGGGCTGATGGCGAGCGCGTAATGATCATTTTCCACTGGAAAATTGTGGAGCATCTCCCCATTGTTTACGTTCCATAAGATCAAACTGAACTCATTTTGAAAATCCACAAAAAAGCCGGAAGCGGCTAGGATTTTCCTCCCGTCAGGGGTGAACACGGCCTCCTGAACACCGCTTGGATGACCTGAAAAACGCCGGATTTCCTGTCCCTGGTCAAGATCCCATAAAATTAGCTCCCCGGGATTGGTGATTGCGTCTTCCGAGCTGCCGACAAAGCCGCCAGAAACAGCAGTCGAGCCATCCGGGCTGAAGGATACATCGCGCACCACATCGCTGTGCCCAGGCAGACGGCGAATTTCCTGCCTGGTTTCGATATCCCAGAGGATTATCGTGCCGTCGCCAAATCCGACCAGAGAAACCGAATCCGATGGGCTGACATCCAGGCTGAAGACATCGTTCTCGATGCCAAATGTTTCCGGCACAGAAATTCGTTCAATTGGTCCGGCTTTGTAAGCTGCCTGGCGTAAAACTCATTGTACTGCCGGGGGAGGTGAACTGACATCAGCAGCCTCAAGGGCCAGGGCCAGGGCAGTATCCACCTCATTAGCCTCCAGGGCGTTTTCAACATGAGCCGCCAGGCTCACGCTGTAGGATGTCAGAGAATTGTTCCTCTGGATGTAGGAAAATACAGCCAGAGAAATCGTGATCAATAAGGCAACGCCTAATCCGGCGAATATTTGCCGCCGACGGCGGACGCTTTCCGCTTGCTTCTGCTCACGTAAATCTAGACTGGCCTGAATGAATTCATTTTCATTTTTACCAAGTTCTTCACCACGCTCATCCAACCAAATCTCAGCTTGAACAAGTGGTTTTCCTCTTAGCAATCCACCTTGATCGCGGTTATTTGTCTCCCACTCCTGGATCGCTGCTCTGGTACGTTCCTGCCAAGAACGGAAATCGCGGTCATCCGTCATCCATCCGCTCATCCGCTTCCAATTATTGATTAAGGCTTCATGTACTATTTCAACTGTTTTATTCCCCTCTTCATCGCTTCCGGTGATTACCAGGCGTTTATCAGCTAGATGCTGCACCAGATCCCAATTCCCCTGCCCCAATTCGTCAATATTGGCAATCCTGCGCGTATCTTCAAGACCGTCCCCTGGCTGGACAAATATCCTATGTGCACCCATTTTTTGATTTTTATCTAAATTGGCAAAAACCTCTTCTGCATAACTTGTCAATGAACCAGACACCCGCCCAATCTCTTCATATGCTGCGTGGGTAATCCAACCCTGATCAAGACCGTTCCAGAGAAGTGTAAGCGCAAATTCCACCAATGGCAGGTTGCCTGGCTCCTCCCCAACATCGTCAAGGATACGCTCCACCAAACCAGGCTCGAAGGCAGCTCCTTGTTTTATAGCGGGTTTTTCAATGGCAGCCCGCAGTTCACTTCTCAGCATTGGGCCCAAAACAAATACCGCATCCTGCAGCATGTCTGCAAAGGGACGGTGAGAGAGTGCCTGCCCCATAAAATCAGCTCGCAGGGTTTGAACAAGAACAACTGGAGCAGGTTTTTTCTTGCCGGTGGCTTTTACTGTGGCTATCAGGTTATCAAGGAATTGAAGCTGGATTTCTGAATCCGAGCACAAAGTATAGAGTTCCTCGAATTGGTCAATCACCAAAAGCATGCGGCTGTTCTTATCCTCATTTGTCAATATTTGTGACAAGACGCCGGATAAAAATCCTTTTACATTCTGCAGCATGACAGCTAATTCGTTAGTTTCTATTATGCGGTCAGATTCAGATAAATCTGGTTTCAAGATCGGAATTATCGCGGCTGCAAGCTTCTCGAAGGGCTGCCCTCCTGGACGCATTACGATGATCTGCCAACCCCCTGCTTTACGAATTTCGGGGAATAGACCTGCATACATGATAGATGATTTCCCCGACCCGGAGGGGCCTACGATCACGGCCAGAGGAAAATGCTTTTCAATCTTTTCGAACAATACCTCAGTGATTGTCTCCCGCCCAAAGAAATAGGGTGCATCAACCTCCCGGAAAGGGGCTAAGCCGCGATATGGGCACACCCCTACCTGGCGGGATTCACGCACGACGATCTGATCCCTCCCGATATGACTTTCTATTTCTCCAGCTTGAATAAGCTGATACTGCTCTTGTGTCTGTGGGGTTGGTTGTACCCCTAATTCACTATCTAATAACTGGCAATATTCTTCATACCTGCGCAAGGCTGCTGCCTTTTGACCCGTTAGGGATAACAAGACGATAAGTTGGCGCAGGGCATCTTCATCCAGTGGGTCTACCACCAGGAGCTGCTCTGCGAAATCAATGCCTTCTTTATAACTGCCGCGCTCAAGGTGATAGCTCACCCACTCGTGAAGTCCATCTTGCAATCGCCTCAGATAATATTGACGTTCTTGCCTGATCCAAACATCGAAACCTTCGCTATCACGCACGTAGAAGCCTTTAAGGAAATCTCCTTTGTACAGATTTATGGCTTCTTCCAATTTTGCTTCACCCAGCTTATTTTCGAATTCGTTCAGGTACACCCAGACATCCACATCCGGATTAATCCTTACGTAATTCCGGCCGATAGTTAAATACTTTCCCACTCTCTTTCGCAAAATCGTGAGCACCGTCCGTAAATTTGCACTGGCTTGGGTTTGCGTGCGCGTATCCCAAAAGAAATCGGATAGAACTTCACGAGCTTGGGGTTTTCCAGTGACAGCTAAATAGACGAGCAACGCTTCTGCTTTTCTAGATTTCAATTCTTTAATTGGCTCCCCCTCACAGATTAGATGAAGCCCACCGAAGGTGCGAATCTCCAGCATGGATACCCTCCTCACGACATGTCCCCTTTTACATGGATTGAATATAGCAAGGAAATGTGGGATTTTAAGCGTTTCTTAAGCGGTGATTTAGTAAATTATATACAAATGAAGTTTGAAGAGATGGATATGAACAACAAATCACTCAGACCACAACATCACCATGAGATGAATTTTGAGAAGCCAATAGCGAAACCGGCCATCATGGTCGGAACAAAATTTTTATAGAGGAGGTGTCGAATATTCGACAATACTATTTCTGAAGTCCCCGTATGAATGAGACCACAAAAATGAAGATTAATTTCGAATTGGAGGAAACATCATGAAGAAAACAATTTTGATATTAGCAATAGTCCTGGTGCTGACGTTCATGTTTACCTTAACTGCGTCCGCCACACAGCCAACACCGATAAGCGGCTTCTTTTATTTCGTTGATCCTTGGGGTCCGAACGACTACTGTATAACCACTGGCGAGAATTATACGCCAGACGGGTTTTTGGTAGCTTGTGTCGACCAGCTGGTGAAACCGGGACTCGGGGCACACGGGACCATGGCACTTACAATATTGACGGCAGATGGTGAATTGTCAGGCACCTGTGCATATAATCTGAGGACATATGATATTTACGGAATAGCTCGGTTTGTTGCAAATCGCTGCACTGGAGATCTTGCAGGCTTCCACATGCGAGGAGTTGGTTGGGCAGCAAATGGACTCTGGGAAGGCTCATATCACTTCGATCCCTAGATCGATTACAAAGTAATATCATCAAAAATAACAAAAAATATAAGGAGGTTTTTCATAATCCATCCTAAGTAGGAAAAAGGACATTGTTTGGTCAGCACCAAGCGATCCAAACTTTTTCCTCCACAACACCCCCGGAGAGCGGGCTCCGGGGGTTCTTGGTTCCGTCAACCTTCTCCCAACATCGCCTTGAGAGTACAAGAAATTATCAATTCGAGGTGGTTATGAAAGCACCAAGCCATATCGCGACCTGCTTTGATGGTTTCATAATTATTATGTTGGGGTAATTTGGGGATAATTGGATTCCGAGATAATACTATAAATACCATTAACTTGTGGTGGTTCAACTTAACTTCACTGAGGTTGAATCGCTGACAGCTCGGCTTGCATTAATAAAGCGGTCAGCTGCGTCATGGTCTTGATCTGACGCAGGGCATGATCACAATTCCAGCGCTCGATGCCGCTGGCCGTTGTCCAATAGTAACCCAGAAAACCCGCCATACCGTAACCTGGAATATCCAGGTACGGCTGTCCAGTATCCAGATGGTGCTCAGATAGGCCCAGCACGCCGACCCCCCACCACCACTGCTGGATGCCGCCGTTGATCCCCGGGCGCTCCGGAGCCACGACCTGTGTGCGGCGCAAATCCTGGGCTTTCACCGCCTGGATCGCCATATCAATCAAGTGTTGGTTGTCCCGCACCCACAAGTACGACTGTTCCGGGAGACCCACTGCTTCAATTCGTCCATCCACTTCGCGATAATCCATCTCACCCAGATGTTCAATATGGATCATTGCTACAATCTTCTCGCGTGCTTCTGGATACCTGTTCAGCCAGGACACATCCTCGTGGGTTGGCTCCATGCCTGGAATATAATGCCGGCAATCCAGAAAAATGGTCAGCGTCCTTTCTCGTTCTTCCTGGGGAATATTTGCAAAGTACTTGACGATCGCCAGCAAACCAAGCGCCCCATTGTCCTGTGTTATTGAAGGGCCATCCGTGTGATTGACCAGCAGTATCTGCTCGTCTTGCGGTGTGCCGTAATGCTTACCCGATAAATAGGCGATTAGCTGCATCGCTTCGCTGGGTTCGATCTTGGCTTCCAGGCGCAGGGTGGCCATTTTCCCTGCTCTGGCATCTGCGATCACTTGTGCACCGGCCTCCCGGTCCAGGATCAGCCCGGGCATGTCATGCAAAGCAGGCACCGGAAAAGTATATAAACCCACGGTCCGTTCATAGGCCATATCGCAAACCTTAATCAAACCCACCGCGCCGCCCTCTATCGCAATCACGTGGAATTGCTGTTCCAGCTGGTACATGGTATCGAAAGTTATCGAATAGGCTGGATCAATATACGAAAACAGCGGGCCGAATGGGTCATCGCTGCGGTATTCATAGTCGTTGAACGTGGAATACATCAAGTATTCTTCATCAAATGGCGGCTCTGGGTGCGGCAAGGTAGGAAAGACGACAATCTTATCTTCAATTGATTGTGGTGGGTTGTCGTGATCGTAATATATTAATTGAGCCGTGATCCCCTCAGGACCAGTAGAACCTGAATAAGCGTCGTAGTGGCTTACCCGCACAGGTTGACCATCTGAAACCAACGACCAGTTCGCATCGTCGTCCGAGGTGTACCAGCGCTCGAACGGCCAGCAATTCTTGAAGACATCAATTACACCGTGCTTCCTCAGTATATTTTCCAAGAAGTCCACATAGTTGCGCCACTTAGGACTGCCGGTCAGCGCAGTCCGGTTCTCGTGTCGCACTTGAGCCCATGAAGTCAGCACTTCGGGGGAAACAATCCAGTCATTATTCAGGTCTGATTTCCTATCCATAGTTTTTTTATATCACCTAGCTCTAAATTTGTCATTCCCACAATCCACATACCATTCTCGCATTCCACATGTCATTCCCGGATTATATATATCATTCCCACATACTACATGTCATTCCCGCGCAGTGCCTGCCCCCGCGAAGGTGTGGGGCGGGAATCCATCTTCACCCCTGGATGCCCGATAAAAACATTCGGGCATGACATGCAGGGATTATCCGGGTAGTCGAAGAGATAGTTGCGTATTTATGAGAATTATATCTACAGAAAATGCTGTCACTCCCGCGTCCACCATGTCATTCCCGCGTAGTGCCTGCCCCCGCGAAGGCGTGGGGCGGGAATCCACAGACATTTCAATAATCAGGATAAATTTCAAGGTTATTCCCTCACAATATCCCCTCATACAAATCATCCCAATTCGGATTCCCCTTCTCAATCAGGTTGATCTTCCACTGCCGGCGCCACTTCTTCATCTGCTTTTCTCTCAGGATAGCCCCCGCAACATCAGTCGTAGCCTCATACCAAACCAAGCGATGCACACCGTACTTCTTGGTAAATCCCTCAAGCCTATCATTTTTGTGCTGCCAAACACGATGCGGCAAATTGCTGGTTACTCCGATGTAAAGCGTTCCATTCTTTTTGCTTGCCATGATGTAGACGTAGTAACTCTTCATCGCTTTATCCAAACACCTGTATACCCGCCTCCGCGGAGCCTGCTCTCACGAAGGTGGGGGTATGACATACTTGTTAGAATTGTTCATGGTCCAAGAATGACATTTTCCCCATTTTCAATTGAGGGCTCTCTCATTAGAACACATCAAAAAGCCTCCAGTTTTGTAGGACAACTAAACTGTTCAATATAGCCGCACATCTGGATACTCGCCATAGTTTATCCCCGCGCAGGCGGGGGCGGTTATGACATGCTTTATTATCCTATGATTATTCATATATGGTTCAAATTTTGTTTGTCCCAATCACAAAATACCATGAGCGTTCTTCCAAAAATCGAATTTTCATTCCCACGTAATCTGGAATCCTCAGCCTTTCATTGAATTACGATCTATGATAATTTCGATCCCGCATCCCACATGTCATTCCCGCGCAGTGCCTGCCCCCGCGAAGGCGTGGGGCGGGAATCCATCTTCACCCCTGGATGCCCGACAAAAACATTCGGGCATGACATGCAGGGATTATCCGGGTAGTCGAAGAAATAGTTGCGTATTTATGAGAATTATATCTACAGAAAATGCTGTCACTCCCGCGTCCACCATGTCATTCCCGCGCAGTGCCTGCCCCCGCGAAGGCGTGGGGCGGGAATCCATCTTCACCCCTGGATGCCCGATAAAAACATTCGGGTATGACATGCAGGGATTATCCGGGTAGTCGAAGAGATAGTTGCGTATTTATGAGAATTATATCTACAGAAAATGCTGTCATTCCCGCGCAGGCGAAATTATCTCATGTATAGTAGATTAATGACCGACGGAATCATAATGGCTGATCAAACTGAAATAAAAAACATGCTCGAACGGCTTGAGATGGTTGAAGAGAGCGCAGTTTCGTCTTACAAAAACCGGGATGGGTACAGCTACACAAATGACCACTCGCCTTTAGGGATAGATCAAGCGATTAAAAAAAGTCACCCTATTCGTCGATTATGGTGGGAAGATCACCCAGTTCAGCGACCACATCCAGGTCAGGTGGCAGGCGCATTCAAAGGGCGAATTGGTGGTCTATCGCATAGGAAAAGATACCTGCTTCGTCCATGGCTGGATCGAAGCAGGTTGATCCGAAATTGAATTGCCATTTTCTGGCACTTTCCTTTCTGGTCAAGATATTTCTTCGATATCCAAGGCCAGATTAACTTAATCCAATTGCAGGGTAAGAGAAATACTTACCCTGAAAAGATAGGTTTGGATTGACTAGTTTTTCTGCCAGAATGCCTTTCCCAAGGCAAACACACCTTTGAAAAACCTGCCATTAAGCATCACCAGCAAGCCTTCCAACATTTCACGGTTAATATTGTCACCGCCCATCATCATCATTGCCCGCAACGGCATCCCCCTGATCATCGAGTGCATCATCAAAGCGGTGGCGCTGTCAGGATCGTCTTTAACCATCTTGGCGACTTGCTTTTCCATCATGCTGGTCAGCTGCCGCCCGATAAAAGAACCGCTCATATCGCCAAGTGGTGTGTTGAGCGTATAAGTTTCATTTTTCAGCATCTGGTTGTTGGGGACTGCTCGACCTAACAACTTTTCAAAATCTTCCTGGTTGATTTGGGCATTGGCAGGGAAATTGACATATGCCTGGAGTTTATCTCGTCCTGCCACAGGCGCATCTGATTGGTCGGACTCGATTTGAACCTGCTCCTGGCAGCGGATATCACGGGCGGAAGCACCGATCATAATTTTATAGGCACCTGATTCAACATGCCAATCTTTAAGCGCAATATTGTAGTAGGCAAAGGCACGGCGGTCTAATGCGAACAGGACTTCCTTTTCCTCGCCTGGCAGAAGGGAAACTTTCTCAAATCCCTTCAATTCAAATTTGGGTCTAAAGACACCCGGCGCAACCGGATCAACGTAAAGCTGGACAATCTCTTTGCCCGCCACTGGCCCTGTGTTTTTCACCTGCAAGCTAACCTTGAGAATCTCCTGGTCTGTGATCTGGGCTTGGTCAAGTTTCAGGTTGCTGTATTCAAAATTTGTATAGCTGAGACCATGACCGAAGGGGAAGAGTACATCCTTACCGACGGTATCAAAGAAACGATATCCGACGTAAATGCTCTCCCGGTATTCGACCGTTTTGGGACCACTGGGAAAATAGTTGAAGGAGGGGTTGTCTTCAAGTTTGATTGGGAAGGTTTCGGCCAGCTTGCCGCTGGGGTTGACAATACCGTAAAGAATATCAGCAATCGCACCTCCGGCAGCCTGGCCGCCCAGATATCCTTCCAAGATGGCATGAACCTGATCCACCCAGGGCATTTCCACCGGAGAACCGTTGCTTAAAACCAGCACAACTTTGGGATGAAAAGCAGCAATCGCTTCAATGAGATTGTGGTGACTTTGCGGCATTTTCATGTGGTCCCGGTCGAGTCCTTCGGCTTCAAAGTTTTCAGGCAGTCCAGCGCAGATCACCACGACCTCAGCGTCCCTGGCTGCCGCAACAGCCTCACTGATTAAACCTTCATCAACCTCTAATCCTTTGACGGTGTACCCAGGTGCGAACATGATATTGTCGCCTCCAGCAATTTTCACAACCTCATCATAGATGTTGTCAATTTTGGAGGGATTGATTAACGAACTACCTGCGCCTTGATAACGCGGCTTTTTTGCCATCTGGCCGATCAGGGCAACTTTTACCCCTTTTTCTAAAGGCAGGATATTTCCTTCATTCTTGAGCAAAACTGCACCCTCACCAGCAGCATGCCGAGCCAGAGCATGATGTATTTGACGATCGTAATTGAACTCTTTGGAGAGTGTCTCTTCAGCTTTGAAGATCAGTGCCAGAATGCGCTCAACTGCCTCATCCAGCACGGCTTCATCAAGCTGCCCCCCTTGAACAGCAGTCACGATCCTGGCATCATTGCCATTGTTTGTTCCCGGCATTTCTAGATCAAGGCCTGCCGCCAGTCCATCGACCCGCTCATTCATCGCCCCCCAATCGGTGACCACCAAACCTTCATGTTCCCATTCATCTTTGAGGATCTTTCCCAATAGAACAGGATGCTCGCAAGCATAAGTGCCGTTGAGTTTATTGTATGCACCCATCACAGTCCAGGGCTGAGCGCCTTTAACAGCAATTTCAAATCCGGCTAAATAAATCTCCCTCAACGCCCGCTCATCGACGACGGCATCGATCGTCATGCGGCGATATTCCTGGTTGTTGACAGCGTAATGTTTCAATGATGTACCGATACCCAAACTCTGGACGCCATTGATATGGCTTTTGGCAATCTCACCAGACAGATAAGGATCCTCTGAAAAATATTCGAAATTTCGGCCGCATAAAGGGGAACGCTTGATGTTGGCACCCGGGCCGAGGATCACCCCAACTTTCTCCTCTTTGCACTCTTCAGCCAATGCTTGACCGACTTCGAAGATCAACTCGCGATTCCATGTGGCTGCTAAAGCGGAAGCGGTAGGAAAACAGGTGGCTGGGACACTATCAGTCAAGCCGATTTCTCCCGTATCCCCTGCCTGTTTGCGCAGACCGTGCGGGCCATCAGTAATCATGATCGAGGGGATTCCAAGCCTTTCTATTCCTTTCAGCGTCCAAAAATCCTGCCCCGAACATAACGAGGCTTTCTCCTCCAACGTCATTTGGGTGATCAACTTATTAATGTCGTTCATCAATATCCTCTCATTACTTTTGCATTAATTCGATATCCAAAATGGGTTTAATGATTGAAGTCCAAACAGCATACCCATCTTCATTCAAATGCAGCCCATCCCAAACGAATAAATCCATGTTTGGTTCCATTTGGTTGTTTAGAAGCGCATATGTTGTATCAATAAAAGTGATGTTCTCATTTTCTTCAGCATAAGCCGCTATTAACTGGTTGGCAGTTTGCGCATCTTCCCATACCTTCCAGCGTGCCTTGGTAGGCGAAATTGAAATATAGAAAACAGGGACATCTGGCATTGTTGTTTGGATCGTATCAAAAAGATCCACTACCAGATCATACACCTCTTCGCCAGATTTACTGTTTCCCTTGATACCATTGATATCATTCGTCCCGGAAAAAATTACAATAGCTTCCGGCTTGAGTGGAAAAACAAGTCGATCAGTGTAATAAGTGGCATCAGCGACCTTGGACCCTCCAAAGCCATGATTGACCACATGGAAAGGAGCCATATCTTCTTCCAACGATTCCCATTTTCGAATGCTTGAGCTGCCATAAAAAACAATCACATCCTGAGGATAATCTCCCCCATACCGCTCATCAATCAGCCTGGTTTCTTTTTCCCAGTAGAGAGGATCCTCATTTTTGCTCTGGGCTTGTATCTGGCTGTAGAAGTAAGCCAGGAATGCAACCACAACCAGCAAAGTTACCCCTGCTGCCCAGATTACTTTTTGCCTAATTCGCATTCTGATTCACCACAGTTGATGGATCTGGCTCCACCCTGAGTAATTTTCTTTGTAAAATCAAAAACCAAAGTATCGTTTGCCCCCCTCCAAAAAGCACATCAGATGGAAAATGTGCGCCGATCGCCACCCGGCTGAGGGCGCCGACGACTCCCCAGGTAATCACCAATAACCATGCAATCGAATAGCGTTTATTGTTCTTTCTAAAAAGCAAAACAACTGGGAGAACACAGAATGACAGGGCGGTATGGCCGGAGATGAAGGAATGGTGCCCGTTAATTCCCTGCGGCAGATACCAGGGGGTAAAGAGAGAAAGATCACCAATTTCCAGCATGTCTCGGTATGTCCAACGTCCCCAGGGGATTTTGATACCCCAAACGGTAACCAGGCCCGCAACAAACATCAACGTTATAGCAATCTGCCCAAAGGTCCTATACTCCTGCATGGTCCCATCCGGAACGCGCCTGAACCACGCCTGGACAATTACCAATAATAAGATTCCCAGCACAAACGCGAGTATGTAATTTACATCTGCCCCCACCTGCTGTCCAAGCGCTTCGCCCCAGAGCATAAATGAAGTAAAAATGGTCAGGATGCCCAGGCCGACCCCTGATGCAATGCTCTTAAAATTTTTCTCAAACTTGTTCAACCGCAACAAAACACTGACTCCGAAAAATCCGATCATCACACCGGGAATTTGCCCATATGCTTCCATAAAATGTGCCCATTCGGATTGAGGATTTGCATATTTCTGCATGACAGGCAGGTCAATAAAAGCAGAGATAATCGCTAATAACCCCCATACGGAAAATAATAAAATGTAGGGATTTGTATTCTTTTTCATATTAAATCATTCCATTGTTTTTATTGGTAGACTTCTGCCAAAAATGTTTTGAGCGCTTCCATATATTCGCTAAATTTTGAGCGGCGAATATCATGATTTGCGCCCTTTAAATGGACTATTTGCAGATCGGGAATTATTTTCGCCATTTCTTGGGCTGCTTCTATTGAAACAATCGAACCCCTTTCTCGGTCACCCATAAATAAAAGCGTGGGGATTTTAATTTTCTCCAACACTTCTGATGGAAAAGGAACATCGGTGTCGACTACGTTTTTCATACTGGAAAGAAAATCATTGCTAAAGCGCTTTTTTGAATCTATCCACGGAATGATCTCATCATCCGGAGATACCGGCATCATTTTTCTAGCCACTATTTTTCCAATGAATTTAGGCAAGATTTTAATGAGATTCATCACGGTTGCCATCATCTTCAAAGCGCCTTCACCTCTTTTTCCGATATCACCACCAAACACGGGCTCTCCCGGCATTACGACCGGGGGATCTTCTAAGAAAATGGCTCGCGGTATTTCTGGATACAATGCAGCCAGCTGCATGGATACATCCGCTCCTAAGGAATGCCCGCCAACTACTGGTTTATCCAATCCAAGCGCGATAATCGCTTCTGCCAGATCTTTTGCCCGGGTTTCTGGGAAATAATCCCCTTCACCACTGTCTGAAAAACCATGGCCACGAGCGTCAAACATGATCACATCATAATCCTGTTCAAGCTCTTTTGTCACGCGTGTCCAGCATAGTCCATCATCCATCGCCCCATGATTTAATACCAACTGCGGTTTATCCCCGCCTGTTCGATAATAGTGGATTTTTATATCGTTTGCCTTTACATATCCGTCTTGCCAGGTGTTCATGCTCAATACTCCTTAATAAACTATAAGCCCTGGCTCTTGCACAATGCCAGGAAATCATCGCTAGCCTTCGATCGCGGTGATATCAACTTGAACAGTCTCTTTCAATTTAAAGATCGTAACTATAATGGTGAATAAACTTATGGGGATGGCAACAGAAATAAGCACCAGCTGAATGTTTCCAGGGAAAGCCGCGATTAAGGAATTGACGATCGCGATGCCCGGGATCATCACGACCAGGAGCACCATACCAGTAATTGCCAGAACATTTCCTCTAAATTGCGTAGGTGTGTTTTCTAGAATCATCATCCTGTGTACATCGGTAATGTTCCAGAAAGCACCGATCCTGAATCCCTGAGACATGGCGGCAATCACCAATAATAACAATTTGTCTCCGTGCTCTGGCGCAGCCCACATGGCGAAGTATTCAATCACAACTAAAACAGCGACAGCGGCCGCGTTGAAAACCATCGATGCTTTTCTGCCAATTCTGTCAGTGATCAGTCCATTTACAAAATAGGCAACTCCCACAAAAATTGTACTGATCGCGAGAACAATATTGCGATCAGATAATGTAACCCCCACCTGGTCCATGAAGATCTCGCTGTAACCCTGGTTCAGCATCGCAAAGACAAAGAAGAAGGATAATATTGTCAACCACTTTATCTGCCCCCAGGTAGGCATCTTCCTCAATGCGTTGAAAGCGACCTTCATGGTAATTTTTTCTTCTTCTTCTCCAGAAATTTTCCTCTTCTCTTCACGTTCCTGTTTCATGATCAGGAAGGCTCGGGTTTCCTTGAGAAAGAGGATTGCCAGCAGCACGACAATGGCGCCAATAAACAGCGCCGGATAAAGCACAGGTCTCCAATTCTCGCTGCCTTCCACCACAGTGAAATTTCTCACCAGAGGTACCATCAGCAATCCTGCAAGCCCCAAGATCTTGGTATAGGAAAAGAACTGGGCTCGCTTCCGGGCTGGAGTTTCCTCCTGGATATAAATGTACTGCATATCATTGAAAATAAAAAAGGTGGAAATTGCCGAACCGACATAATAGACCCAGAATCCTCCTGCCAGGATCATGACCAGAATACCAACCATCATGCCGATTGCTGAGATGATGAAAATGATCCGGCGACCAAATCGATCCTGCAATGATTTGAATAAGGTTGCCCCTATCATCAGCAGCAGCTGTACGCCGAATAGTAAATTCATTAATTGAAGGGCTTCATCTTGCGTCTTCCAGCCTATCGAAACGAAGAACTCATCAATCATTGATGATCTGATCATGCCAGGCGCCAATGAGGAATATTCGTCCAATACATGCCCAAGCCCAATTATTATGATCAACAGGATCATGTACCCTCTACCGTATTGAATTTTGGAAGTGATCCCTTCTGTGCTATGATTTTCTTTCTTAACCCCGCTACTGTTTTCCTGGGTTTCCATGTTTTTCACCTCATTTAGCTGCTTGTTTTCAATAATGAATGACAATGTCCGGAAATAACAAACTGAGTATACACTATTTATCTACCAAGTGCTAGGTAGGTAAATAGTGCACATGCCAAATGAAAACACCCACAAAAAAATGTTAGCAGGAACAGAAAAGAAGAAATATTACAGGAAGCTACGAAACTATTTGGGATTCATGGTTTTCGGGGCACAACACTATCTTCGGTTGCCGAAGCGGTTGGTTTAACTGAACCGGGACTGCTGCATTATTTTCCCAACAAGGTTAATTTACTGCAGAGTGTACTACCGTATCGTGATCAATTGGAGGAAAAGAAGTACTCAAATTTAATTGATCCTGAAAATGTTAACCTGGATGAAATACTTAATACATTAGAAGACCTGGTTGCCAAGAATGAAGAGATTCCGGGTCTAGTCCGATTATTCACAGTTTTGGTTGGCGAAAGTATCCGATCTGACCATCCTTCTCATGATTACTTCGTGAACCGTTATGCACAAATAAGAGAAGTATTTTCGGAATATTTTGGCAGTTTGAATGCAGGAAAAAAACTTTCTGCTGGGACGGATATCGACCAGCTTGCTATCTTGATTATAGCCATGATGGATGGACTCCAAATTCAATGGTTGCTTGATCCAGAAAGTGTAAGTATGTCGAAATCATTTAATTTATTTTTAAAGATTATCCAAACTTTTCTGGAAGAGTAGATTACACCCAGCTTGCTGCGGGGTAATTTACTAATTTGGCTTAAAATGGAATTAACCCCCCCATTGCTGCCATCGAACATTTTTTATGGTGGAAGACCAACACCCAAACTGCAGTCAATGGTCCCCCGCTTATCAGAACAACCAAATCAAAATCCCAATAAATATAGCTGCCTGATAGAAAGCCTTTACTGCAAACTGTTCAAGAATTCCAACAGCAAGCTCCTCAAATCATCACTGGATTTCAATAACTCAGTGCCGTGCGCTTGATAAGGCAGGACCACCAGCTCCTTAGGCATCGGCAATGTCTGGTAAATATTTTGCATTGTGTTGGTGGTTTCCTCGTCCTCATCCCCTTGAACCAGGAGCTTGGGCATTAATAGCGCGGCTGATCCTTCTTCGGAAGCTGCCGATAGCCCATCAGATATGATCACTAATCCTGCCAGGTTTGGTTCCAATTGCGCGGCATCAAAACAACCATTTGCACCCAAACTAGCACCAATACAAACGATCTTTTCATAACCTTGCTCGAAAAGGTAATCAATCACCGCCTTCGTGTCATATTTGATTGCCGACCAGTTGAATTCACCGCTTGAATTGCCGACTAAACCTGGATAGTCAAAAACCACCGCGGTAAACCCTTGAGAAGCGATATCATTGGGAAATGACTTCCAGGTGGTGTAAGTCGTATGAAACATCGGGGCTAGAATAACTGCAATTTCCCCCTCACCAATCATTTTTCCCCTGATGATGCGATCCTCATAAGGCGCTTCGAAATTGGATGCTTGAGCAGCAGTATCCACGTTCATGCTGGATCGCAAGCTTTCTAAAAAATCTACCAGGATGTCCCGTAGTTCATCTCCAGTATTCAGCATCTCGGTTCCGTGAGCTTTCTGATTGATGAACTCGAACTGTTTCGGATCAGGTAAGAGCTGATATGTGGTTTCCAATGGATCTTTTACATCCTCCTCATCTCCAGTTATCAGCAATTTTGGCATGCTAAGCACAGCAGCTTCTTCCTCAGTAGTTTCTTCTGGTGCAGAAATGATCACGAAACCTGCCAGGCTTGGATCAATAAGGGCAGCTTTGAAGCAAGCATCGGCACCAATGCTGGCGCCCATACAGACGATGCGCTCATAACCCAAATCACGCAGGTATTTGATCACAGCTAAGGCATCAAACTGAACCTTGTCAAACTTGAATTCCCCAGTTGAGTTGCCAAAAGGACCCGGGAAATCGAATGCCAGGACTGTGAAACCGAGCGGAGCTATATACTCTGCGAAATGCATCCAGTTTCCCCGTGATTCCCCGAACATAGGCGCTAAAACCACGGCGATATCACCATCCCCGACCATGGTTCCCCTGATGGTCTTATCCTCATAAGATACAGAAACCTGCTCACGTTTGATTCCCTCGGTAGGCTCAGCAGTTGGAGCTGGGAGACTGGTTGGCTCAGGGGTATCGGTTGGCGGAGGTAAGGTGGGGGGTATTGTCGAGGTGGACGTGGATTCAGGTAGTTGAGTTGGCTCGACGATTTCAACCTGTGTCTCAGAGATTGCTTCTGCTCCGGATTGGGAACATCCTGTTATGAGCAGTAACAAGATCAAGATTGCTAGCAGAAAACCAGCTTGAAGAATTTTTCTATAACTTCCTAAAAATAATTTTTGTCTTGGTTTCATAAGTCTCATTCCTTTACCTTTCTATCTTCCTCGAGTTCCTGCTCAATTTCCGCAAGGTTTGTGTAACTACTTCAATTCTAGGGTGCAAGCACCCGCTCCAAAAAGGCCTCGATCTTGCTCAGAGAAAGCGTCATTTCTTCCCCCGTCACCGGAGTAAACTCGAACCCGTGACCAACATCTGGCAGCAGAACCAGCTCAACCTCAACACCAGCTCGCTCTAATGCTTCAGCAAATCGTTCCGACATCACGCTTGGAACGGAGGTGTCATCTGTTCCGTGTAAAATAAGAAAGGGCGGCTCACTGCCGTCAATTTGCTTGATGGGGGACATTTCCTCAATCTTCTCGACAGGGATATCCTCGTATTCAGCGCCGAAGAACGGCTCCAGAGGTTCGCTACCGCCAGGATAATCCTCCATATTAGTAAAATCATATAAGCCATAATAGATAACTGCAGCCTGTACTGCACCTCCAGATGGGTATTCATGGGGACAATCCTCCAAATAAATACCTGGGTCATCTATCGTAGCTAACATCGCAGCCAAATACCCTCCCGCTGAACCGCCGGTGACAATCACCCGGTTGGGATCAAATCCGAATTCATCTTGATGGGCGTGCAGCCAGGCCAATGCGCAAAATGAATCTTCCACCTGGGCTGGATAGCTATCTCTGGGGAGCAATCGATAATTGATGGATACAAACGCGTAACCCTGCTTGGCATAGTGACGGGCAAGCAGCTTATAAATTGTCTTTGAATGTACAACAAACCCGCCCCCGTGGATTGCTAAGATGGTTGGATAGGGTTTATCTCCTGTGGGAGGCAAGTAGACATCCAATTTTTGAAAGGGATTTTCCTCCGCATATGGGATAGATTCCAGCATTTCAACCCGAATTTGGGTTGGTGTGGGTTCAGGTGTCTCCGTGGCCGGTACTTCGCTGGGCACCTGAGTGGCTGTCGCTTCAGAAATCTCTGCCTGCGTGCAAGCAGAAAAAATTACCAGAACCAGAATGGACAAACAGATTATTTTATTCATTTAATCTCCTGTTAGCTTTTACTTCGCGAAGTAAATCACTTTAAAATTTCACCCAATGGGGAAATTTGAACATTGGATAATTCTCGTTCTTCCTTTTTGATACAGCACATAATCTGCTAAATAAAACAAATTGGCCTATCCAAGGGAAAATGACATCCTACCCATCCTTATCTGTATCACGGCTCAACTCCCTTTCAATCTCAGCCATGACATCCTGCAGATTAACAAACAAACGCCGATTATTAGCAGCAGGGGTCTCTAAATTGAATCGCCAAAGTACATCCCCTCCGGTGCTGTCAAGCTCCTGCCAACAAGTTACCAGGAACGATCTGCGCCGGAGGGGATGCCTGTCTCGTGGATTCATATCGCGCTGAATATTGAATGAATCTTTTTTCTTTTTAGGGTAGCGGCTGCCCTGATTTATCAACATCGAGGGATAAAACTGCTGGACCAACACTGCTCGCTGGTCCTGGCAGCAGACTGAATATTTTCACTTGTTTCTTCATCGCAAAAACCTTCATTTATTTTTTTCCTCACAAACGGATAATAGAGAGCAGCTTCCCAGCTTTTATTTGCAGCCGTAGTAAGAATAAAAGTAATTCATGCTACAATCTAAAGATTACAAACCTTACCAAATCAGTCTGAATCTATCTTGAATTAAACTTGATTAAAGGGCTTCTAGTGGGAAAACTGGAATTGAAACTATTGGGCGGCTTGGAGATTAGGATTGAAGGTACCCCGGTCTCTGAATTCAAATCCAGGAAATCACAGGCACTGCTGTGCTACCTGGCAGTTACCAGAAAACAGCATTCCAGAGCCTGGCTATCCGGGTTATTCTGG